>ENA-OQAA01001225-OQAA01001225.1-human-gut-metagenome-genome-assembly--contig:-NODE-1225-length-13746-cov-1.834496_pt1 | contig 13746 bp, 18 predicted proteins | sample MGYA00242489_ERZ504515 | MGnify/ENA primary metagenome ERZ504515 (study PRJEB26092, sample SAMD00036237) | human gut metagenome | host: Homo sapiens | study: EMG produced TPA metagenomics assembly of...
AGTTTGAATTCCTCTTCAATGCATGATAGTGGATGGATGCATCGCAAAGTTCATTTGAAGTTATGGGGAAGTATTTTGGATGAAAGACCTACCGCAATACCCTCTACTCCTTGTGCCAGCAGCAAAGGAAATTTAACAGGCAGGGTTACCGGTTCTTTGTTTCGTCCGTCATAGGAAAGTTTCCATTCGGTAGTTTTGGGATTGAACACTACATCGAGGGCGAATTTCGACAGGCGTGCTTCAATGTAACGGGGAGCAGCAGCGCCGTCACCGGTGAGTATATTACCCCAGTTTCCCTGACAGTCTACGAGTAAATCCTTCTGTCCCAATTGTACCAATGCATCACCGATAGAAGCGTCACCGTGCGGGTGAAACTGCATGGTATGTCCTACGATGTTCGCTACTTTGTTGTAACGTCCATCTTCCAAACGCTCATGGAGTGCAGGATGCGTCTCTGCACAGGCGTTCAAACCATCATTGATGTGGGGCACGGCACGCTCCAGAATAACGTATGAAGCATAATCCAGAAACCAGTTCTGGTACATACCGCTAAGTTGGTATTTTGCTTTTACGTCTTTCGTGTCAGCGGGTTTATAATCCGAATGTCCTTCGCTCCCTTCCGGGAGTCCGTTTTCCAAGTCGTCTTTTGGTGCTTCAAAGTCTTCGCTCATATCTGTTCCGGGAATATCTATTCTGAATAATCACTGAATTTTTCAGTCGAACGCAAAATTACTAAATTTCTCGGGAAAACCTGCAAATTGAAGGTTTTTTAATTATTTGTAGTGATGACTATTAAGAGGAATGATGTCAGTAACGGGTGAACATTCAGTTTTTTTCCACTGCGTGTAAACTTCCTTAACACCATTATAAATACTTCCCTTAGACAATCGGCTGACTATTAGCTTTATATTGCTTTGGCACAGAATTGGATATATAATTGGTGGAGAAGAACAATTATGTTGGGGTGACTTTTTATAATATAGTTCACTTTGGAGTGCCCTCTCTTGTGACTGACCACAATTTCTTCTCGTTTTTTGGTTTTCCGTTGAAAGAAGGAGATATTGAAACGGCATTTTCCGGAACTAATAATGCGATTATTACGGAGTCGGCTGCCAGGAAATATTTTTCGGATGAAGATCCTATCGGACAGATTGTGACGGAAGTGCAAAGTGAGAGTTTGTTACGATAAGATAAATTAATACCCCACCTGCCCGACTTATGATATAAATCCCTATCTTTGTGGCGCTTTTTAATAAAGAACAGGATTAAAATTAATAGATATAACAAAAAAATGGCACAAGAAGACGTTTTTAAGAAACTCGTATCACACTGTAAGGAATACGGTTTCGTATTCCCCTCCAGCGACATCTACGACGGATTGGGAGCAGTGTATGACTACGGTCAGATGGGTGTGGAACTGAAAAACAACATTAAACAATACTGGTGGCAGAGCATGGTGTTGCTGCACGAAAACATTGTCGGCATCGACTCCGCTATCTTTATGCACCCCACCATCTGGAAGGCTTCCGGACACGTAGACGCATTCAATGACCCTTTGATTGACAACCGTGATTCCAAGAAACGTTATCGTGCCGATGTGCTGATTGAAGACCAACTTGCAAAGTACGACGATAAAATCAATAAAGAAGTTGCCAAAGCTGCCAAGCGTTTCGGAGAGGCTTTTGATGAAGCGCAGTTCCGTAGCACAAATGGTCGCGTATTGGAACACCAGGCTAAACGCGACGCATTGCACGAACGTTTTGCAAAGGCTCTGAATGATAATAACCTTGACGAGCTTCGCCAGATTATTCTGGATGAAGAAATCGTTTGCCCCATCAGCGGTACAAAGAACTGGACGGAAGTTCGTCAGTTCAACCTGATGTTCTCTACAGAGATGGGTTCTACTTCGGATGGTGCCATGAAGATTTACCTGCGTCCTGAAACAGCCCAGGGTATCTTTGTGAATTACCTGAATGTACAGAAGACCGGTCGCATGAAGATACCTTTCGGTATTGCACAGATTGGTAAGGCATTCCGTAACGAGATTGTTGCCCGTCAGTTCATTTTCCGTATGCGTGAGTTCGAACAGATGGAAATGCAGTTCTTCGTGAAGCCGGGTACTGAGCTGGAATGGTTCAAGAAATGGAAAGAAATCCGTTTGAAATGGCATAAGGCATTGGGATTCGGTGATGACCACTATCGTTATCATGATCATGATAAGTTGGCTCATTATGCGAATGCAGCTACAGATATCGAGTTCCTGATGCCGTTTGGCTTCAAGGAAGTAGAAGGTATCCATAGCCGTACGAATTTTGACTTGTCGCAGCATGAGAAGTTCTCAGGTAAGAATATTAAGTACTTCGATCCCGAAACGAATGAAAGTTATACTCCGTTTGTTGTGGAAACTTCTATTGGTGTGGACCGTATGTTCCTCAGTATCATGTCTGCTTCTTATTGCGAAGAACAACTGGAGAACGGAGAAAGCCGTGTAGTACTGAGATTGCTGCCGCACTTGCTCCTGTGAAGTTGGCTGTAATGCCGTTGGTGAAGAAAGACGGTCTGCCTGAAAAGGCTCGTGAGATCATCGACTCATTGAAGTTCCATTTCCACTGCCAATATGATGAAAAAGATAGTATCGGTAAGCGTTATCGTCGTCAGGATGCCATTGGTACTCCGTACTGCGTGACTGTTGACCACCAAACTCTGGAAGATAACTGCGTGACGCTGCGTAATCGTGATACGATGCAACAGGAACGCGTGGGCTATTGCTGAACTGAATAACATCAATTGCAGACCGTGTTAGCATCACTTCATTGCTGAAGGGGTTGCAATAAGTAATACAATAAATTAATAGAATGAATAAAAGACTCTTAATATTTCTACCTTTCCTGTTACTCTTGGCAGGTGTATTTACTTCTTGTGAAGAAGTAGAGGAAGTAGGTAAGTATGATAACTGGCGAGAACGGAATGAAGCTTATATTGATTCATTGAATCTGATCATAGGTGGTCGGGCTGATAGAATTATAGAAGGGGCGAAATATGAAGGTGATAACGTGACTCTGTTAAGCTTAGTAAGATTCCTGTAGGTGAATTATTTGCTATTAAGGATAACTACAAGAGTACAACAGAGAATTCATTGTATATTTATTGTAAGAAAATATCGCCAGACAATCCCGATGGGGAGCGTCCGCTTTATACGCAGTCAGTTACGACATACTATTATGGTACAATCATACTGGGGGATAGATTCGATGGTAATTTTGTTGGTTACAGCGCAATAGACCGCGGCGTACTGCTTTCTGAAGGCGAGGGCGCAAGTGCCTACGGACTTTGATTCTCCATCTTCTTTTAGTGTGACAGGTGTCGTTTCTGGATGGACTACAGTATTGCAATATATGCATACGAAAGAACGCTGGATATTGTATATTCCTTACCAATGTGGATATGGAGAAAGCGGATATAGTTCAATTCTTGGTTATTCAACTTTGACATTTGATATGCAATTAGAGGCAGTAAAGTAGAGGCATCTTTATAAAATAGATAGAGAGGCTGCTCGATATCGGGTAGCCTCTTGTGTTTATAGGGGAGTCTACATCTTCTTTTTCAACGCTTTCACCCAAATTTTATATCCTTCTTCATTCAGGTGTAAGCCGTCACTGGTCAATTCTTTGCGAAGCACATTCGTGCCTTTCTCTGTAAATAACGGGAAGAGGTTGATGAATGTAATTTTGTGATCTTTAGCTAAAACTTCCAGTTGTGCATTGATTTCGGGAACCATGTCGGTTTTCCCGGTTAGCTTTTTGTAACGTCCGAAGCTCTCATCGAAAGGCAGGAGACTTTGCAGGTAGAGTTTCGTATCAGGAGATTCACGCTGAATACGCTCTACGGTCATGCGTATCATACTGACGATGCTGTCCGCAGTGAGGTCGTGTGAGATGTCGTTGACACCGGCAAGGAGGAATAATTTCTCTGGGTGTCCCGGAAGTATCTGGTGCAGACGGTCGTAAATACCCATAACTTCGTCACCGATGATACCACGGTTACGGATGTTTTTCTTGTTGAGGCGGGTGTTCCAGTTGCCGCCACCTTCTGTAAGGCTGTTGCCCACCATGACGATGTCTTTGGAGGTAATGGCAGGTTCATCCATGAATTGGAGGAAGCGCTTATAATAATGATCCGTATAAATACGTGGGGTGGGATAGATAGAAGCTGCAACGACATTGGCTATCAGAGAGCGCAGACGAACCATGCTGTGACCGTCTTCGGGATGCACGGCATTGACGAGCAGGATGACGGAAGTATCGTTGTCCGGATCTATGATGATGGAAGTACCGGTGTATCCGGTGTGCCCGTAGGTGTTCGGACTAAAATAATCTCCGTTATTGGAAGCGTAGGCGGTGAAATTATCCCATCCTAAAGTGCGTCCTAATGTAGCAGTGGCACGGGGGACGGTACGCATAGCTTTTACTCCCAATGGCTGAGGATGCGGTGTCCGTTCCATTCTCCGCCGTTTTGCAGGGCGGCGCAGAGGACAGCTATGTCTTCGGCACAAGAGAATACGCCGGCATTGCCGGAAATACCACCATTCATGACACGGGCGAGTGGATCGTGTACTTGTCCGCAGAGGACGCTGCCGTCGGATTGCTTCTCGGTAGGAGCGATGAGCTATGCCAGTCACCTTCGGTAGAGGTGCCCAATGGGCATCTGCTGTATTGATCCATTTCCCATCCTTATCGCGCTTGCAGGGGAGATAGTCGGTATGGGCCATACCTAATACATCAAATAGATTTTCGCGGGCGAAGTCACGTAAGGATTGTCCGCTGACGGTTTCGATGATGCGTTGCAGGGTGATGTAGTTAAGGCAACTGTATTGGAAGTCGGTCTGCGGCTTGAAGTCGCGGCGGCAGTTGGCTATGTACTCTATCATTCCGTCGGGACTGGGGGAACCATATTGTTTTTCCAATTCACTGGTTGGGGCATAAGGGGGGAGACCGGAAGTATGTGTCAACAGGTCGGCGATGCGGATGATTTTCTTATCTTTTCCGTCTTCGCTCACCCAGGACTTAAATTCAGGTATGTAGAGGCTGACGGGATCCAAGAGACGGAGCTTACCACGTTCTGCCAGGATATGGTACAGATGGCAGTGGACATGGATTTACTACATGAAGCCATATCGAAAATAGTGTTTACAGTCATAGGCTCGGTGTTAGGGTACACACGCTTGTTGCCGTATGCTTTGAGGTAGGCATCTTCCCGTTGCGTACTACAGCGAGTACGGCACCGGGAATGTCTTTATTGGCGATGGCGGTTTCTATCGCTTCGTCAGCGTACAACAAATGACGGGAATCCATGCCGACTTGTTCGGGGGCAACACGTTGCAAGGATTGTGCATTGGCTTGCAGGGCAAGCAATACAATGAAGAAAAAGGAAGAGAGGAGTTTCATAATGTTACCCCCCTATAAGCATCTACTGCCTTTTTCACTGAACCATGCATTAGCAACAGTGCCTTTGCCTTTCCATAGTCCAATCCCAGTTCTTCTACGATCATGCGGGTACCACGGTCTACCAATTCTGGTTACTCAGTTGCATGTTCACCATTTTATTACCTTTCACGCGGCCCAGTTGTATCATGACGGAAGTGGTAATCATGTTCAGTATCATTTTCTGTCCCGTACCCGATTTCATGCGTGAACTTCCTGTTACATATTCTGGTCCTACAATCATTTCGATAGGAACATCTGCTTCAGCTGCCATCGGAGAGTCGGGGTTGCTGGTGATGCAGCCTGTAAGAATGCCGTGCTCACGTGCTTTCTGCATGGCGCCGATAACGTAAGGAGTCGTGCCGGAAGCAGCAATGCCGATGACGGTATCTTTATCCGTAATGTTACGTTCAACTAACTCTTCCCAACCGCGACGCATATCGTCCTCCGCATTTTCCACCGGGTTACGCAAAGCTGTATCACCGCCTGCTATCAGTCCGATGACGAGTGTAGGAGGCATACCGAATGTTGGAGGAATTTCTGATGCATCCAGCACACCCAGGCGACCACTGGTGCCAGCTCCCATATAAAAGATGCGTCCGCCTTGCTTCATGCGCGGAACGATTTGTGTCACCAGTTTCTCAATCTGTGGGATGGCTTTTTGAACAGCCAATGCTACTTTCTGGTCTTCTGTGTTGATGTCCTCCAATATTTCGCGGACAGATTTCTTTTCCAAGTCGTTGTAGAGCGAAGGTTGCTCTGATATTTTTACGAATGCCATGATGATGATGAGATTTATGATTTATAATTTATGATTTATGGGGGCTGGGGTGATTAGCTATGGTAGCTAATCAGGCCTTCCATGGGGCTCTGGAGGATGGTGCCTATTTGGACGCCCATTTCCTGTGCTGCTTCGGCAAGTACCTCCTTATAATGGAATGCTACGGAGCCGATGAAATGTACCTTGCTATGCTGATAATCGTATTGCATGACGTTCCTTTTCAGGAAAGCCTTGAAACTGTTCAGCACCAGCGTGCGCACACAAGGCTCGTCCAGATTCTGAGCGAGGAATGGAGACAGGCTTGCCAGGAAGCGGTTCGGGAATGGTTTACGGTATACACGGTCGATGATGTCTGCCGGTTCCAGATTAAACTGCTTGAGGAACTTCTCTTTCAGTTCCGGAGTCATCTGATTTTTCAGAATATCACCTACCAGTAACTTACCCAGCAAGCACCGCTACCTTCGTCGCCAAGAATGAAACCCAGGGGAGAGACGTTGGCACCAATGTGTTTGCCGTCGTAGTAACACGAGTTGGAACCTGTGCCCATGATGCAGGCTATGCCCGGTTCGTGTCCACAAAGTCCGCGGGCGGCGGCAAGCATGTCCGTATTTACTTCCACTTCGTCGCCCGAAACCTGGAGATGTTGGATAATGGCACGGTGTACCATGGCTATTTTGTCGGGGAAGCCACAGCCGGCACCATAAAAGTACACAGCGTCGAAGGCATTGGTCGTTAACTGGGGCAGCAGCGCTGTCGCAATTTCATTACTGATCTCCTCTTCCGACTGAAAGAAGTTGGTACCTTTCGTAGAAATCTGCTGGATGAGTTTACCTTTCTCTACAACACACCAATCGGTTTTTGTAGAGCCACTGTCTGCTATTAATATCATATCGTTTTAAGTTTAATTATTTACTTGTTGTTTTAAGGAGTTAGAGGAGTTATCGCTTCGCTGGGAGTTAGAGCCGATAGTCTTTTTATTATAAGCAGAAGTATCGGCTTTAACTTCTATAACTTCTTTATCTCTTATATCTCCTATATCTTGATATATATCTTCCGTTTATACAATTGATAGCCGATGCACCAGTTGATGGCTACAAAGAGCAGTGCGTAGGCCAGTGAACCGCCTGTCTCACCGAATATCGGCATAAGAACGATCTTGTATAAGAATCCGTGTATGCTGATGCTGCCATCGCCCCAAGGGAAGCTGATGCTGCCGAACAGGATACTTAGTACTCCACCAGAACGTACATGAACAGGGGGTTGACACCGAAAGCCTCGAAGAAAGTGCACCATTCTTTGTATCCTTTTACGTCGATGATCCAGATGAGCAGTGCCAGGAAACTGGAGGCCAGTCCGCAAGTGGTGAGAACGAAGGTGGGAGACCAGATTTTCTTGTTGATAGGACAACCGTAGCTCAGCAGGAAGCCTGCAAAAGTAAGGATGGCACCAACCAGAAATAATTTGATCAGGTGAGAATTCAGTAAGGCTTCGCGGCTCTCGGCTCTATTGCTGTCCAGCATCATGCGACCCACGCAGAAGCCCAGCAATACATGGGCAATGGATGGGATGGTGCTTAAAAGACCTTCGGGATCAATGCCGTTGTCCTTGTACATGTGTGCGGGGTGAGGATGGCACGATCCACTATGGAGAGGATATTGGTTTCGTTGTAAGCAAATCCGTTGCCACACATCAGCAGGATGAAGTAGCTACCAGCAATGTGGCAATGAGATAAGGGATGTGACGGTGTTTCATGGTCAGCGCAATAATAGCGGTAGCACCGTAGCAAAGGGCCAGGCGCTGCATGACACCCAGGATACGGATGCGGTCGAAAGTCCAGACGGATGCCCAGAGTTGTTCGCCGAAGCTGAGACCTTCATGGGAGCCTGCCCAGTAGTAACAGAATCTGGAGAACCAACCGATGGCAAGTCCGATCAGGAAGATGATAATAGTACGCTTCAATATCTTCGTGGCGGCTGCATGACTGAACTCGAAATTGTACTTCTTCAGGGAGATATAGGTAGAGATACCCATGATGAACATGAAGAAGGGGAAGACGAGATCGGTGGGGGTGAGGCCATTCCACTCAGCGTGGCGCAAGGGGGCATATATATGTCCCCAAGTGCGGGGTTGTTCACCATAATCATGCCCGCAATGGTGACACCGCGAAGGATGTCGAGGGCAAGAATGCGCTTGTTTGTCTTGGTCTGACTGTTCATTGTAATAAGTGTGTTAAGTTATTTATTCAATTGTCAATTCCCTTCGTACATTGGTCTACGAGATAGGCGATAGAGACGTAGGGGATACCTGAGTTGGTAGTCAGTCCTATTTCGCAAGTACGACTGTTAGAGTAGCCGATAGTGATGCCGGATGCTTCTATCTGCGGACGGAGTTTGCGCAAGGCATAGGAATTCAGTTCGGGATAGGTGAATCCGCGGTCACCGGCAAAACCACAGCAGCCTACTTCTTCGGGTACGAAGACATGCGTAGAACAGAGTTTTGCCAGGGAAACAATTGTATCTGCCAGTCCCATTTTGCGCATGGAGCAGGTGATGTGTACTGCTACGGGGCGGTCGGTCTGCGTGAAGACCAGTTTGTCTCGCAGGAAAGTGTAGATGAATTCTGCAGGTTCGTAGAGCTTCATCTTTTGAATGGTTTCGCGCATGCGATGCAGGCAGGGGCTTTGATCGCAGAGGACAGGGTATTTGCCTTGCTCGCTGGCTTCCCAAAGGGCGGCTTCGAGTTCTGCGGCTTTGCGATCGGCAATGTCGAGCATACCTTTACTTTCCCAGATGGTGCCACAACAGAGCTTATCCATGTCCTTGGGGAAGATGACTTCGTAACCGCCTTTTTGCAGGAGGGAGATCATCTTGTTTACCAAAGGTTGCTCCACGGGGGATTTTTTCGGGAGTCCCATGGTTTGGTTGATGCAGCTGGGGAAATAAACTACTTTGTCAGCTGTGGAGTTACGAGCTACAGAACTACAAGCTACCAGTGTTGCGCTATCATTCTGCATAGTACTCGTAGCTTGTAGCTCGTTACTTGTAGCTGTTGCAACTTGTAGCTTGTAGCTTGTAACTTTATAGCTCTTCGGCATGGCAGGCGTCCACAAAGGTATGCCCAATACATTGTGCATACCTTTCGTAATGCTGCTCATGGCTTTGGTTCCTAATACGGAGTGTCCGAAATTGGCTAATGATAAAACGGGGCGCAGACTACTCTTGACACCGGCAAAGTGATTGGCTACGAAATCTCCTGCTTTATATCCGAGGCTACCTTTCGGTAGTGTTTCCTGGCGGATGATATGGGTCAGGTCACCTGTATTGATATTCATCGGGCAAGACATGGAGCACAGTCCGTCTCCTGCGCAAGTTTGATTGCCCGGATAGCGGTATTGTTTTTCGAGTAGAGACAGACGTTCCGGATCTGTACCGCTTTGTTTCAGACGTGATATTTCCCGTTGCAGTACAATGCGCTGGCGCGAAGAAAGGGTAAAGCCGCACGACAGGCAGTTCACTTCGCAGAAGCCACATTCGATGCACTTGTTTACTTTTTCGGCAGGACTGGCTTCGTCGATAGGAATCAACGGCAGCGGTTTGAAGTTTTTGATGTGGCATTGCGGGTCATCATTGAAGATAACTCCCGGATTGAGTAACCCTTTCGGGTCGAACAACTGCTTGACTGCCTTCATGGCTTCAAAAGCTGCCTCTCCCCATTCATATTTCACGAAGGGGGCCATGTTACGTCCGGTGCCATGTTCTGCTTTCAGCGAACCGTCGTATTTATCGACTACCAGAGTCTTTACGTCATTCATCAGGTCCTCGTAGCGCTTTACATCGGCGTCGGTACTGAAGGACTGGTTCAGGATAAAATGGTAGTTGCCTTCCAGGGCATGACCGTAGATGCAGGCATCATCGTAGCCGTGGCGGGCGATGAGTTGTTGCAGGTCGGCAGTGGCTTCGGGCAGGTCTTCGATGTGGAAGGCTACGTCCTCGATGAGGCAGGTAGTGCCGGGTTGGCGTGTACCGCCTACGGATGGGAATATACCTGAGCGGATGGCCCAATACTTGGAATATTCTTCCGGCCGTCGGTGAAGTGCACGGGGATGTAGGTACTGAAAGGTTTCAGACACTCTTCGATCACTGAGATATTCTGTTCCAGTTCCTCGCGGGTGCGGGCTTTGGTCTCGGTCAGCACGGCTGTGAGGCCGGAGGCATCGGCAACTTCTTGCTTATACTTTAAGTAGACAGGGTCTTCTACCGAAGAGAGGCTCTTGTAGTCCAGCAGTTCGGCGCCTTTTACTAATTTTTCATCCGCAGATGACACGGATGACGGGGATGAAGAATTACGATTTGTCAACTCCTTCATCGCTACCACTGCCCGGCAGGCATCCTTGATACTGGTAAAATAGAGCATGGCGCTTGCCTTGTGCGGATAGTCGTACTCTGTGCGCATGGTAATCTGGGAAAGGAATGCAAGCGTGCCTTCCGAGCCTACCATCAGGTGGGCAATAATATCGAACGGGTCATCGAAGCGAACGAATGGCAGAAGATTCAATCCGGTTACGTTCTTGATGGAATATTTGTAGCGGATGCGTGCAGCGAGTTCTTCGTTGGCACGTATCTGGTCCCGCAGTTCGCAGATGCGATTGTAGAAATCGGGGTGGGTGGCTTCGAAGGAAGCACGCGAAATATCATCCCTGTATCCAGCACGGTGCCGTCCGCTAATACAATGCGGGCGGAAAGAAGCACTTTGTCACTATTGGCATGTGTGCCGCAATTCATACCCGAGGCGTTGTTCATGACGATGCCGCCTACCATAGCACTTTTCACGCTTGCCGGGTCCGGAGCAAACTTACGTCCGTAGGGGGCAAGAATCTCGTTAACCCGCTGACCGATGATGCCTGGTTGCAAGGTAATCTGTTCATGATCGGGAGAAATGCTGTACTTCTCCCAATGTTTTCCGGCTACTATCAGGATAGAGTCACTAATGGCTTGTCCCGACAAACTGGTTCCTGCGGCACGAAACGTTACTGGCAGACCGTAACGGTCGGCAAGTCTCAACAGGTCGGAGATCTCCTCTTCGCTATTGGAACGAATCACGATTTGTGGGATAAGGCGGTAGAAACCCGCATCTGTTCCCCATGCCAACCGGCGCAGTTCGTCGGTATATATCCTATCTTGCGGAATAAGTCCCCTTATTTCCTGCAAAAACGAAGTGTAGCTACTTTTTACCATAGTGCTTTCGCCTTTCTTTTCCTTATCATTCTTTTCTTCTTTCACCGGCACCCCCGTCAGAATGTGCTGTAGGATTGTTTTAATGACATCCCGGTCTCTCCTGTGATGAGAAGCGTATCTCACCTCTCATGATATGGGCTTCTCATGACCCATGACATACGTATCTCATGAGGGGTGACATACATATGTCTTTATGACTTTTTCAGTGTAAGAAGCGTTTATTGTTCCCTACTTGTATAGGTAATACTTCTTAGACAATCGTCGGAAGTCTTCAGCATCTTTATACCAATAGTCGCGCACATCTTCCCAGCGGTTGCGCTGTGAGAATCGCTTGCGTATCTCTTCCGAGCCGCTTACCATGTCGAACATACGAAAACGTCCCTTGTCGGCGTGCTCAAATACGGCACGGTCAGGATAGAGCGCTGCGATCTCCTGCATCACCAGGAACTGGATGTCGCTCAGCGGAGCTTTCTGCACATCCATGATGTGTACCTGTACGCCTTGCAGCAATTCACCCTTACCTACGGAGTAGAAGGGTTTCAGATACATCGGCCTGAATACAACACCCGGCACATTCAATGCGTTCAGGTTTCCCGCCAGTTTTTCTGCTTCTACCCATTGTGCGGCAAACATCTGGAACGGTATCGTATAGCCTACCCCGATGGACATGTATCCCAGTTCACCCAGAATACCACTTACCGGATAGAATATAGCCGAGTGCGGATGAGGAATATGCGGAGAAGAGGTACCCATTGCAACCCTGTCTGTACATAGTCCATCTTGCGTTTCCAGCCTTTCATCTTCACAACGTGCAGGTTACATTGTGCTGCCATCATCTTCTCTCCGTTCAGCATCAATGCCAGCTCACCGCAAGTGAGTCCGTAAAGGTACGGAATCTTGAACTGACTGACAAAAGAAATGCAATCATCTTCTACCAGATTGCCTTCTATCTTGAGTCCGCCTACCGGATTGGGGCGATCCAATACAATAAATTCTTTACCGTTTTCGGCCGCAGCTTCCATAGCCAGCCCATTGTACTGATATAGGTGAATGAGCGGCAACCGATATCCTGGATATCGTAGACCAATACGTCAATGTCTTTCAGCATCTCTGGCGTAGCTTGCGGGTTTTGCCGTATAGGGAATATACGGGCAATCCGGTGGTGGCGTCTTTGATGTCCGTCACGTGGTCGCCGGCATGTACGTCGCCACGAACCCCGTGCTCCGGACCGAAGAGGGCAACCAGATTTACGTTCGGTGCTTCATGCAGAATGTCAATGGTGGATTTCATCTGATTATCCACTCCGGTGGGGTTGGTAATCAGACCTATGCGTTTGCCTTCCAGGCACTTGAAATTCTGGTCTTTCAGGACTTCGATGCCTGTCTTTATTCTTATCTTTTGTGCCTGCGATGTACCACAGAGCACACAGAGCAGGCAAAGGAGAATGTATTTCTTCATGATTTATAATTTATGATTTCTTGCTTATCACTTACCGCTTATCACTTTTTATCACTCTTCTTTCTTCCTTCCGAAGCTCGGATCTATCTTGATGAACGCACATACTCCGATGGTAGCGGCGCAACAGATAATGGTCCATACGAAGAAGTGTCGGTAACCGATGGTTTCCTGTAACCATCCGGCAGCCATTCCGGGTAACATCATTCCCAGTGCCATGAATCCTGTGCAGATGGCGTAATGGGCAGTTTTGTGCTCGCCTTCCGAGAAATAAATCAGATACAGCATATAAGCTGTGAAGCCGAAACCATAGCCGAACTGTTCGATGAAGATACAGATGTTGACTGTCAGCAACGAGTGATCCTGTGCATAACTCAGATAGATGAATGTCAGACAGGTGAGGGACATACTCCATGCCATTGGCCATAACCACTTCTTCAATCCGCCCCGTGCAGCAACAAGACCACCAATGATACCGCCAATTGTCAGGCCGATGATACCGATAGTACCATAGACGAAACCAACTTGTCCGGTAGTCAGCCCCAGTCCGCCTTTGTCTATTGGGTCCAGAAGGAAAGGATTGATTAGCTTCACGAGCTGTGCTTCTGGCAGACGGTAGAGCAACATAAAGAGGATAGCGACTCCTGCCTGTGGTTTGGTGAAAAAGCTCTTGAAAGTATCGAAGAATTCCTTCATCAGATTCTGGGCGGTAACGTCTTTCGACGGACGGTCGGATGCGGGTTTCGGCAATATCCAGTTGTGGTAAATACTCACCGATCGAAGAAGAATCCCGGAC
>ENA-OQAA01001226-OQAA01001226.1-human-gut-metagenome-genome-assembly--contig:-NODE-1226-length-13734-cov-1.632028_pt1 | contig 13734 bp, 22 predicted proteins | sample MGYA00242489_ERZ504515 | MGnify/ENA primary metagenome ERZ504515 (study PRJEB26092, sample SAMD00036237) | human gut metagenome | host: Homo sapiens | study: EMG produced TPA metagenomics assembly of...
GACATGAGCGTGGTGGGACCGCGTCCGCACATGCTGAAGCACACGGAGGAGTATTCGAAACTGATCAACAAGTATATGGTGCGCCACCTCGTAAAGCCGGGAATCACGGGCTGGAGCCAGGTGACGGGCTACCGCGGGGAGACGAAGGAACTGAAGGACATGGAGGAACGTATCCGCGGGGATATCTGGTACATCGAGCACTGGAGTTTCTGGCTGGACTTGTACATCATCTACAAAACTGTGGCAAACGCCATACATGGAGAAAAGAATGCATATTAAGAAATTGAGAAAAGGCTGCCTCTTGCGGGCGGGAATCCTGGCCGCTCTCCTTTGCGGGCCGGGATTCGCTACGGAAGCAAAGGCGCAGTTCAACCTGGGCATGACGGGGGGACTGATGGCTCCGACAGCGGAAATGAACGAAACGGGAACATTCATGATCGGAGGAAACTTCATGCCGGAGAAGGGAAATCCCTTCAACTACCATACGGGAAACTACTTCGTGGACTTCACCCTGTTTTCCTTTCTGGAACTGGCTTACCGCGAAACGCTGCTGAAAACAACGTACATGACCAGCAAGCCGAAGTTCAACCAGCAGGACCGATCGTTCTCGCTGAAGGTGCGGGTGCTGAAGGAAGGGAAATACTGCCCTGCCCTGGCCATCGGGGCGCACGACCCGTACAGAAATCTGGGAAAGAATTACTACCGGGGAATCTACGGAGTGGCAACCAAGCATCTGGATCTGAAAGGCAACGTGCTGATGCTGACAGTGGGATACCTGGATGGACGGGCGACCGGAACGTCCTGCAGGACGGGGTGTTCGGCAGTGTGTCGTTCAGCCCGGTGTGGTGCCGGAATCTGTCGGTCATGGCGGAATATGATACGCACCAGGTGAATCTGGGGCTTTCGGCAAAGCTGTGGAAGCACCTGTCGCTGAATGCATTTACGGAAGGTTTTGACTGCATAGCAGGAGGAGTGAGATATGAATGTACACTGTGCATTAGACGATTCATCCTGCTGGCAGCCCTGACGGGACTGGCAGGAAACATGCGGGCGCAACTGGCGGAGAAGCTGGAGGCGGCGGGCATGGAGAATGTGAAGGCGGTGCGTACGGAACAGGGCTGGGTGGCTTCGTTCGAAGACCGGCTCTACCGGAGCAGCTATGAGGGTGTGGGAAAGGCAGTGGAAGCGGCACTGGCCTGCGAAACGGCCGGTCAGGAAACGGTTCTGGTGGTGACGGACGAGAACGGGATCCCGGTACTGCGGATCGGTCTGCCCGGAGAGGTGGCGGAGAGTTACCGCGCCGGAAACTGCGGACTGAAGGAGGTGTTCGGGGCCATGACGCTGGACACGGAAACGGACGAGGCGCTGAAGGCGCTGAAGGGAACGGAAACACGGAACCGCAGCAGCTGGAAACCGGATCTGTGCGTGTATCCGCAGGTGTTCCTGGAGAATACCAGTTTTGACAAGCTGTACCGGTACAGCATCTCGCTGGCTCCGGCGCTGGAAATGCCGCTCTGGAAAGGGGCGGAACTGACGGCACAGGTGATCTTCCCCATCGTGGGCAACCAGCAGGGGGAACTGAAGCAGATCCGTCCGGGTGTGGTGGCTCTGAAACAGGGCTTCTACTGGAAACGGAACTGGAGAACGACCATAGAAGCGGGACTGCTGACCAACCACCGCATGGGGGGCCAGGTAAAGGCTTCGTGGAGAAACCGGGACGGACGGTGGGAACTGGGAGTACGGCTGGGGCTGACGGTCTACTCGCTCATCGACAACCAGGGATGGACGGTGACCAACCGGCCGAAAGTGAATGCGGGGGTGTATGCACGGGCGTATATCCCGGTATGGAACACGGAGGTGACCGTGGAGGGAAACCGCTTCGTATATGGTGACTACGGGGTGAAGGGGGATCTGACACGCCACTTCGGGGAATATACCGTGGGCCTGTACGGAATCTATACGGGCGGCATGGTGAACGGGGGATTCAGCTTTGCCATTCCCCTGCCCGGCCGCAAATACAAGCGCTGGAAGGGCAATGCGGGTGAAACCGGCGGATTATTTCTCATACACCTACAGCATGGTGGCCTGGGGAGAATACATCGACCGGAACCTGGGAAGGGACTACCAGACACAGCCCGGGGAAAACCGCAGCAAGGATTCTACCAGCCGGACTTTATCAAGGATTTTTTAATCAAACATACAAACAACTAATCGTTTAATTATTAATTTTTTAACAAACAAAAATGAAAAAGAGAGAAATCTATGCAATGGCTCTGTTGCTGATGGCAACCGGAGCCGGATTGAGTTCTTGTTCTGTGAGTGACAACGAAAAGGCTCCAGAGGAGGTCGAAGACCGATCAAGGATGTGGTGGAATACTACATCGTGGGCCAGGTAATGGAAAACAACCAGGGACTGGCAGGTGCCAGCGTCACTGTGGAAGGTGCTGAAGCCGTAACAACGGATGCAGCCGGACAGTTCAGAGTGGCTGTAAGCGACAAGAAGCTTATGCCATCACCGTACAGAAGGACGGATACCTGAGCGCTGAATCCAGCGTAACGGTTCCTTCGGGTGCCAGCAACCGTGACAGCTATGCCATCAGCCTGAACCTGACCAAGAAGTCGGCTGCCGTAGCGCTGAACAAGAACAACGATGCAACCGTGGTAACAGACGGTGCTGTCGTTGACGGTATCGAGGATATCCAGGAAGCAGGTGTGGAAGTGCCGCACGATGCCATCACGGAAGACAAGACTGAAGTGACCGTTACTCCGTATGTACCGGAACAGGCTGCTGCTACCGTAAGCCAGATCAAGGACGGTACTTCCATCATGAACGTGTATGTGGAAACCAGCAAGGATGTAGACGGAAAGAATGCGATCATTGCTGTCAGCAACCCGACTACCAGCAATACCAACTTTGAAGATGTAGTGGTTTACAAGAAAGCTGCCGGATCAAGAGCAGATGCCCAGGGTTATGAAAAGCTGGGTAAAGCTACTTATGATGCAAATACGAAGAGCTACCAGTTCAAACTGGCAGACGGTACACTGAGCGGCGACTACTCATTCCGTGTCACTCCGACCAGACAGGAAAGCGGTTCAGGTACGGAAGTGGTTGAAGGTGCTGAAGGCAAGGTGGACAACAGCGGTAACTTCGCTGCACTGACTGACATCCAGATCAGCTACGAAGCTCCGATGGGATGGAGCTACACCACTACTCCGGAAAGCGTAATGGGAAGCGACAAGGCTCTGGCTTCACTGATCAACAATGCCGTTGCAGCAACAGAAGGTGCTTCCGGCGTATATAAAGTGAGCTACTCTACCAAGACCAACGTGAGCGGCAACAGCATCATGTACTGGAGCGTGAAGAGTGCATACAGCAACGTGGACTATACCTTCAAGATGAACAACGGCAGCAAGACCGTGAAACTGAAGAAGTATACCGGTTCTGTATTCAGCTACCGCAACGAAACTGCCAACCAGCACTCAGGCGGTACAAGCACTGCTTCGCTGTAAGAACCGGAAATAACGGATTGATGAAAAGCGGGAGGGGCGGTCCGGCAAGAAGGGCGCCCTCCCCTTACGAACTGAATTGACCTAATTTAATTATAAAAAATATGTCACTGAAATCTTTTTTTATCCAGCAGAGCCGGAAAGAACTTTTAATAATGTATGCTACTGCTGGGGAGCTTGTCTGGTAATTCTGGCGCCGTGATGAAAATCATGCACGCACCGTATGACAATGTCTTTCTGATGATCGGTCTGTGTACCGAAGTGTTTATCTTCTTTATCTCTGCTTTCGACGAACCGAGCCGCGAGTACAAATGGGACCGGGTATATCCGGTGCTGAACGACAAGAACGCTGTTACGGATCCGAAACTGGGAAACAGCAACGTCGGAAAAACAACTGCCAGAAGTGCTGCCTGCAGACGGGCTATCGACCAACTGAACAAGAATGTAGACACGCTGAACGAACTCTATATCAACAAGCTCAACGATCTGTACGAAGCTCAAATCAAACAGCTGAAGAACGGTGCATCGGCCGACAGCATGCAGGAATCTACCCGCAAGCTGGCTGACGAAATCGCCGCACTGAACGAGAAGTACAAAAAGATGTTGGACGCAATGAACTAATGACAGACTATGGCTAATTATAAATTGCTCCAAGGCAAAAAATGATCAACCTGCTGTACATCATCCTGATCGCCATGCTGGCTATCAACATTTCAAGTGATGTCCTGGACGGTTCCATACGGCCAGCAAAGACATGCAACGGAATGTGGAAGCACTGAAAACGTACAACAGCGTACTGAGCAAGGCCGCAGCTGACCGGGGAATGGCGGAACAGGCGCAACTGCTGGAAGGACAGGCGAACGAAATGGCCGGACTGATTGACGATCTGAAAAAGGCAATCAAGGAAGAGACCAAACGGAACAGCCTGACCGAAAAGGGCATGGATGCCGATGATGACCTGAACGCCGTGGAAACCGTGATGCTGGGCAACAACATGGAAAAGGCAACCTTGCTGAAAAACAAAATCGAACAGCTGAAGGAATCCTGTCTGAAACTGACTCAGGACCCGAACGTGAAAGGCTATGTGGAGAATCTTCTCGCTACCCAACCCCTGAAAGAGGGAAACAACTGGGAGAAGGAGCACTTCGACAACCTGCCGACCATCGGGGCATTCATGATGCTGAACAAGGTGGAAAAGGATGCATGGCTGGCTGTCAACGAAACACTCAAGGGCATGGGACAGACTGGAAACGACAGCCTGCAGACCGTGCAGACTCCGACAGTGGACATTGACAACAACCTGATCAAGGCGCTGGTGAACCAGCTGGAGCAGAACAACAGGAACCGACAGGCTGAAGCTGCTGCCAGGGTGGTGAAAGAAGACAACGGACAGATCAAGGCCATGGTTTTCGCTGAAAACAAGGCTCCGCTCTTTGCCAACTATGAGAACGTGATCAACATCACCGTGGCTTCCAGCCAGGCCGGAGACGTGAAGGTGGACATGACCGGCGGACGCGTGAAGAAGGCGGGTAACCACTATGTGGCTGTCCCCGACGGAAAGCATCCGGAAACAACGCTCACCATCCGGCAGAACGGCAAGGTGCTGGCCAGAACTTCATACAAGGTGATGCAGCTGCCCGCTCCTGCTCCTTACCTGACGTATACACCGAGAAGGGTAAAGTGAGAGAGTACAGAAGCAATGTGCCTCTGAACGGCAGAGAACTGGCTACTATCAGCGAAATCAAGCTGAAAATGGAAGCCGGTATCGACACGAAGGAGCATATCAGCGGATTTGACATGATCGTCATCAAGAACGGAAACAAGACCGTCATGACGGAACATGCCAACAGCGGAAAACTGACCGCAGAAATGAAGAAAATGATCGGAAACGTAGTCAAAGGGGACAAGCTGTTCTTTACAAACATCACCGTGAAGGGTAATCTGAGCCCTGCACGCCAGGTGGTTTCCCTGAACGTAATCCCCATGTAACTAACTTTAATGATTGACTGAAAATGATGAAGAAAAGTTTGATACTGGCAGCTTGTGCTGCCCTGATCACCGTGGGTGCCAACGCGCAAGAGACGGAAACATTCCACAAATACAACTGGTTCGTGACCGGTGGCGTAAACACGGAGGCTTTCATGAACACGGACGGATATGTCACTGCTACCGGAAAAATCGGTGCCGGTCTCTGGATCAATCCGTGGGCAGGACTGAAACTGGAAGGTGTGGCCGGAAACACTCACCTGCTGACGGACAGCCGGGGACAGGTGTTCGGTGGTCATCTGACCTACATGACTCATCTGTATGGAGGCAAGAAATACAGACCGTTTAACCTGAATGCCGTGCTGGGCATGGGATTCTATCACCATAAATTCGGCGATATCCTGCAGAAATATTCATACATGAATATCCTGACCGGAAATCTGGGTATCCAGGCCGTGTATAACATCACTCCGAAATGGAGCGTGTACGTGGAACCGGGAATCACCCTGCAGCCGAAATATTATGACGTGAACGACAAGGACAAGCTGACTGTTTCGGCTTATCTGAGCGCAGGAATCACCTACTCGCTCAACAACCTGTTTGACAACATCAGCAAAGGTAAGTCCAAAGAGGTGGCTGCCAAACCGGTGAACAGTGCAGAAATTGACCGGATGAACCAGCAGATCAACGACATGAGAGCTCAGATCGAAGGTCTGCAGGACGAACTGGAAAAATCAAAGGTGGTGGATGCCAGAAAGAAGGTGGTGCTGGAACCGATGCGTGAAATGCCGGCTGTCAACATTCAGTTTGACACCATGGGCGACTACCTGAACGAACAGGAAGCAGCGAAACTGGATGACATCGGCGTATGGATGCAGGATCATCCGAACAGCATCAGTGTGGTGCCGTTTGCCGACTCTCAGGCAGATGTAGCTTTAGAAAAGGAACTGAAACAGAAACGTGTGGATGCGATCACCAAAGTGCTGACTGAAAAGTACGGCATCGACCGGAAACGTATCCTGACGGCTTCTGCTGAGGAACTGGGATATGTGAACAAGACTCAGGCGGCTGCCATGATCATTTTCATGAGCGAATAAGCCGATGAAGTTTCCTGAATAAATACCGGAGCCGGTCAGCCCAGCCGGCAGACCGCTCCGGTTGTATAAAAACGAGAACTGTATTGACTATGGAAGAAAAAAAAGAATTGAAGGTAAGTCCGGCTCTGCTGCAATATACGTACCGGAAACTGACGATCGATCTGAACACGAAACTCAATTCGACCGGACTGAACCGTGTAAGCCTGTCGGAAATTCTGGATCTAACGAAAAGTATCTTTGCATGGCCGTAAGAAAATACTCCAAGGAGAAGACGCTCAAGAAGCTGATCGAAGGGATGCGGATGAAATACGCAGCTTCCCTGTTGCTGGAGTACATGAATTATCCGGTGGACGAAATCGCACGGATGTGCGGCATCGAATCGCGCTGTACTTTTTACCGGGCTTTTCAGCGGCAGTATCACTGTACACCGGCGGAGTACCGGCAGCAGTATTATCCGCTTGACGAGATGAATGAGCCGGAAGAGACGGAAGAAACCGGACCGACGGACAAGAACCTGAAAACGGAGCCGACCCTGATCGGCATGGAACTTTCAAACCTGAAACAGTTATGATTATTGCAGTAGATTTTGACGGAACAATCGTGGAACACCGGTATCCGGAAATCGGCAGAGAGCTGCCGTTCGCCATTGAGACACTGAAAACGCTCCAGCGGGAAGGACACCGGCTGATCCTGTGGAGTGTGCGGGAAGGCAGACTGCTGGACGAAGCAGTGGAATTCTGCAAGGCCCGGGGACTGGAATTTTATGCGGTGAACCGGAACTATCCGGAGGAAAAGGCAGGACATGATCATTTTCGCGCAAGCTGAAGGCGGATCTGTTCATTGACGACAGAAACCTGGGTGGAATGATGGACTGGGGAATCATTTACCGGATCGTCAAGGAACGAATCAGTCTGAACGAACTGGTAGCGGACTGTCTGGCGGATGATACCGGACGGGAAAAGGACCGGAAAAAGCGCAAAGGGCTGCTGGGGAAACTGTTTTCCTGAATGGCCCTCTGACAGGCCGCATACGGGCGGCTGGAAAAAGCCAGTGAACGGCAGAGGAGCCGGAAAGGAAAGGGATTGTTTGGCAAAGTAAGAAATCTTTTGCATCTTTGCGGAGAATTGTGTAACGGAACTGCGGTTCTGAAGTAAAAACTTAACCAAACTATAAAGGAATGAAACTGAAATATGTAGGAATTCTCTGCATGACGGTTTGCACGGCTTACGGACAGGCGCATGGCCAATCGCCGGAATGGGAATATCGCATAGAGGCAGGTGCCACGGCGGGAACGGCACGTATGCTCCCCTGTGGTTCACATCCAACCGCTACGGACTGGGTACTACAGCTCCGAACTCCGGATATCTGCGGGCTGGAATCGGATATCATCAGACATTAAATAAAGGATGGCAGATTGATGCTGCTCTGGATCTGGCCGGCACGGTCAACCACGGAGCGGATACCAGAGGTATGGGTTTCGTGGTGCAGCAGGCTTATGCGGATCTGACATGGAAGGCGCTCCGGCTGAGTATCGGAAGCAAGGAACGGGGGGCTTTTCCTCTGGAAAGAAATACATCTCTGAGCAGTGGGGCCATGGTGGAAGGACCGAATGCGCGTCCGGTACCTCAGGTGCGGATTGACATCAGGGATTATCTGAATGTCCCGGGTACGGGCGGATGGCTGGCTTTCAAGGGCCATCTGGCATACGGTGCCTTTACGGACAACAAATGGCAGAAGGAGTTTACTGCCGCGGGAAACAATTATATTCAGGATCTGCTGTATCACAGCAAGTCGCTGCTGCTCCGGCTGGGAAACCGGGAGAAACTGCCGGTGGAGTTTGAATTTGGTCTGCTGATGGCCACACAGTTCGGCGGAGATCAGTATGAGAAGCAGGCTGACGGAAGCGGCAAGCTGACACTGGACATGCCCAGCAACGCCAAAGCTTCTGGAAAGCGTTCTTCCCACAGGCGGGAGGAAGTGATACTCCGGAGGGAGACAGGTGAATGTGGAAGGCAACATGCTGGGAAGCTGGAACTTCGCCCTGAACGGCTATGTGGGTGACTGGACACTGCGGGCTTATCTGGAGCATTATTTTGAGGACACGTCGCAGATGTTCTGGGAATACGGACGCTGGAAGGACGGTCTGATCGGTCTGGAAGTGACTCTCCCGAAAAACCGCTGGCTGAGTACGGCCGTCTGGGAAGGGTTGTGTACGAAGGATCAGAGCGGTCCGATGCTATTTGACAGCTTCTGGGGACAGTTTCCGGAATATCAGATCAGCGCCTGTGACAGTTACTATTATCATTATCTGTACGGAGCCTGGCAGCATGCAGGCATGGGCATGGGAAATCCTCTCCTGCCGGGACCGGCTTACAACGACGGAAAAATCACATTCAGAAGCAACCGGGTACGGGCGCATCATCTGGGACTGACCGGACAGCCGGCTGAGGAATGGAACTGGCGGGTACTGATTTCATTTGCCCGTCACTGGGGTACGTATGAAAACCCGCTGGACAAGCAGCGCAAGCAGTTCAGTTCGCTGTGGGAGGTGACATATGCTCCGGAACGTTTCAAGGGATGGAGTGCTTCCGTAGCTCTGGGAATGGACCGGGGAAATTACCTGGGCAATTCCACCGGAGGAATGATCACCCTGCGAAAGACGGGAAAGTTCTAAAGCGGAACGGAAACGGACCGGCAAATGATCACTGAATGTAAAAACCTGAAAGATATGAAGACAACGATAAAAAGAACAATGCACTACGGGCTTGTCTGTCTGCTGCTCTGTCTGCTGGCAGGCTGCAAGAAAGCTCCGATGAACAGCAACATAGAAGGATTCTGGCAACTGCTGGAGTTTACCACACAGGCGGACGGAGAAACTCATCCCTGCAACCGTATCTATTACAGCATCCAGCTTGGGTGGCAGAAGTATCGGAACGTGGCGGAGATCTGGGAGCCGGTTCGTTCCGGGGACGATACCGCTATGACGAGGAGACAAATACCGTCACCCTGAAGGAAATGAGTACGTATGATCTTCCGGAATATTCACGTCCGGCTACGCGGGAAGAGCTTCATCCCTTCGGACTGGACAGTACGGATACGACTTTCGACGTCATCAAGGCAGACGGGAAATCACTGATCCTGAAATCGGATTATGCGACACTGACCCTGAAGCGTTTCTAAAAAATAAATCTGATTATGAAACAATCGAATGAAAAGGTGAAGCTGGTACAGACACGGGACGGCAAGAACTTTCTGCTGCCGTTTATTCTGATCACTTCCCTGTTCTTTCTGTGGGGATTTGCCCACAGTATTCTGGACGTACTGAACAAGCATTTTCAAGATGCACTGGGAATCACCAGGACACGGTCTGCCCTGATTCAGGCAGTAGTGTACGGAGGGTATTTCCTGATGGCCCTGCCTGCCGGAAACATTATCCGCCGTTACGGCTACCGGGCAGGAGTGCTTACAGGACTGCTGCTGTACGGCATCGGTGCCCTGCTCTTCATTCCGGGAGAACGGATCATGAGTTTTGAGTTCTTCCTGTTCTCTCTCTTTATTATCGGCTGCGGACTGACTTGTCTGGAAACTGCCGCCAATCCGTACGTGACCGTACTGGGAGAACCGGAGTCGGCAGAACGCCGCATCAACCTGGCTCAGTCGTTCAACGGACTGGGATGGATCTGCGGACCGCTGGCAGGCGGTCTGTTTCTGTTTTCTGAAACGGGGAAAGCGGAAGCATCTCGACTCCTTATGCCATCATCGGGGTTATCGTGCTGCTGGTGGCTCTTTTCTTCTCCCGGATCCGTTGCCGGAGATCGGCATGAACCAGCCGGCAGAAACGGAGGTACAGACCGGCGGAGAAGCTGCCGGCTCGCTCTGGAGTCACCGGAACTTTACGTGGGGACTGGTCGCCCTGTTTCTTTACGTGGCAGCCCAGACGGGTATCAACAGCTTTTTCATCAACTACGTGACGGAGCATGCCGGCATCACGGCACGGGAAGCTTCGCTGTGGCTGTCGTTCGGAGGAATGAGCATGTTCATGGCCGGACGCATGGGAGGAAGCTGGATCATGAGATTCATACGGGCCGAACGGCTGCTGGTGTTCTGCGGAGCGGGAGCAACAGTAACCATGATTCTGATTCTCTTCGGCAGCGGAATGTCGGCCATCGGTGCATTTTTCTTCTGCTTTTTGTGTGAATCAATCATGTTTCCTACTATCTTTGCCCTGGCGATCCGGGGAACAGGCACCCATACCAAACGGGCTTCCTCCTTTCTGATCATGTCGATCGTAGGTGGAGCTGTCGCACCGCTGGCATGGGATACATTGCCGACCACGCATCGATGGCACTGGGATTTGTCGTACCGCTGGGATGTTTCCTCTACATCACGCTGTATGCCGTGACTTATCCCCGGAAGAAACAATAGAAAAGAATAACCTCTAAAATATGAAACCATGAGAAAAGTGGCTCTGATCACCGGGATCACCGGACAGGACGGCTCCTATCTGGCTGAATTTCTAATTGAAAAAGGATATGAAGTACACGGCATTCTCCGCCGTTCGTCTTCATTCAACACGGCACGCATCGAACATCTGTATCTGGATGAATGGGTGCGCGACATGAAACAGAAACGTCTGGTGAACCTGCACTGGGGAGACATGACGGACTCCAGTTCACTGATCCGAATCATCGGAGACATTCATCCGACGGAAATCTACAACCTGGCTGCACAAAGCCACGTAAAGGTGTCATTCGACGTGCCGGAATATACGGCTGAAGCGGATGCTGTGGGAACACTCCGCCTGCTGGAGGCTGTGCGTATCTGCGGTCTGGAAAAGACTTGCCGGGTATATCAGGCTTCTACCTCGGAACTGTTCGGAAAGGTGCAGGAAGTTCCGCAGAAGGAAACGACACCGTTTTATCCGCGTTCTCCGTACGGAGTGGCCAAGCAATACGGATTCTGGATTACCAAGAATTACCGCGAGAGCTACGGGATGTTTGCCGTGAACGGTATCCTGTTCAACCACGAGAGTGAACGGCGCGGAGAGACTTTCGTGACCCGCAAAATCACCCTGCTGCAGCCCGTATCAAACAGGGATTCCAGGACAAGCTGTATCTGGGAAATCTGGATGCCCGCCGTGACTGGGGATATGCCAAAGATTACGTGGAATGTATGTGGCTGATCCTGCAGCACGAGACTCCGGAAGATTTCGTCATTGCCACCGGTGAAATGCATACCGTACGGGAATTCTGTACGCTGGCTTTCCACTACCTGGGCATTGAACTGAAATGGGAAGCAGCGGCGTGGACGAGAAAGGAATCGACACGGCTACCGGCAAAGTGCTGGTGGAAGTGGATCCGAAGTATTTCCGTCCCTGCGAAGTGGAACAGCTGCTGGGTGATCCGACCAAGGCACGTGAGCTGCTGGGATGGAACCCTACCAAGACTCCGTTCAGTGAACTGGTGCGCATCATGGTGGAACACGATATGCGCTTCGTGAAAAAACTGCATCTGAAAGCTCAATTAGATTAATAAGATATCATGCTGGAACAATCTGCAAAAATATTCGTGGCAGGCCATCGGGGACTGGTGGGTTCTGCCATCTGGAACAACCTGAAGCAGCGCGGATATACCAACCTGACGGGACGCACGCATCAGGAACTGGATCTGCTGGATCCGATAGCCGTGAAGCGGTTCTTCGACGAGGAACAGCCGGAAGCAGTGGTTCTGGCAGCCGCTCATGTGGGCGGGATTCTGGCAAACCTGCACTACCGGGCGGACTTCATCTACCAGAACCTGCAGATTCAGCAGAATGTCATCGGGGAAAGCTTCAGACACGGTGTCAGAAACTGCTGTTTCTGGGAAGTACCTGCATCTATCCGCGGGAAGCTCCCCAGCCGATGAAGGAAGAGGCTCTCCTCACCTCCCCGCTGGAATATACCAACGAACCGTATGCCATCGCAAAGATTGCGGGACTGAAAATGTGTGAAAGTTCAATCTGCAATACGGCACTAATTATATCGCCGTCATGCCGACCAATCTGTACGGACCGAATGACAACTTCCATCTGGAGAACAGCCACGTACTGCCGGCCATGATGCGCAAGATCTATCTGGCCAAATGCCTGAATGAAGGCAACTGGGAGGCTGTCAGAAAGGATATCGACCTGAGACCGGTGGAAGGGGTGAACGGAAGCTGTACGGAACAGGTGATTCTGGAAAAGCTGGCCAAATTCGGTATCACGCCGGAAGCGGTAACCTCTGGGGAACAGGCACACCGATGCGGGAGTTCCTGTGGAGCGAGGAAATGGCAGACGCCAGTGTCCACGTACTGCTGAATGTGGATTTCAAGGATATCTGTGCCGGAAAGGGAGAAGAGATCCGCAACTGCCACATCAACATTGGTACCGGCAAGGAGATCAGCATCCGCGAAGCTGCCGAAATGATCATCCGCGAAGTGGGCTTCCGGGGAGAACTGCGATGGGACCGATCCAAGCCGGACGGAACCCTGCGCAAACTGACGGACGTAACCCGTCTGCATGCCCTGGGATGGCACCACCGCATCGAAATAGACGAAGGCATTCATCGCCTTTATGAATGGTATCAGAAAGGTATCTGCATCAACCATCAAACTGTATAACAGAAGAAAAAGATATGGAGAAAGAGAACTGGTATGCGATGTATGTGCGCATGCACCACGAAAAGAAGGTGGCCGAAAAGCTGGGACAAATGGGAGTGGAACATTATCTCCCGGTACAGGAAGTTGTCCGGCAATGGAGCGACCGCCGCAAGAAGCTGCAAGTGGTGGTCATCCCGATGATGATCTTCATCCGGGCTTCCGAACAGGTACGACTGTCCGTGATGAGAAACATTCCATCCGTGAGCGGCTGTCTGATAGACCGCTGCACCCACCGGCCGGCCGTAATCCGCGATGAGGAAATGCAGCGTTTCCGCTTCATGCTGGACTATTCGGAAGAAGCTGTACACTTCATCAATACTCCCCTCGCCCCGGGACAAAAGATACGGGTCATCAAGGGACCGCTGGCAGGACTGGACGGCGAACTGACGGAAATCGACGGAAAATCACAGGTGATGGTACGCATCGAACAGCTGGGATATGCTTCTGTGGAAATGCCTGTCGGATAT
>ENA-OQAA01001227-OQAA01001227.1-human-gut-metagenome-genome-assembly--contig:-NODE-1227-length-13726-cov-1.743143_pt1 | contig 13726 bp, 24 predicted proteins | sample MGYA00242489_ERZ504515 | MGnify/ENA primary metagenome ERZ504515 (study PRJEB26092, sample SAMD00036237) | human gut metagenome | host: Homo sapiens | study: EMG produced TPA metagenomics assembly of...
ACCCAGCATTGACAAGGAAACCGGTGAGGTGGTGGAACAAGAGGGGAAAGCCATCTACCGCCGCATTGACGAATCGAAAAAGTGCCTCGTCGAGAAGATGGTGGGCAAATGGAAACTCTCCAAACGCTACGTGAGGAAAGACGGTGAGTGGGTGGAAGACACCCAAGACCTGCCCGATGAAGCTGGCGCGAATATACGGAAGAAGGCACATCCATCCACTATTCACGCATGGGCAGCGAGGAGAAAAAGACTGATTACAAGGCATGGTACATCTTCCTGTACGCAAGAACAGGAGGCATCTTTGGCTTGGGTACCGACATGATATACCACCTTCACGAGGACAAGCAACTGATAACCTTCGATGGCTTCCAGATGGACGATGACAATACCTTCTCCATCACCTATAACAACTCCTTTGATTTTGATGAGGAAGGACTGAAGGAGAACGGTGGTCGTAAGGAGGTGTTCGTCAGAGAATAACAGCCAGGGTGCCGTCACCTTCACCGTGGGTGAATGAAGAATGAAGAATAAAGAATAACAAATATAGAATAAAGATGAAGAGAAGATTTAGAACTATGTCAGCACTGCTGACAATGGTGTTGGCTGCGATGTTTTGCGCCTTCACCTTCACTGCTTGCAGCGACGATGAAGACACTGACAACGAAGTGACTTACACCTACGGATTCGCCGAAATGTCGGCCTCACACCCCGATTTTCTCGAAGAGATGGGGAAGATAGAATCGGCCTTCAAGTCGGCCCTCGGCATCACCGGAAGTCCCTTTACAAAGCAGGGTACGGTGGAAGAGTGTGACAAGCAGGTCTATGCCGCCTGCCAGAAAGCCTACCAGTCACTCCAAGACGAAGGGTGGCAGGGCGACTACCTCTTCGAGGTGACAAACACCCTCACGGGAGAGGTTTAAAACAAATAATAGAATGAGACAGCTTATATATATTATGATTACTATGGCACTTTTGTCGTCATGCCAACAGAAAGGAGACAAGAATATGACAAGTGAAGAACTTATGCGGAAAGCCATCGTGCTTGCCGAAGAAAATGTGGACAATGGCGGCGGTCCTTTCGGCGCTGTGATTGCACGCAACGGAGAGATTATCGCGACGGGGTGAACCGGGTTACTGCCGAGCACGACCCCACCGCCCATGCCGAGGTAAGCGCCATCCGTGCAGCCTGACAAAAAACTGGCACATTCGATTTGTCCGGTTGCGAGATATATACTTCATGTGAGCCTTGTCCTATGTGTCTGGGCGCAATCTATTGGGCTCATATCGACAAGATGTACTATGGTAACGACAAAGCCGATGCCAAGCGTATTGGTTTTGACGATTCATTCATTTATGAAGAAATCGCTCTTTCGCCTGAAAGCAGAAGACTGTCTTCTGAGAGGGTGTTGAAGGACGAAGCTGTCAAGGCTTTTGATATGTGGATGAAGAAAGACGATAAAATAGAATATTAATTAAGAAATACTTTATGGGAAAGAACTTTTTAACGATAATGTATATCGTAATGATGGGAATGGTCGCATTTACAGCTTGCGGCAACAAGGAGAATAAAGAGGAAGCCATCGGCAAATCTATGACCGAGAACCTTCCCGGCAAGTGGACAATAACCAAGAGCTATGAGAAAAAGGATGGCGAGTGGAAAGAAGTGATCGAGCCGGAAGGCAGCGGCACAACCTATCTTTCCGCACCGACGGCTCCATGATGTCCGCCGTTACCTACGCAATCACGACACCTATCTGAGATCTCGGACTTGGGCGGTAGAAGACCATGACAGTACATTGAAAATCAATTATAAAACATATCCGGTGGAGTACACCTGATGCGCCTCACTGCCGACGAACTGGAATTCGGCTACGACAAGGCAACCGATATGACCACCGGCGCCACGCAAGAGGGAGAATTCAAATGGCTCTTCCGCCGCATAGACGAGGGGCAGAAGAACTTTGCCGAACGCCTTGTGGGGCGCTGGCATTTCAGCAAGAGCTACGAGAAAAAGAATGGAGAGTGGAAGGAGATCACCTATGGCATCCCCGATGAGGGGTGGCACGAATATACCGAGCAAGGCACTTTCAGCACCTACTCGCGCCAAGGCGACAACGAGCATACCACCGGCCCGATGCAGTGGAAAGCGAATGCCGTCACCGACACAGTCTCCTACAAGCCCCTCGACAGCGACAAGGTGTCCCGAGTGCGCATCACCTTGGAGGATGACCGCACGATGTACGTGTTCTATTCCGTGAATTTCGACCCTGCTACAGGAGAAATGCGCGAGGGTGAGTATCGAGACCTTCTTCTGAAAGAATAACCACTAAAAATATTGACAGATATGAAAACAATCAGACGCTACTTCTTGTTGTTACCCGTCCTCATCGGACTGGCAGTTATTGCCACGTCCTGCGATGACAACGATTCTCCCGAAGATCCCATCCTGCGCCCCTTGGAACAGCATATTCAAGGTGTCTGGCAGGAATGGAAAAGCTACGAGGTGGAAGATGGCAAGTATATTGAAACGCCAAACCCTGAAGGCTACATGCTGGAGTATGACCTGCGGCCCGGCGGTGAAATGATAATCAGCTACAGTTTCTGGTATTCGACCATCTATGCTGGTACATGGTCGGTAAACGAAAAAGAAGCCCTGCTTATCCGGAATAATTTCTCCTTTCGCATTTATCGCCTGACTGCCGATGAAATGGAGATAGGCGCAAATACAGCCATAGATGGTGAGACGGGAGAGACACTACACGGCGAATTCCGCTGGATTCTCCGTCGCTTCGACCGTCTGCATGACACATACGCCACAAGACTGTTGGGTAAGTGGAAACTCCTTCATCGTTATGAAATTAAGGATAAGCAGTGGGTAGAGACTTCTTTGGGAGCGGACGATGAGGATGGCGCGAATTCCGCGATATAGGCACGAGCACCTACTACGAACGTATAGGCGGAAAAGAATTGCGTATCGATTATGACTACTGGGGAGCCAGAGATTACGAAGGTTGGGAGAATGTATTCCAATCATATGAAGGTATCGACGGAGAGTCATACAACGACTACAGCGCTTTCACTTTAAACCCGGATGGCACTCTGACCGCCTATTCGCTCGACTTCTTCGACGCTGGTGGCGAAGGTGTGGCAGACGTGGGACGCAAGGATATATTGGTGCGTGAATAAATCAGGTGAAATAACCATTTACAATATCAAATACAGAAATTTAAAAAAATAATTAAAAATGAAACAGAAAATTTTAACGATCATGTTTGCTTCAGTGATGGCAATGCTCGCTTTCACTGCTTGTAGCAACGACGATGAGCCACAAGAACCATCTGGAGAAAAAATGGTGGAGAATATCGACAAGATAATTGCCGACCAAGCTGAAGCCGGAAATCTTTATCTGAAAAAGGATGATGCTACTCGGCTTATATTGGTTGCAGACTCAAAGGAGGCAGCCCATGAATTGTGTGAGAAGTTCATTCTCAACCAATGGGACGGAAAGCAACGCACTGTCAAGCTCCCTGACAACTGCGGCACAATCTCACTTACGCCGGGGACAGATGAAAGCGTCTTTTACACTATTTCGTTCAATGCACTCAAGAATTTCAAAGAACCGGTTATGACAGTCGTAATTGTTCCAGAGGAATACCTCAGCGGGGATAATTATGCTATAGACCAATACTTCCCGGCAAGGTGGACTGAAAAAATGTCCCCAATGCGGTCATAAGTGGAAAACATTGGCATCCGGACCCTATAAATGCTCTAAATGCGGATGTGAGTTTGAATAGTATGTATAATCCTGTCCGTATTATTTTGGCAATGACAACGCTCCTGGTAACAGGAGCGTTGTCATCCTGCAATCATGCCGATGAGTTGGAGCCGGTTTCTCTGGCACCACAGATTGTTTTTCTTTTTTCTCCAAGCGGATTGGGCGACATGAGCTATAACGACTGCATCCTTGAAGGCGTTCAGAAATTCAAAATGGAACATAAAGAGATTGACATTTATATCTATTCGCCCGAATCATTGCTTGAAGCCGAGAAAATCTTCTCCGACTGGCTCAAACGACCGGAAAGCGAAATTCCGGTGTTGTTTGTTTTGGGTAGCAGCGATTATGAGCCAATGGCAGAACTTCATCTGGCGGAGCACGACTTGACACCCAACAAAAGTATCCTGCTTTTTGAAAGCCGGAAACAATATAAAGCCGAGAACATTCATACATTCCAGATTTCAATGTTCGGAGCTTCATACCTCGCAGGAGTATGTGCAAAACAATGTTCAGAGATGACACCTCTGATTTTGCTTGCTAATAATACCGACAGTCCCATCAACATAGCCAAAGACGGTTTTATTGCAGGCTACGGCAGTGACTGCAATGTGGAGTATCTTGCGGATGATTGGACGGGATATGTGTCGGCTTCGCTCGCTTACCGGAAAATGAGTGATTGGGTGGTTGATTACGACTTCATTTTCCCAGTGGCAGGTGGCTCTAATGCCGGTATATACCGCTACTCCCGGGAATTTGAGTACTCACCATTTCTGGTGGGCATGGATATCGACCAGTCAAGTCTCTCCAACCGAATCACTGGCTCGGTTATTAAGCATATCGACCAATTGATTTACAGGTATCTGACGGAATGGGTAGTCACGGGGATTATGCCGGAGAACCAACTTTACGGTCTTGAAAGCGGGTATGCCGACTGGCTGGTCGCCCCCCGATACGTGAATGATTTCAGCAGCTTAGTCAATGGAATGCGTCACCAGGCTATTATTTTTGAGAAAGAGTATTATGAAACGAGTGGTTATTAAACTTATTGCGCCGCTCCTCTGCCTGATCGGTCTGTGGAGCTGTTCGGACGATGAGCTTCCCTATCCTCTGCCAACAAGCAGTGGACAGAGAAGGTTGTTGCCGTGGTGCTTCCCTTGGAGAAAGGGCTTGATGTACATTGGAAAAGGACATTGGGAATGTTTACAACCAACTTGAGCGTGCATTCAAAAACCACGAAACAGGTATAAAGTTAAAGTTTGAATACTACGATGAGGCAAAGGTCGATGTGCAAGAACTTGCCCAATCGCTGGCATTCAACGATGAGGTGTATGCCGTAATCGGTGGGCTGTATTCATCCAACGCGGCAATCCTCGCGGCAGAACTGACTCTTGTGGGCAAAATATTCTTCACTCTCGCCACCGCCGAACAACTGGTTCGTGCATACGCATCGACAGGCTATCTCTGGGCGATGACCGAGACCGACATTACGCAATGTGAGGTGCTTCTCTCCAAGGTGATTAACTATGAGGGTAAAAGCGTGGCGCTTTTGGTCAAGGAGAACGACAATTACGGACAAACGTTCATTGACTGGTTCGCATTTCAGGCACGCGAACTCGGACTGAAAAACATGGGATGCTATGCTTACACCTCCGAAAATGTAGCTGATGTGTCTCGCCAAGCCATGCAGTCAGGTGCAGAATATGTGATATGCATCCCCTCTGAAATAGAAGAGATGGGACCGATGCTTGAAGCGCATAAAACACAAAGCCTGAACGGGTGTAGTGTACCGAGAATGCTGTTTTCGGATACTGCCTACGGTGCGGATGTGCTCAAGATTCACGGTGATGCAGCCGAAGGTATAGAGGGAGTCGCATTTGGTGCCGATCCTGAATCGGGATTTGACGTGAGTTACAAGACGTTTTTCAATGCCACACCTACTCTTGGTGAGTCACAGCTCTACGATGCTGCAATGCTCATCGGCTATGCCGCATGGTACCAGCAGTTCAAACCGGAGTTGTCGTTACAAAAATCATTAAGGGCCGTTGTTTCGGGTGAAGGCTTGAACATGGGTAGCTGGACAGGTGAGGATATGGGCTTGTGGTGGATGCGCTTGCTGCCGGAAAGTCGCCATATGTTCGTGGAGCTTCGGGGCATCTGAGGTTTGATGCAAAGGTGTTTACCAATGTACTTGCCACCACCTACTATAATTTCAAGGTTTACAACGGACAGTATATCATCCTTGACTATAACACCAGCGACGGAGGGAACCGCACGGATGCGACACTTGCCGGTTGGAACTGGAAAGCCTCTCAGATGCAGGATTTCAACAATTCAGGGGAATTCAATTACCCTCACATACCGGCAACTGGGCACTCCTTGTTGCTTCCTCCAAGGAATGGACCAATTACCGCCATCAGCAGATGTGCTCGCTATCTATCAGCAGCTCAGACAGGCCGGATATACCGACGACCGCATCATTCTCATTGTCGAGGATGACATAGCCGATAATGTCTCAAATCCCAACAAAGGAGTTATACTGGTGACTATTGGGGGAAACAATGTGTATGAGAATGTAGAGATTGATTATCGTATGTCATCGTTGAAGGCAAAAGATATACTTGCCATTCTGAATGGCGAAAAAAGCGAAAGTTTGCCCACAGTGATCGAATCTACTGAAAACGACAACCTATTCGTTTTCTGGAGCGGGCACGGTGTACCGGGAGCCATGTGCTGGGATGAGGAACCTTACGCCATGACAGGCGATGACCTGTCCACTGTTTTTAAGGATATGAACTTCAAAAAGTGTTACCGTAAACTTCTCATGATGGTGGAGGCATGTTTTTCGGGTGGTGTGATGGAGCAGTGCGAGGGCATCCCCGGAATGCTGTTCATCACTGCGGCCAACGGTGACGAAACATCCAAGGCTGATGTCTTCAACGGAGAGATGAAAGTGTGGATGAGCAACCGTTTCACCTCCACTTTTATCGAACAAATAACCGATAACAAGGATGTAGCTATGCGCGACCTCTATTATCGGCTGTTCATCAATACTGTCGGAAGCCATGTAATGGTTTATAATGCCGAAAACTATGGCAATCTTTATTCAGCCAATATGTCAGAATTTATAAATTTCAAAAACGATAAATCAAAATGAAAAGATCAATCAAAAAAAATGTCAGCACTGCTGACGATGATGGCTATCGCCATCCTTACTTTCACCTTCACCGCGTGCAACGACGATGAAGAGAACACCAACATCGAGGTAACTTACACTTACGGTTTTTCCGAAATGTCGGCATCGCATCCCGACTTCCTTGCTGAGATGAGTAAGATAGAGAAATGCTTCCAGCTGCTCTCGGTATCACCGGCAAACCTTTCACCAAGAAAGGTACGATAGAAGAATGTGACAAACAAGTTTACGAGGCTTGCCAAAAAGCATTCGATTCGCTCAAAGGCGAGGCGTGGCAAGGGGATTATACCTTTCAGGTTACGAACGTGGGAACGGGAAAGGTTGTATGTACTGCTACATTTTGTGCCGACAACGAAAACTTTATATAATTCTATAAATAGCATGACTAACAATGAGATGTAACATTATGAATCGAATAAGAAAAAGACTATTGTTCTTGTTCCTTGTTTGCATCGCAATGGGAACACTAAACATAGGTTGCAGTGAAGATGCAACTCCAGAGTCTGATAATAAAATTCTGAAACCCATCGCCGAGAACGTTATCGGCAAGTGGAACATGGATGAAGCACAGAAGACACTTGCCGAAAAACTCATAGGCAAATGGAATTTCTCCAAGAGCTACGAGAAGAAAAATGGCGAGTGGGTGGAGATTTCCTTCGGACTGCCTAACGAGGTTGGTACTTGTATCGTGAGGACGGTTCATTTACCGTATACTCGCGCAACGGTGAGGATGAAAAGACGAGCGATATGAACTGGAGCGTGAACAACGTTACCGGTGAACTGCGCTGGGTGAATAAAGACGGACAAAGTTCGGAGGTAAATGTGGTAATAGAGGAAGACGGAACACTCTCGGTGTTCTACTTATATAACCTTGACCCCTCTACAGGACAGGCCATTACCGGAGAATTCAAAGATGTATTAATACGTTGAAATTAGAAACCATATATTATAAACATAGGTAAGTAAAACAATAAATTATGAAACAAATACTTTATATCATCAGTATCGCCTTGATGGCAACAATAGCATTCGTATCATGCAACGGAACAACAAGCAAAACATCCCCCACAGAATCCGGCATTCCGAACTTCATCGGCACATGGCACTATGAAACCATAACTCAAGCCGTGCTGGGAACTGCTTCCGACACCGTGCTTTACGACTACGTCAATAACCCGCATGAACAGCAATTCTACGAAGTCTATACCCCGGACAGCATAATGACCTTCTACGTCATCCAAAATGACACGCTGATGAATAAGCTGCGGTTTCGATATACTTTCCGCAACGACACCCTCTATATGTCACACCCCGATAAGCCGGTACAAAACGTACACGTAATGAATCACACCGACAGCACCCTACTCATTGACTACATACGCACCTATCGCGACACAATTTTTTACTGTACCTCCACTACTCGCCGCAGCACACTACCGGAGTGGAAGATTGAGAAGTAAAGACAGATAATTAATACATTAATAAATATGATAAGAAGAAAATACCTGCTACTTTTTGTCATGTCCTTCACCTTACTCTTGGTTGGATGTGACAACGACCTCGGACATCAAAGTCCTAACGATGAGTGGATAGCCGAAACTTTGGTGTCCGAAGTTGACGTAGAACACTCCGGTGTGGATGCCTGGTTCTATTCGGAAGCTATCAGCGACCAGATATTCAGCCGCATGTGGCTCAAGTCATGGAAAGAGGACTGTCCTTTGAATCGGTCCGAACTGCGTTATCTAAAAGTATTGCATCGCAACGCTGACGGCAACCCCCAACGGGGTGAGATGGTGGTGAACGCCGCCATTGCCGATAAAGCGATCGACATATTTCGACAGCTCTACCTGGCGGACTACCGCATTGAGCGGATGGTGCTCATTGACAACTACGATGCCGACGATGAAAGTTCTATGCGTGCCAACAACTCCTCATCGTTCAACTTCCGCTTCATGACCGGCTCCACTACCAAGATTTCCAAGCACGGACTTGGCCTTGCCATCGACATCAATACGCTTTACAATCCATACGTCAAGGAAAAAGCTGACGGCTCCTGGCACATAGAACCCGCTACCGGTGAACCATACGCTTTCGACCGTGATAATAGGACGGATATACCGTACAAGATAGATCACAACGACCTGGCATACCGGCTCTTTACGGAAGCCGGATTTGAATGGGGAGGCGACTGGATCTCATTGAAGGATTACCAGCATTTTGAGATTGACCTATAACAATTGTATGTCGAGATACCATTGTTGCTGAAGGCGTGGGACTGGAGAAAGTTGCTATTTTCCTTTTCATATTGTTTGATATCATGATTATTTCTCTTTATCTGAGAAAGAATAGGGGAAGCTATCCGGTTCTGTTCCGCGTTTATAGTTGGGTTGGCTGTCCATGTCGAACCTGATTTTGGCACCTTTTATCAATAAGGAGTGGTTCAGATAATTCTTGTCATACTTCTTGCCATTGTATCGTACATCACTGATATAGCGGTTTTCATCGCTGTTTAGGGGCGCAGAAATCTCGATAGTTTTGCCATTTTCCAGATGTATCTTGGCATTTCTGAAGAGTGGTGCGCCCAACACGTATTCGTCCGTACCCGGCAGACGGAATAAAAACCTAATGCCGACATGACATACCAGGCTGAAGTCTGTCCGTTATCTTCGTCTCCGCAATATCCGTCAGGGGTTGGCTGGTAAAGACGGTTCATCACTTCGCGTACCCAATACTGTGTTTTCCAGGGTTGCCCGGCGTAGTTATAGAGATAAATCATGTGTTGTATGGGCTGGTTGCCATGTGCGTATTGCCCCATGTCAATGACCTGCATTTCGCGCATTTCGTGTATCAGCTTTGCCGGGTATTAGTGTTTGCGCCGAATACGGGCGGCGTAGTAAATACAGAGTCGAGCATAGCAACAAAGTTCTTGTCACCTCCCATCAGGTTAATTAAGCCCCGCATATCATGGAATACGGACCAGGAATAATGCCAGCTGTTTCCTTCAGTGAAAGGTCCCCACCATTCCACCGGATCGAAGTGCTGCGGGAAGTTGCCGTTGCGGTCTTTGCCGCTCATCAGGCGGTAAGGAGCATAGAACAGGTTCTTATAGTTCTGGCTGCGTTTCTTGTAGATGTCCAGTTCCGATGCGGGTCTGCCCAGTTTTTTCCCCATCTGATAGATACACCAGTCATTGTAGGCGTATTCAAGGGTACGGGCGGCACTTGACCGATATCGGAAGGTACATATCCCAATTCATTGTATTCCTTGTAGCCCATGCGGCCGGAAGAAGGAACCGTGGGATGCTGGTTGTTTGCTCCATGCAACAAACCTTCATACATTTTCTCGGCATTCTGTTTGATGTTGCCTTTCACATAGGCATCTGCCACTACTGATGCGGAATTATTGCCTACCATGCAGTCGCGATGTCCCGGACTGGCCCATTCCGGGAAGAAACCACTCTCCAGATAGGCATTCAGGAAACCTTCTTCCATTTGTTGGCTCATGGAAGGGTATATCAGGTTAATCATTGGGAGTTCTCCGCGGAAGGAATCCCAAAAACCGGTATCTGTAAAGAAGCGTCCGGGCATCACCTTGCCGGTGTGCGGGCTATAATGCAGGATGTTTCCCGCCGCATCAATCTCATGGAACGTCCGGGGAAATAAAACGCTGCGGTATAAACAGGAGTAGAAGGTGCGAAGTTGATCTTCGCTGTCCGATTCAACCTCTATTCGTCCGAGTACTTCGTTCCAGCGTTCTTTACCTTTCAGCTTTAGTTCTTCCAGATTCATTGAACCGAGTTCTTTCAGATTCTGTTCAGCCTGTTCGGGACTGATGAAAGAAGATGCGATCCGGGCACATACTTTTTCTCCCTTGCGGGTGGCGAATCCGATAATGGCGCCGGCATGATTTTCTTTAACGTCTGGTTGGCCTACTTTGATTTCACCATTGCTTACGGTTGCCGAGTAAGTGAAGGGCTTGTCGAAAGTAATGGTGAAGTAGTTCTTAAAGTGTGTAGTACGCCACCGCTGTTTTTGGTCGTGTAGCCGATGATCTTATTCTCGGCCGGAATAACTTTCACATACGAACCATTGTCGAATGCATCAATTACTACATAAGAATCCTTGCTCTCGGGAAAGGTAAAGCGGAATATGGCTGCCCGCTCCGTAGGTACAATTTCTGTTGTAATATTGTGATCGGAGAGGAATGCGCGGTAGTAATAGGGTGTAGATACCTCAGATTTATGATTGAACCAGCTTGCACGCTTGTCCTGGTCGAATACGGGCTCACCTGTAATGGGCATGATGGCGAACTGTCCGTAGTCGTTTATCCAAGGGCTGGTTGATGTGTTTGTTTGAAACCTCTGATACGGTTAGATGCATAGGTATAAGTCCATCCTTCTCCCATCTTTCCGGTTTGTGGGGTCCAGAAGTTCATCCCCCAGGGCATTGCGATGGCAGGATAGGTATTACCATTGGATAATTCGAAACTGGAGTCTGTCCCTACTAGTGGGTTTACATAGTCTACTATATCTTTCTTGCTTTGGGAGAATAAGAGAGAACTGGCTCCCAATAAGAATGATAAGAAAAGAATCTTTTGTTTCATGTTATTGGATTTATTGATATAATATTTCCTGCAAATATGGTGGTTTATAGTGATTTGCGTGTTATACATTTGTGACGTATATGTCTTCTTTCGTGACAATTAAAAAAGAACTTTGCAGATAATTCAGTACGCACTGATTATCTGCAAAGTTCTTTCATCTTTCATTGTTGTCTCATTCATTGGCTTTTCCGCTGAAACTGCCGTCTGAAGGATGGGGAAGTGCTTTCAGGAAGATTACATTACTTCCTCGCACACCCGCATTTCCATCCCTTTATATACCACTACAATCTTGTGCAGTTGGGTGTGGCCGATGGCACGTTTCACTGTGTCCGTGTCGGCGTAGCGGTTGGCTTGGACAATGGCTTCTTGGCGTAATTCTTCCACGCGTGTTTCGGGGTCTTTATACTTGGCATACTTCAGTTCCACGATGTAACTGTGCGTCATGTCGGAGTAAATCTCCAGCATCGGACAGAGGAAGATGTCGACATATCCAGCCTGCGTGTCCTGTTCGGAAATGGGACGATAGAAGCGGTTCTGAGCAGTCATGGCGAGGGTGAAACCGTGGACGAAGAATTCGCCCTTTTGCTTGTCGCGCTGTGAGGCATAACGTTTCAGGCAGTCGGCGATGTAGTCGAAGTAGCTTTCCAATCACCCCGATAGGCTAATGCGCTGGATAGTTCGCTCTTTTCATAGCTGCTGAAGCTGAGGTCGGCATCGTTGTAGGTATTCAGCAGATAGGTGTAGAGTTGTTCCTGCACCACCATGTTGGGGATGGTCAGTTTGGTTTTTCCTTCGTGCATGCCGCTGATGGTGAGCATCCCGAAATAGTAGAGCAAGCTCACGAAATTATCAGGATTGGTGATACTGGCGGCAGGGAAGCCGTCTTTCAGATCACCGGTGATAAATCCCTGGCTCACTAAAGTCTGAATGATGGAAGCGTCATGGGCAAATTCCTTGTCCTTGCGGATAAGCATGCGCAACTTCTCGTAGTCGATGCGGATATTGCTTTCTATCATGTTTTGCGGTGCTTTACCGCGTATAATGTAGTTTTTGACGAAGTAGAGCACCATATTGGAATTGTACATTGTGGTTTCACCGTAACAATCCTGCGCAAAACAGTAATTGTCGTACCATGGTTTCATCATTTCTATCAACTCGTCAACGGTATGATGGAAAGGGCTGGTGGTAGAATAATAAGTCAGCATTTCGCGTACTTCCTCTTCCGTGAAACCCATCATTTGATTGAAATCCGGTGAGAGTGAGTAGTTAGTACCGATGTTGAATCCGCTGGTCAGGTCGTCCATCGTCACGGGGCTTACACCGGTGATGAAGCAACGCTCGATACTGGAATAGGTGCCTGCTTTCACCTTGTTGAATAGATTCCGCAAATAACCTTCGCCATGCGTCTCGTCAGTGTATCGGCGTAAACTTTCGGGATTGAGGAAGATAGCTTGGTGAAGTGGTCGTATTCATCGATGAAGAGATACATTTTCTGTCCGGCACGCTCGCATGCCTGATAGATGAACTCCAGTTGCGCTACAGCTCCGCTTTTGGTGTGCAGTTCTTCCCAGGTGTCCGGGGGGAGGAGGTCGGCATATTTCTTACAAAAACTCTCGATGGTAGTACCGCAGTGTTCATCCAACCCTTTGCGGTAATCATTCAGCTCGCCGCTGATGCCGGAAAAGTTGAGATAGAGCACGAGGTAGCTATTTCGGTTCGGTGTGGGGTGTTCACCAATGTAGAGGCCACCAAAGAGGTCATCGAACTTATCGCGGGTGTTTACATCGTAGTAGTGTTGCAATATGTTCAGTGTCAGGCTCTTGCCGAAGCGTCGCGGACGGATGAAGAAAAAGAAACGATCCGCCTGTTCTATCAGGAGGATAAAGCGGGTTTTGTCTACATAATAATAGTCTTCGCGGCGAATAACCGCAAAGTTCATCATTCCGTAGGGAAGTCTCTTTCTGTTCGGTACTATATATTCCAATGGATCCATTTTCTGTCCTCCTACTATTGTTTTTTTAATCTGTTGCTTTGTAGCATAACGACACAAAGATAACAAAAGTTCTTATAGCGACGATGCGTTTTCTTTCACTTATTTTGAAGGGAAGTGTTTCTAACTTTATCTCTTGAGTTCCGCATCCCTCGACATACCGTAATAT
>ENA-OQAA01001228-OQAA01001228.1-human-gut-metagenome-genome-assembly--contig:-NODE-1228-length-13716-cov-3.570388_pt1 | contig 13716 bp, 22 predicted proteins | sample MGYA00242489_ERZ504515 | MGnify/ENA primary metagenome ERZ504515 (study PRJEB26092, sample SAMD00036237) | human gut metagenome | host: Homo sapiens | study: EMG produced TPA metagenomics assembly of...
TCAGTGTCTCGATCTTGGCAACGTCCGCCTTGGCGGGATCGTTGAGGACAAATCGCATACGCGATACGCAGTTGGGATACTGCCGCAATGTTCTCCTTGCCGCCAACGTACTCAAGCAGCAGCCGCGCGTCCTGTTCGTATTTACCCATGATGTTTACCTCCTTTTGCCCGGTAGAGCGGGCATCTTAGAACTTGTTCATACGGGCATCTTCGAACTTGTTCATACAAGTTCTCCTTACAGCCACAGAATACCAGACTTGTTCATACAAGTCAATATGCTTTTGCAAAAAAGCATTGCAGAATGCCTATTTTCGGCACTGCTCACAAGTTGCCCCCTTGAAATTTAGCCGAAAAGACGGTATACTGAAGTAAATGTTTGAACAAGTTGAGGAGTATCACCATGCCGAAAGCAAAGTATGAGGCATTTATCACAGCATCAAAAAACGCATCGAGCGCAGGATTACCCCTATCAATCGCTGCTGCCCAGCGACAATACCTTAATAGAGGAAATACGCCTGCTCCCGCAACACAGTTCGACGCGCATTGGCGGAGCTGATCGCCGACGGCTATGTGCAGGCCATGCAGGGGCGCGGCGTGCGGGTCATCTATCAACCGGTGGGCAAAACGACGTTTACCATCGGCGGCATCGAGACCTTTCAAGAGACAGCCCGCCGCAACCATCTGCAAGCCGTTACCCGTGTCATTCGGTTTGAGACGATCACTGCAACCGAGCAGTTTGCTGCGGAAAGCGGATTTTCTGAGGGCGATGAATTGTGGGCGGTACAGCGTGTGCGTTATCTGGACGGAAAAGCACTGATTCTGGACATCAACTATTTTTTGAAGGAATTTGTGCCCGGACTGACGGAGGAAATCGCATCCCATTCCATCTATGATTTTATTGAAAATGTGCTCGGAATGCAAATCATCACCAGCAAACGGCGCATCACGGTGGAACACGCAACTGCCCGTGATGAAAAGCTGCTGGATATGGACGGCTATGATTGCGTGGCAGTGGTGGTAAACCAGACCTTCAACTCGGACGGGATGCTGTTCGAGTACACCCAGTCCCGGCATCAGCCGGACTATTTCTGCTTTCAGGACATTGCCACGCGGAAAAAGTGAGCGGCAGACACCCGGCGCAGGGGTATCCACCTGGGATTTAGCGCTGGGCCGGGGCTCCGGCAAAATGGGTTTTAGGGTGTCCCTGAATCAGAATCTGTTTTATCCACAGTCATCATATATCTTCTTTTGGGCCGAGATCCTTCTAGGGATCCGTTTCAAAATGAACTGCAAGCCGCTATAGATCATCTTGAAAAAATCAAAGGTCTTTTATAATCACTTCAACAAGAAACGCTCCTGCCAGTTTTACACCGGTAAGAGCGTTTCTTGCGTTATTCAAAAATATCGGCAAGGGTAAGCAGCTGTACTTCTCCGCGTTCCTGTGCCTGAAGTAGTTCGTCCGTAAATGCACATTTCCAACCATACTGTTACATAGGCCAGAGTTTTCTCTCACAGAAAGCTCTGGCTTTTTCTATTGAAAACATTTGTCCATCACACCAGTTACGGCTGTATGGACTGGTTCACGAATGCTAAACAAGCAAATATCCGTAGGGAAACGTACACTTCCCAGCTAATGAAAGGTGGGCATTTTACAATCGGACACGACAAAGGCGCTTCGATCTCTCGAAGCCGCCTTATCAACTGTGGAAGTGGAAACTCATTGGGTGAACTCAGTTTTCCAACCAACCGTAATCAAATTCTGTAAAGTCGTGGATGTAGTGGTCTGCTCCCAGTGCCAGCAGCTCGGACCCGTCTGCCGTCTCTCCGACGCCCACGATCCGGCCTGCGCCGTTTCGTTTTGCCAGAGCGATGGCGGTGACGCTGTCCTCGATGACCAAGCACTCAGAGAACGGAACACCCAGCCTCCGCGCAGCTTCCAGATGCATCTCGCCTTTGTCGGCATAGCTTCCGTCGTCGTACACGACGTCCTGTTGTTTCAGCCAGTGACCGATCGGAAACGAGTCAAAGTAGAAATCAACATTTGCTTTTATGGAAGCACTCGCCAGCGCGAACGGGATGCCGCGCTTCTGTAAGCCTTGCAGCAGCTCTTCAGCACCTGCTACGAGGTGTAAACTGGCAGGATCGTTCCTGCATGCCTCCCGGTACAGCGCCTCTTTCTTTTCTGAATACTGCTGGCGCTCCGCAGGGGTGAGCCACGGGGCCATGTTCTTCAGGATGACATCGTTGCAGGGGCCGCAAATCTTCGTCGATGCAAGAGGGCTTTTATCTTCGGGATGCAGTTCATGATAGATCTTTGACCACGCCTCCATGTGGAAGCGGGTATCAAAGAACATCGTCCCATTAAAATCAAGAAGTACCGCGTGCATTGTGATTCCGGCTTATGTCTTAAGCAAAGATGCCGAAGAATGCGCCGACCAGACCGATGACCAGCAGCAGAGCGATGCAGGTAACGGGCTTCCAGTTCTTCTTCTTCATCAGGAAGAACAGGCCGAGGGTCAGAGCCAGAGGGATCAGCTTGGGCAGGACGCCATCCAGAATGCTCTGGATAACGATGGGGCTGTCGCCGTTCTCGATGACGGTAGCAACGGTGGTGCCGCCGTAGTTGGAAGTCAGAGCACCGACGATGAAGACGCCCAGCATGGAAGCTGCACGGGTGAACTCCTTAGCGTTGGCAGTCAGGATGTCGATTGCTTGGTACCCAGGTTGTAAGACCAGTACATCAGGAAGAAGCGGCATGCGAACTGCACGATGTTAAAGATCAGCAGGAACAGGATGGGGCCAGCCAGCGAACCGTTGATGGCCATGTTCGAGGTGATACCTGCGGTGATAGGAACCAGAGTGAACCAGAAGATTGCGTCGCCGATACCGCCCAGAGGACCCATAGCGGCAACACGCACGGCACGAATGGTTTCGATGTCAGCCTTCTGCTGCTCCAGAGAGAGGATGATGCCCATGACGAAGGTGACCAGGAACGGGTGAGTGTTGAAGAACTCCAGGTTGTGCTCCATGGAGAGCTCCAGGTCTTCCTTGTTGTCTGCGTGGATCTTCTCCAGACCGGGCAGGATGCAGTACAGCCAGCCGGCGGCCTGCATACGCTCGTAGTTGAAGGATGCCTGCAGGTTCAGGGAACGAAGCACCATCTTGTTCAGCGTAGCCTTATCCAAAGGCTTCGCGGGAGTCAGATTGTTGTAATGAGTTGCATTAGATGCCATCTTCGTCGTCGCTCCATTCGCAGCAAAACCAGAACCAGCAGCTGCTTGATAGCAACGCGAGTCTGGTAGTCATACAGAGCGATCGCAATACCAACGAATGCGATCAGCAGCAGAGCAGAACCGGACAGCTCGGGGATGTAGCCGATGATGGTTGCCAGAGCGAAACCGGCAAAGTAGATGCCCCAGAACTCGTTGGAAAGCATGATGCGCAGCAGGGTAGCGAAACCGACGAAGCGCATCATACCGCCAGCAGCGCCCAGACCAGCCATGATCCATGCGTACTTGGCAGCCAGGTTGCTCAGGGTAGTACCCATTGCAGAGCCGCCCAGCATACCGAGGTGCAGACGATGGCGAACAGCAGGCCCAGCAGAGCCATTGCCATGTAGTTCAGACGAACGATGCCCTTAGTGTCGCCCTTTGCTGCCAGCTGGTCAGCCTTGGACATCATGGGGGACATGAGGGTGAACAGGAAGGTGACCATGTACTGGCCGATCAGAGCAAAGGGAACTGCCAGACCGACAGCAGCGGTGGTATCCAGATGAGAAGAGATCGCAAACACGGTAGCCATGACGCCGCCGATGACTGCGTTTGGCGGCTGAGCGCCGCCGACAGGCATGTTGCCGATGGTCATCAGCTGGTAAGTACCGCCGACGATGAGGCCAGTGGGAAGGTCGCCCAGGATCGCACCGATGACAGCACCGGAAACGATAGCTGGTACAGGGATTCCAGGAAATCAAACTGGTCGATGGCGACGATGAACACCCACACAAAGACCAGAATGATCTGAAGTGCACTAAAGCCCATAATAAATACTCCTTTTCAAGTATTTTCGAAAGCACCCGGAAAGCTTACTTGAACAGCTTTTCGATGTTTTCAGCGTGTTCGGTAGGAACGCGGCGGATCTCCAGTTCCACACCAAGCTCCTGCAGCCGCTTGAACGCAGCCACATCGGCGTCGTCAACTGCGACGGAACCTGCCACCTGGCGCTTGCCTTCTGCCATGTGCATGTTACCGATGTTGACTTTCTTGATGGGAACGCCACCCTCCACCAGCTTCACGACATCCTGCGGGTTCTCGCAGACGATGAAGATCAGCTGCTTGGCGCTGGCCTTGTGGATGGTGTCGATCGTCTTCTGGATGGTCCAGTAACGCATTGCAGCGTAGGCAGGAGCGGCCATATTCATCAGACCCTGACGCAGGCTGTTGCCAGCCACCTCGTCGTTGGCCACCAGAATAAGGTTTGCACCAATGGCGCCACACCACTGCGTTGCGACCTGACCGTGAACAAGACGGTTGTCGATCCGCGTAAGAACAATGTTCGGCATTCTCAAATTCCTCCTTGAGTTTTTTGTCTGAGTTTCCAATTCAGAGTAACTACATTATAGGCTATATTTGAACAAATGTCTTTATATTTTTTAACAAATTGTTTCTAAAAAACGGTTAAATTCGGTGAGTCTCATTACAATCTACCAAAAAGTATAAATAAGACTAGTCAAAACGCCCAAAAAATGATATACTTTTTCAATAAGGAGGGATTTGAATGCAACGCGAAACTTCCAACGACAGTTTTCTGGACTACGGCTCGGTCTACCACCAGCCATCGACCGCGAGCACCCGGAGCTCATCCACCAGACGATGGTTGCCATCACCCGCCGCTATGTCTCCCAGTTCTACTGCTTCAACTGCGATACCTATTTACAGGTAAAGAGCGGCATTGGCGTTCTGCTGGTCTCCCACACGGCGGAGGCTGCCGATGTGCAGGAGTTTGCGATGAACAGGCTCATCCACATCAGGCCAAATATCTACTTTGCCGTCGTCTCCACGACCCAGAAGCTCGAGTACGACCTTTACGCCGAGAGCAGCTACTTGCTGCATATCACAGACTTTCCTTCCCAGTACGAATTTCTGGCCGTCCTGCCCCGCATCGAGATCCAGAAAATTCTGGGCTACTACTACCGCATCCGCACTGAGAACTACTGTTTCAAGGGCGAGCTGCATGATTTCTTTGAGCTGACCTACGTGGACACCGGCGAGCTGGAGACCGAAGTGGACGGCACGCTCTACCACTTAAAAGAAAAAGACCTGATGATCTACGGCCCGGGCCAGTTCCACACCCAGTACACCGACGAAGAGCACAGGCCTCCTATATGACCATCCTCTTCGATATGCGCAACCTGACTCCCGTGGAGCGGGAGGTCTGGTATGACGCCCTCATCAACCGGGTGTTCCACTACGACCAGAAGATAAACACCTTATTAAAAACCTTCGTCCGGGAGAGCACCACTGGCATCCCCTATATGAACAGCCTGATGCTCTGCCTGCTGACCGAGACCATCATCCGGCTGCTCCAAGGCACCTACGCCTCCCCCATGGCCCCCGCCAGCAGCACGGCCACCAGAGCGCCATGGACGAACTGTTCGACCGCATCATCGCCTATATCGACGACAACATCTACGACCCTCTCACCATCCCGGAGATCTGCGAGCACTTCTCGCTGTCCCGGTCCGCTCTGCAGCTGCTGTTCAAGAACTCGGTGGACCAGTCGCCCAAAAAGTATATCAACGACAAGAAGCTGGAGCGCAGCTGTCAGATGCTCCTCGAGAACCGCTATACCATCAGCGAAATTTCGCTGCGTCTGGGCTACAGCTCCATCCATTATTTCTCCAAGTCCTTCAACATGAAGTACCACATGTCCCCCAGCGAATTCGTCAAGCAGAACTGTCAGAGCAGCGTCTGATACCCATTATATATAAGGAGAGGCGCTCCTATGAATATCGGCATCCTCGGCACTGGCTCCATCGCCCGCACGATGGCGGCAGAGTTTGCAAAGGTCCCTGCGTTCCGCTGTGAGGCGGTCTGCTCCCGGCAGCAGGCCACCGGCGAGGCGCTGGCACAGCAGTTCGGCATCCCGAAGGTCTACACCGACTATGACGCCATGCTGGCCGACCCGGACATTGAGCTGGTCTATATCGCCACCCCCAACAGCCTGCACTATGCGCAGACTAAGGCGGCGCTTCTGGCCGGAAAGAACGTCCTCTGCGAGAAGCCCTTCGTCCCTACCGTGGCGGAGGCTGACGAGCTCATCGCACTGGCGAAAGAGAAGCACCTCTTCCTCTTCGAGGCCATCACCACGGCCCACCACCCCAACTATGCACTTGCAAAGCAGTACCTCGACGACATCGGTTCTCTCCGCATCGTCTCCTGCACCTTCTGCCAGTATTCCAGCCGGTACGATGCCCTGCTCTCCGGGCAGGTGCCGCCGGTGTTCGACCCTGCCTGCTGCGGCGGCGCACTGATGGACCTGAACCTCTATAATGTACATTTCGTGGTGGGGCTGTTCGGCGAACCCATGCTGGTGAGCTACCATCCGAATCTCTACCGGAACGGCATCGACACCAGCGGCATCCTCCTGCTGGAATACCCCGACTTCATCTGCCAGTGTACCGGCGCAAAGGACTGCGCCGCGCCGGGCAGCGTCCAGCTCATCGGCGACGCGGGCCGCATCCTCATCGAGCCGGGCAGCAGCAACTGCCAGAAGCTCCGCCTCGTCCGTCCCGGACAGGAAGATATTTGCAGCGAGTACAGTGAGTCGCCGTGGTTCTACGAGGTGGCGGAGATCGCCATGATCCTGGCCCTCAAGGACTATGATGCCTGCTACGCCGCACTGAAAAAGACCCGGCAGGTGGTCACCGTTCTGGAAGCCGCCCGGGAGGATGCACAGCTGGCTTCTGAGCTTTCAACCGCAAATGACAAACTCTTTGGCGTTTTTTTGCTCTTGCCAAATTAGCCAGGACTATCTATAATAAAGATGAATCGTTAAACTCTTAACGCTTTTTGAAGAAGGTAAAGTTTTTGGAGGTTTTACTATGTCCTTAGTTACGACCAAAGATTTGATGCTCGACGCTCAGAAGAACCATTACGCCATCGGCGCGTTCAATGCCGAGAACATGGAGATGGTGCAGGCCATCATCGCCGCTGCTGAGGAGCTGCGCGCTCCCGTCATCGTCCAGACCACCCCGGGTACCCTGAAGTACGCTTCTCCGGCCATGTTCCACGCCATGGTGGCCGCAGCCGCTTCTGAGGCCAGCGTCCCCGTCGTGATGCACCTCGACCACGGCAGCAGCTATGAGCTGGCCATGCAGGCATTCCGTGCCGGCTACACCTCCGTCATGATCGACGGCTCTCATCATGTGTTTGAGGAGAACATCGAGATCACCAAGTCCGTTGTCCGCGCCTGCCACGCCGCCGGTATCCCGGTGGAGGCTGAGCTGGGCAAGGTCGGCGGCAAGGAAGACGACCTTGACGGCGGCAATGGCAACGGCTACACTGTCCCCTCCGAGGCTGCTGAGTTTGCAGAGCGCACCGGCGTCGATTCTCTGGCTGTCGCCATCGGCACTGCCCACGGCGTCTACAAGGGAACTCCCAAGCTGGATATGGAGCGCCTGAGCGAGATCCGCAAGGTCGTGTCTGTGCCTCTGGTGCTGCATGGCACCTCCGGCGTGCCGGATGACGCTGTCCGCGAGTGTGTTGCACGCGGTATGTGCAAGGTCAACTACGCTACCGACCTGCGTATTGCCTTCAGCAAGGGCCTGAAGGAATACCTCGCCAAGGACCCCGAGGTCTTCGACCCCAAGAAGTACAGCGCCGTCGGCCGCGAGTACGTCAAGGAATATGTCAAGAGCAAGATCCTGGTCTGCGGCAGCAACGGCAAGGCTTAAATCTGAAACTCACATAACATCGCAGCGGGAGCGGATGTCCTTTGGGATGTCCGCTCCCGCTTTTTGCTGCACAAATGACAAGGCCCCCGCAGAATGCCGAACATTCTGTGGGGGCCTTGCCGTTATGAAAGAAAGGTAAAAGTAGCAAATATGGGGGAATGCCGCCTTATTTCAGCAGGCTCTGGACTGCGTAGCGGGAGATGGTGATGACGACCTTGGGGGCCACCTCCACGCGGAGGGTGTCCTCGTCGTCGATGCCGACCACTTTGCCGTAGACGCCGCCCGCGAACATGATGCGGGAGCCGACTTTCAGCTCCGTGTGTACCTCACCCAGCTCCTTGCGCTTGCTGCGCACGTTCCTGGCTGAGATGGCGTAGAGGATGAGCCGATGATGCTCATGAGCACGGCCAGCGTGATGCAGGTCCAGATGATAACTTCCCAGTTGATCGTCATAAATCAGATCCCGTCGCTTTCTTCAGATTCGGTCTCGGCAGTGGCAGCCTCCAGCTCAAACCGAGCGATGCAGTCTCTGCCGGTTTCGATAAGCTCATCTGCCAGCGAGCGGGGATCGTCCTCCATGTCCAGCATGGTCACGGCGGTGACGATCATGGGCAGGTTGGTGCCTGCGATGACTTCGATCTTCTGCTCCGGGCGTGCATACTTGCACTCCACAGCAGTCTTGAAGGGAGAGCCGCCGGGCAGGTCGGACAGCACCACGACGCCGTCGCAGCTCTTGAACTCGTCAAAAGCGGCGTTGAACTTCTCGGCCAGCTGCTCGGGAGTCATCCCCTCTTCAAAGTTGATGTAGCGGACATAATCATTTTCGCCCGCGATCATCTGCGCAGAGGTGTGGATACCGTCTGCAAAATGGCCGTGGCCGGTAACTACCAAACCGATCATACTCGTTGCCCTCCTGAATTTATGACGTTGTTTTGATTATTTCAGCGTGTAGGGGTACAGAATGACGCCCTTGACCACGCGGTTCACCTCGCCGGTGGGGCAGGGGTTATCCGGGGTGATGCCCAGAGACAGGGACTTCATCAGAGCGATGGTCTGTGCGAACAGGATGAAGTCCAGACCCAGCAGGACGTTCTCCATATCGGCGCGACCTTGATCTGGACGGGATAGTCGGCCAGCTCCTCGATGCCCTCGCAGTCGTGGTTGTAGACGACGGCGATCTTGTTGCCCTTGCGCTGGTGTGCCATCTCCTTGACCAGATCCAGCTCGTAGCGGCGGCGGTACTCGTCATCGCTCAGGTAAGCGACGGTCAGGGTGTTGTCGTCGATGATGGACTTGGGGCCGTGGCGGAAGCCCAGCTCGGAGTCGTACATGGTGGCCACCTTGCCGGCGGTCAGCTCGAGGGTCTTCAGAGCGGACTCCTGAGCGACGCCCTTCAGGCCGATGTTGCCCAGATAGACGATGCGGTTGTAATCGAACTCATCCACGATCTTCTGTGCCAGACCGAACTGGTCATCGAGGAAGTGCTGACCGGCCACAGCCAGCTTCTCCACCTCAGCGGTGATCTCGTCCAGCTTGTCGAGGTTGAAGGCCAGATAGGTAGCCAGATACATATTGCTGTAGCTGGAAGTCATGGCGAAGGACTGGTCGTGGGTCTCGGGGGTCAGGTTGATAGCGAAGCAGTTGTGACGGGTGTTTGCCAGCTTGGACAGAGTACCTCGTGGTTGCAGGTCACAAACAGGTGATACAGGTTCTGGCAGACGACCTCAGCGGCCTCCACATTGCCCAGAGACTCGGGGGAGTTGCCCGAACGGCCAAAGTTCACCAGCAGGGTGGGCTTGGTGCGGGAGAGGAAGTTCTCGGGGGAAGGCACGAGGTCGGTAGAAGCGTAGGACTTGACCTTGAAGTTGTACTTGGGGTTCAGGGCCTGGAACAGGGAGTTGCCGACGAACTCGCTGGTGCCGGCACCGGTGAGGACGATGTCGAAATCATCCTGCTTGACGACCTGATCGATAAAAGCCTGAAGCTCATCCTTGCAGGCAGCGAGCTGTGCGCAGGTCTTGCGCCAGGTGGCAGGCTGCTGATAGATCTCATGGGCCGTAAAGGTGGAAGACGTCTCCTTCATCTTCTCATCGGTCAGATTAAAAATGCTCATCCTAAATCTACCTCCTAATGGATACGGTAAAACTTTTTTCTGATAATTCCATAGCAGAGCTGTTCCGCTCTCTTTTGTTTGTTATATCACAACCAAACCGCAGAAAACAAGGGGGTAACTGAAAGCCATAACTTTTTGGTTGAAAAAGACAAACCAGCCGCCGCGCATCGGCCTGTCAGGCCGTTTTCTCCATCATTTTTATCTCTTTTTGCCGAAACGAATAACAAATCGATTGAAAATTATAAATATTTTTCCGAATCCGTGCGGTATAATGAAATCAAGTTATCGATCCCAGAAGGAGGGCATCTAAAATGGTAATACAAAGCAAAAAGGTCTGGCTGGCAGACCAGTTCGTCCCTGCTGCTATTGAGGTGAATGACGGCAGGATCACCGCCATCCTGCCCTATGGCACCAAGGATGTGGACGACGATTACGGTGACAAGCGCATCGTCCCCGGCTTTATGGACATCCACTGCCACGGCGCCTACGAGTTTGACACCAACGACGCCAACGAGGACGGCCTGCGCTACTGGGCAGAGCACATCGTCTCGGAGGCGTCACCAGCTTCCTCGCCACCACCATCACCCAGAGCGTGGAGGTGCTGACCAACGCTGTCACCAACGTGGCCAATGTCATGGAGAGCGGCTACGACGGCGCAGAGATCCTGGGCATCCACTTCGAAGGCCCTTATCTCGACATGAAGTACAAGGCGCACAGCCTGACCAGTACATCGTCAAACCCACCATCGAGCAGTTCGAGCACTACCAGAAAGCGGCCCGGGGCCACATCCGCTATGTCACGCTGGCAACGGAGCATGACGAGGACTTCGCCCTCACCCGCTATCTGACGGCCCACGGCGTGGTGGTCAGCATCGGCCACAGCGGCGCGACCTACGAGCAGGCTGTCATGGCCTACGCCAACGGCGCACGTTCCATGACCCACGTTTATAACGGTATGTCGCCCTTCAACCACCGTGCAAACGGTCTGGTGGGCGCCGCTTACCGCATCCGCACCATGTACGGCGAGATCATCTGTGACGCTGCCACTCCACCCCCGCTGCCCTGAACAACTACTTCATGAGCAAGGGGCCGGACTACGCCATCATGGTCTCCGACGCCTGATGGCCAAGGGTACGCCTGTGGGCAGCAAGTACCTGTTCGGCGGCAACGAGATCATCATCTACCCCGACGGCAGCGCCCATCTGACGGCCACCGGCGGTCTGGCAGGCTCCACCCTGAACATCAACAAGGGCCTGCGCATCCTCGTGGAAGAGGCTCTGGTCCCCTTCAACTACGCTCTGAACTCCTGCACCATCAACCCGGCCAAGTGCCTGCATCTGGACGACCGCAAGGGTTCCATCCAGGTGGGCAAGGACGCCGACCTCGTGGTGCTGGAGGATAACTACGACGTCCTGCAGACCTACTGCATGGGCCAGCCCAAGCTTTAATTCAATGCATACACCCAAGCAGACACGAAGGAGATAGCAAACATGAAACACCCGCTTCAGGAAATGATGGACAAGCGCCGCCAGGGCATCCGCTGCGGCATCCCCTCTTATTGCAGCGCCAACGAGCTGGTCATTGAGATCGCGCTGCGCCGCGCCAAGGAGCGCAACATCCCCGTCCTGATCGAAGCCACCGCCAACCAGGTCAACCAGTTTGGCGGCTACACCGGCATGAAGCCCGCCGACTTCTACCAGATGGTCCTGAAAATGGCCAAGGACATCGACCTGCCCGAGAACATGATGATCCTGGCAGGCGACCACCTCGGCCCCCTGACCTGGCAGAAGCTGCCCGAGGCCGAGGCCATGAAGAACTCGGTCGAGCTGGTCTACCAGTATGCCCGCGCAGGCTTTACCAAGATCCACCTCGACACCAGCATGAAGGTGGCTGACGACGCTCCCGGCCTGCTCAAGACCGAGGTCATCGCACGCCGCGGCGCTCAGCTGTACAAGGCAGCTATGAAGGGCTACGAAGAGCTGAAGGCCGAGAAGCCCGATGCAATGCGCCCCGTCTTCGTCATCGGCAGCGAAGTGCCCATCCCCGGCGGTGCTACCGAGGCTGAGGACACGCTGGCTGTCACCAGCCCCGATGCTTTCCGCGACACCGTCTCTACTTACCAGCGTGTCTGGACCGAAGAGGGCGTGGGCGACGGCATGAAGGACGTCATCGCTGTGGTCGTCCAGCCCGGCGTTGAGTTCGGCGACGAGCAGGTGTTCGACTATGACCCTGCCGCCGCTGTGGACCTCTGCGCAGCCCTGAAGGAGTTCCCGGACATCTGCTTCGAGGGACACTCCACCGACTACCAGACCGCCACCGACCTGTACAACATGGTCACCGACGGCATCGCCATCCTCAAGGTCGGCCCGGCCCTGACCTACGGCCTGCGTGAGGCCCTGTTCTCCCTGAGCATGATGGAGAAGGAGCTTGTCCCCGAGGAAAAGCGCGCCAACTTCATCGAGACGCTGGACGCGTCATGCTGGCCTCCCCCGCAAACTGGGAGAAGCACTATCACGGCGACGAGAAGCATCTGGCACAGTGCCGCAAGTACAGCTACTCCGACCGCGCCCGCTACTACATCGGCCAGCCCGAGGTGGTGGCCGCCATGAACAAGCTGTTCGACAATCTCCGCGAGTACCCCATCCCGATGAATATGCTCCACCAGTATATGCCCATCAGCTACGCAAAGATCCGCGAGGGCAAGCTGAAGCTCGACCCGCGCGAGCTGGCCATGGACGGCATCGTGCAGTTCATGCTGGACTACGAGAGCGCTGTCTGATTTTTTGAACGACCCGAATCCCCCTTTTATCCAACAAGGAGACCATGAGCCATGAAACAGTTCCAGTATACCATCAAAGATGAACTCGGCGTCCACGCACGTCCCGCCGGCCTGCTGGTCAAGCTGGCCAAGCAGTATACCAGCACCATCACCATCGAGAAGAACGGCAAGACCTGCGATATGCGCAAGCTGATGGCCGTGATGGGCATGGGCATCCGTCAGGGCGAGACCATCACCGTCACCGCCGAGGGCGAGGACGAGGTAGCTGCCATTGAGGCTGTCGAGAAGTTCCTGACTGAGAACGTCTGAGTCTTATAGCAATACAAAAGGACCGCCGTGCAGCTGCACAGCGGTCCTTTTTATTTATAAGAGCTTGATAAAATACAGGATCGCCATCAGGACGATGGCTCCGCCCGCCACAGCAAGGAAGCTGCGGTCTTTTTTGCCCGGCTCCGGCGCAGGGGCGGCAGGCTGCTGCCCCTTTTTCAGCGAAGTGATGCCGTCGCCCAGCTTTTTGCGCTGCGGGTTATTGTTCCGGCGGTAGATGCGGTTCAGAGTCCCCATGTAACGGCTGTAGTCCTCGGGTTTGGGCGGTTCCTGTGCCATCTCCGGCTCTTTCTTTTCGTTTTCGTCCATGCGTTCCTCCGGGCCTTACAGCAGGCTCAGGGCCTCTTCATCGGCCACGAGGATGCAGTCGGGGTGCATCTGCAGGATGGAGCCCGGGCATTCGGGGGTGACGGGGCCGGAAACGACAGCCTTGACGGCCTTGGCCTTTGCCAGACCGTTGGCCACCACCAGCACCTTGCGGGCCTGCATGATGGTCTTGATGCCCATGGTGTAGGCCTGCTTCGCACAAGGTCCTCGTTGCCGTCGA
>ENA-OQAA01001229-OQAA01001229.1-human-gut-metagenome-genome-assembly--contig:-NODE-1229-length-13704-cov-2.973853_pt1 | contig 13704 bp, 14 predicted proteins | sample MGYA00242489_ERZ504515 | MGnify/ENA primary metagenome ERZ504515 (study PRJEB26092, sample SAMD00036237) | human gut metagenome | host: Homo sapiens | study: EMG produced TPA metagenomics assembly of...
CCACGATACCCGTACAGTTTGTTGCCGAGACAGTTGATAGTTGTTGCCGAGGTGGTGTTATTTGTTACGGTCTGTATGGCATTTACTGATTCGTCGCTGTTAAAGATGGCAACGGTGAAACGTTTTACCGTATTTTCTTCGGCTTGTGTGGGTAATGCGCCGCCTGTGGCTTTGGTATTCACTCCGCTACCCGTCAGACACAGTTCCAGTTGCGCTGTCTTTCCTTGTGGTAGGGGGTCTGTTATTCCATTCTCATCGCTGCCGCATCCGGTCAGTACAAAGGTTGCCGTTACCAGCATGCTCCATAAATAATTGTTTGTTTTCATGTCCGCCTGTTTTATAAGTTAATATATTTATAAATCTTCGTCTTTTTAATTTCCCACCTGCCTTTTCAACTCTTTAAGCGCTTTGTCGGCTTGTTTCACCCCTGCTGCCGCAGCCATGGTGAGGTATACCTCCGCCTTGTCCCGGTTTCCTTCCTGCAGGCAGAGTATGCCCATGTTGTTGTATGCCATGGGCAGGGTGGCAAACCTCTCCAGGTAGCGGCGTGCTTGGCAGTCTCTCCTTTGGTGAGCGCCACCGCCGCCGCGTTGATGTTGGCTTCGGGGCTGTCGGGAAACAGCCGTGCCGCCAGGTCCAGTACATCGTTGTACTCTGTAGAACCTTGCGGATAGCTGCCTGCCACCGTAAAGAACTCGTTCAGGCGGAGCGCCCGGCGTTCGCCGGTACGGAACAGCCTCAGACTCTCCGCCGCATCCAGCGGCTGGCGGGTGTACTCTATCCTGTAGTCCACCCGCATTACTTCGGGGAATATCTTTTCCGCCAGGTATTTGTAGGGCTTTCCGTCGGCAAGGCGCATCAGCATGCGTTCGCGTCCTTTGTCTATGTCTACATTGCCTATCAGGTCGAGGGTGGCTTCGCGGAACATCATGTCGCTTTGCTTTACCAGCGCCGCAATGGAGTCCCAGTCTTCGGAAATCCAGGTCACTTCCAGCGGAGTGCCTGCCGTCAGGCGGTTTTCCCGCAGGTAGTCTTTCAGTTTCAGTGAGCGCACCAAGCGTCCACCTCATTCTTCTGCAGGTTTCCTACGGCCCCGTACCCTGTAATCTTCACTTTCACGAGCTTCGTTCCCGCCTCCCGGCGTATGTCCCGCAAGGCATTGCGCATCCGGTGGTATATCTCGAAGTTCTGCTTGGTTACGGACAACTCTCCCAACGGCCTTTCCCTCTTGTCCCGCTGTTCTTTGCCGAAATAGGGGATAGACCCCGTCACAGCATGCAGCGTGTCCTTGTCCGGCGCGGGCTCGATGAAGTTCACCCATGTCAGGTACTTCCTGTCCGTATCCGTGTCCCAGACAGAAGTGCGTACTTTGGGCAGGTTCAGCCTGTCGGCAATCTTGTCCTCGTATATGCTTCCCTGTCTGCCGTGGCAGGCGCACTCCTGCGAGCGTATCAGGAGCAGGGCGTCCTTCATCCATTCCTGATAGGGCACTGCCACCCGGTAGCGGAAGGAGCGTGCCATCCTGGCATCGTTCCTTATCACTACTGCGGGTATGGGGGAGGGGCGGCCGTTTCCGGTAAATTCCTGTTGCCGCTGGTACACTTTCTGTTTCTCTGTGCCGTTGATGAGTACTGCGGGCAGGGCCTGTTCGTTTTCCCCGCTGATGAGTACGGGCGTCACGGTGAGCGATTCGTCCGAGGGCATCCTCAGGCCTTCGAAGTCTACGGACAGGTCTATGTTGAGGCGTCCGTCCGCAAGGGAGAACTGCTGTCCGGTGACGAACATTTCTCCCCGGTAGAATTCCTGTGCACGTCCTGACCGGCAGCAGAGTACCGATATTGCCATTATCAGAGGAATACGGATTAGATTTTTCATGCTTTCAATTTGCTATTGTAATTATTCTTGTTGCTATTTTATCATGTACACTATGGATATTGCCGCCTTGGTCGGGGCAACGAAATTCCTGTTGCCGCTCCCTGTCCTCTCCCCGCAGTGCGAGCAGCGGTAGCGTTCGTATCCGGTATGCAGAAACCCTACGCCGATGCTTGTTTCCAGTCCCCAGCGGGGGGAGAGGATGAAGTGATAGCCGTATGATATTCCCACTCCCGTAAAGTCTCCCTCGTATCTTTCGGAACGTATCCCTTTGAAAAGCCCGAAAGGCAGCCTTGCCTTGGCTACGTTGTACACGCCGTACATCAGGTTTGCCCCGAAGAAATGTCCTCCGTAGCTGGCACATCCAGTAGCGCAGCTCCGGCTGTACGAACCAGTGCTTCCAGCGCCTGTCTCCTCCTGCCGGAAAGGGGTTGTAGTGAAATCCGGCTTCGAGCGTAAAACGTTCCGACAGCTTTAGTTCCACACCGAGGTTGGGCGAGGCGAGCATGCTCCCCGTAAGCAGGTCGCTTTTCACGGCAACGGTTTGCGCCCCTGCCTTGCCTGCACAGGACAGCAGGGCAAGGAGCATCAGCATCGGTATGTGTTTTCTGCTTTTCAATTTCTTTGTTCCGGTTATGAGTCTGTCAGTGTAATTTCCTTCAGGTATATTCTGGCTATCTGGTTTATTATTCCGAGTTTCTGGGCGGCTCTTCCGTATTGTACATAGAACTGCTCGGTAATGGGGCGGTTGCAGTTCAGATGTTCTCCCGTGGCTTCGAGAATATCCAGCAGGGATATTTCCACAACTTTTCTGGCAGGGATGTAGGATTGCGTTTCCAGCGGATTTTCCGCGTCTTTCAGGATGATAAGTCCGGCATTGGTGAGCTGTGTCAGCAATACCCGCATCTGCTTCTGTAAGTGTGCACTGCTTTATGCAAGTACCGTAGTCTCTTGCATAGATGCATTTGAGTACTGCAATGGCAGTCTGTGTTTTGGGCGTTATCATGTAGTTTTCTTGTTTGTTTGATTGTTGGTATCCCGCCGTTACTTTGTAGGTAACGGAAGATTGCCCTCAGATACCCTGCAGAAGCGTCTGCCGCATATGCATCCGGGTTGTATAACCGATAAAGTTATATAACAGACGTTTTCCCGCTTTCCTACCGGAAGGCGGCAAGGGGGGCTTTGCTTTATTGGTTGAAGTCGGTTTGTTCTGTTTTGTCTGCTGCCGGTCTTTTATGCCGTATATGATAAGATTTTATCTTTTTTATTTTGTTTTTCAAGTTTTATAGTTACTTTTGCGGTAGGAATATCCTCCGTTACCTACAAAGTAATCCCTTTGTAATAATCTGTATCATAGTTATATACATGGAATGCTCCCTTGTCATCCTTGTCGGATACTGCATTTCTTCACGTAAGCGATAATTTTTTTATTGGTCCTGTCCAGCATTTCGTTTTCGAAGGGTTTCAGATAGGTTTCCGTAACCTTTACCGATGAATGCCCCAGTGCGTTGCTTATTACTCCCACGGCGACTCTGGTGTGGAACGCCGTTGTTGCCCATGTGTGCCTTGCGGTGTAGGACGACAGCTTTCTGCCCAGTCTGAGGGCTGCCGCCAGCAGTTTGAGTTTCCGGTTGAATCTCCGCAGGACCTGTTGGTAATGTCGGTATTCTTCACGCCTTCCCAGGGGGAAACGGCAGTTTTCGTCCCCCAGTATGTTGAGCAGGTAGGGCGAGTCCGTGCGGCGGTCGGCGCATCGGCGGATAAGCTCAGCGGCTTCTTCGGTTACGTGTACACGTATCTGCCTTCCCGTTTTCTGTCTTCGGTAGGTAATTACCCCGTCCTTGAAATCGCATTTACGCAGCCTTGCGAGGTCTGCAAACGGCATTCCCCGCAAGAGGAAGAGCAGTGCGAACCATATCTGCGCTTCTTTGAGTTCCCGGTGCAAGGAAGCGGAGATGTCGAGTGCTTGTCCCATTTCGGCAGGTGGGAGTGCGCGTTTCACGTCGGCACGGGTTCCGGTATATACATGTTTGAACAGTCCGGGCACATAGTCGGTGAGGCCTGCCAGCAACGCGCGGTTGTATACTGCCCGCAACATGCGCAGGTAGGTGGACATGGTGTTCAGCTTGAGCATCCTCTCCAGCAGGTGCCTTTCGAATTTGTGTATCGTGGCGATATCAAACGCTTTCCGCATGCGTATTTCGTTTTTTGGATGTTCGCTTTCCCAGTACCGTTGGAAAGCCCGTAGCATGCTGCGGTATACATGGGCGGTTCCGAACCGCCCCTCGTCTTCCAGTTCCTGTATGACTGAAAGCGTAAAGGTTGTTAAATCTTTCATAATCTGTTGGCTTTATAATATTTACAGTCTTTGCGTGCGCCATTACCGCACGCGATAAATATACTGCATTTTTCTGAAATTTGTTTACTTGCAGATAGCGGCTTGTTCCCGAAGAGTATTCGATACGTATTATACATCGCTTTTTTGTATACCTTTGTGCCCGTTTTTTTTTAACATAACTTATAAAAATGAAACCCTTAATTTAAATCTTATGACAACAAAATCAAACTGGTGGGACAAGCTCCTTAAAATCGTAATCGTAGTGGCATCTGCCGTTCTCTGTGCTTTAGGCGTACAAGCAATGCCTGCTTAATTATGTTTCATATTTTATACCTTATACTTAAGTTACGTGAGATTTACCAACCTCATCGTCATCCACTGTTCCGCTACCTGCTGTGACCGTAGCTATACCGAACATGATTTGACAACAGACCACCTGAGCCAGGGCTTCTTCGGCGCAGGTTATCACTATTATATCTGCAAGAACGGTGATATAAAGATGCTCCGTCCTTTGAAACATTCCGAGGAGCGTGCCGCGGCTATAACGCTCACAGCATAGGTATTTGCTGCGAGAGCGGGTTGGATGAACGGGGACGCCCTGTCGCTACCCGTACCGATTTTCAGAAACACTCTTTGCGTATGCTTGTTATGCTGTTACTGCGTGGTTATCCCGGCAGCCGTCTCTGCGGGCATCGCGACCTTAGTCCCGACTTCAATCATAACGGCGAGATAGAACCCGAAGAATGGATAAAAGTGTGTCCTTGTTTTGATGCTGTATCATTCTGCAAGATCCGTTGCCCCCTAATCCGGTTTCATTGTAATGCGATTGTTATATGTGAAAGGTTATGTTATGCTTTTTTTACTAAATAATGTTATTGGGATAAACAATATTCATGTGTTCTTGTTATATTTGTAATCATTTCAATTTACTTAATAAATACAATTATGATAACAGAAAAATTACAGAATGCAATTAACGAGCAGATTACGGCTGAGATGTGGTCATCCAACCTTTATTTGGCAATGTCTTTCTATATGGAGAAAGAGGGTATTGTGGTATGGCTTCCTGGTTGAAGAAGCAGTCGTTTGAAGAACATGCACATGCTTGTGAGCTGGCATCGTATATTATCAAGCGTGGTGGCAAAGCCAAACTGGATAAGGTTGACGTTGTTCCCAACGACTTCGGTACTCCGCTGGAAGTATTCGAGCAGGTTTACGAACACGAATGCCGCGTATCAAAGATGATCGACGCTCTTGTAGACGTGGCTGCCGCTGAAAAAGATAAGGCTTCCCAAGACTTCTTGTGGGGATTCGTTCGCGAGCAGGTAGAGGAAGAAGCTACTGCTGCCGGTATCGTAGATATGGTGAAGAAAGCCGGTGCAGCCGGAATCTTCTTTATTGATGCGAAGCTGGGCGAAAGAAAATAAGTAAGAAATATAACCGGTAAGGTAACGGGTGGTAAGGCGTGGGCTTTATCACCCGTTTTTTATCTGTCAGCTATCGTTTTAGAAACCGGAAATTGTATTGTTTCGTGTTTCTTCTGGTAGGTAATAAAATAATTATCTATATTTGTAATGAGAAGAAAAAGAAAATCAAGAAGTGATAGCAGAGCATTGGAATAAATTCTTTAACAAAGCCAGATGAGCAGTTATGAAAGACGTAATAGAAAAAGTATGGTTGATCGATATAGCTGTATGGATACGTATAATTGACGGTAGGGAAGCTTGTGAAGAATTTGCAAATTATTAAAGATTAAAATTTGCTACTTCTGAACAGCGTGCGAACTTTGAAGTGAGTGAATATGGTATTCATTGGAGAGAATTGGATGAGGATTTAAGCTTTGAGGGCTTTTTTCGGGAAAAGAAATCAAATCTTTTATATGACTTATTCATAGCTCATCCTGAACTGAATGCCTCTGCAGTAGCTCGTCGGTTAGGCTTGTCACAAAGTCTGTTTGCGCAATATGTGAGTGGAACAAAGAAGCCGTCTAAACAACGTTTTGATGAAATAATAGAAACAATACGTGAAATAGGGCGCGAGCTAATGACCGTGCCTGCATGAAAAATAGGGTAATGTTGCAAGAATAGGGATGTGTTGCAACACGGAAACATTTATTATTTTCAGGCACGGATTACACGGATTTCACGGAAGAAAGGATAAAGTAAATCGTGTAATCCGTGCCTGAAAAAATCATCAAGTGCACCCCATTTCCTATTTTAGCACTCCCAATTCCTTTCCTACCTTAATAAACGCTTCAATACATTTATCCAGATGTTCCTTATTGTGTCCGGCAGAGATTTGTACACGGATACGTGCCTGCCCTTTCGGTACAACGGGGTAGTAGAAACCGGTTACATAGATGCCTTCTTCTTGCATGCGGGCTGCATAAACCTGAGACAGTTTGGCATCATACAGCATTACTGCGCAAATGGCACTCTGGTAGGCTTGATGTCGAAACCGGCGGCAGTCATCTTGTCGCGGAAGTAATTGACGTTCTCTACCAACTTATCGTGCAGGGCATTGCTCTCTTTCAGCATCTTGAACACTTCGAGGCTTGCACCGATGATGCCCGGAGCCAGTGAGTTGGAGAAGAGATACGGACGGCTGCGCTGGCGCAACAGTCGATAATCTCTTTGCGGCCCGTGGTGAAACCGCCCAAAGCGCCGCCGAAGGCTTTGCCCAATGTACCGGTGTAGATGTCCACACGTCCGTAGGTGTTGTACAGTTCGCTCACGCCATGTCCCGTAGCGCCCACTACTCCGGCAGAGTGGGATTCGTCCACCATAACCAGCGCATCGTACTTTTCGGCAAGGTCGCATATCTTGTCCATGGGAGCTACATTGCCGTCCATGGAGAACACGCCGTCCGTTACGATGATGCGGAAACGTTGCGCCTGAGCCTCTTGCAGGCATTTTTCAAGTTCTGCCATGTCGGCATTGGCATAACGGTAACGTTTGGCTTTGCAGAGGCGCACGCCGTCGATGATGGAAGCATGGTTCAAGGAATCGGAGATGATGGCGTCCTCTTCGGTGAAGAGAGGCTCGAACACACCGCCGTTGGCATCGAAGCAGGCGGCATATAGAATGGTGTCTTCCGTCTTGAAGTAATCGGAAATGGCAGCTTCCAGTTCCTTGTGGATGTCCTGTGTGCCACAGATGAAACGGACGGACGACATGCCGTAGCCGCGGCGTTCCATCATATTCTGAGCAGCGGCTATCAGGCGGGGATGATTGGATAATCCCAGGTAATTGTTGGCGCAGAAGTTCAGTACTTCCTTGCCTTTCACGGTGATAGCAGCTTGTTGTGCACTCTCAATCAGGCGTTCCTCTTTATAGAGTCCGGCTTCTTTTATTTCAGCAAGCGTTTTGCTGAGATGGTCTTTCATTTTACCGTACATAGCTTTTTATTTTAATAGGTAATACTTCGTTATTTGAAGCTCTACAAAGGACATCATTTTTCTTGGAATAAACAATATCTTTTTGATAGAAAAATGAAAAAAAAGTGTGTATATTTGCGACTCAGTAACGAAAGAATACCTTATAAATAAGTTGTATGAAAAATATTTTGGTAATTGGAGCCACAGGACAGATTGGCTCGGAGCTAACATTGGAGTTGCGTAAACGCTATGGTAATGACCATGTTGTAGCCGGATATATTCCGAGCGCCATGCCGCAGGGTGAATTGAAATCCTCGGGTCCTTCGGCCATAGCCGATGTGACAGACCGCCAGTCTATTGAAGTGGTGGTGAGGCAATTCAAGATTGATACAATTTATAACCTGGCAGCCTGTTGTCGGTAGTGCCGAGAGCCGTCCCGCCATGGCGTGGAAGATTGGCATCGACGGGTTGTGGAATGTGCTGGAAGTGGCGCGCGAGTACGGTTGCGCCGTGTTTACGCCGAGCTCCATCGGTTCGTTCGGAGAGAATACTCCCCACGTAAAGACGCCGCAGGATACCATTCAGCGTCCGCGTACCATGTACGGCGTAACAAAAGTGACTACGGAATTGTTAAGTGATTATTATCATACGAAATACGGGGTGGATACCCGTGCGGTACGTTTCCCCGGCATTATCTCCAACGTGACACCTCCGGGCGGCGGTACGACGGACTATGCGGTAGACATCTTCTACTCTGCCGTGAAAGGTGAGAAGTCGTATGCCCCGTAAAGGCGGTACATTTATGGATATGATGTACATGCCCGATGCCTCAATGCGGCTATCTCGCTGATGGAAGCCGATCCGGAACGGCTGAAACACCGGAATGCGTTCAACATCGCTTCCATGAGCTTCGACCCGGAAATGATTTATGCGGCTATCAGGAAACATGTGCCCGACTTCGAAATGACCTATCAGATAGATCCTTTGAAGCAGGCCATTGCCGACAGTTGGCCCGATTCGCTGGATGACTCCTGCGCCCGCGAGGAGTGGGACTGGATGCCGCAGTTCGACCTGGAGTCCATGACTGTGGACATGCTTGAGAAACTAAGAGCAAAATTAAATAAATGACCGTAGAGGTCGCTAAAGGATGAAACGATTACTAACGGGATTTTTTATACTCGTCTTTCTGTTCTCGTGCGGGAACAGAAAGACGAAAATGGATCCCTTTGCTACCATTACCGAAATGGTGGATTCGGCCGGGCATGAAGCCGATACGCTGCAACAGGCGGAAGTGAAGGAAGAGCCTGAACCGCTGGAAGCGGACGAACTGTTTGATGATTTTATCTTCAACTATGCTTCGGACGAGGCTTTGCAACGGGCAAGGACGGAATTTCCTTTGCCTTATTACAACCGGGACACTCCTTCGAAGATAGAGGAACGCTTCTGGAAGCACGACTACCTGTTTACCAAGCAGAATTATTATACGTTGCTTTTCGACCGTGAGAGCGACATGGACATGGTGGGCGACACTGCGCTGAAGTCCGTGCAGGTAGAGTGGATTTACCTGAAAACGCGTATGGTAAAGAAGTATTACTTTGAGCGCAAGCAGGGCATGTGGATGCTCGAGGCCATTAATCTGCGCCATATAGAGGACGGTGAAGGCGAGAATTTTGTGGATTTCTATACCCGTTTTGTAACGGACAGCCTGTATCAGAGCGAGCACATTGCCAATCCGTTGCAGTTTGTCACCATCGACCCCGACGATGAGTTTGCCATACTGGAAACCACTCTCGACGTGAACCAGTGGTATGCTTTCCGTCCGTCGCTGCCCGCAGACAAGTTGTCCAACATCAACTACGGACAGAAGAACGAGGATAATTCGAATACGAAAATCCTGAAAGTAAACGGTATCGGCAACGGATATTCCAACGTTTTCTATTTCCGCAGGCGGGGCGGTGAGTGGAAGATGTATAAATACGAAGATACGAGCATTTGAGACTTATGAGAATACCCAATACATTCGGATTTGATGTAAAAGCTGCCGTATATGCAGAATATCACTCGGTAGAGGAACTGGAGAAATGGATAGCCGAAGGGCGCATCACTTCTCCTTTTTTGCATATAGGATGCGGCAGCAATCTGTTGTTTGTGAAAGATTATGAAGGCATGGTGCTGCACTCGTGCATCGGCGGCATGGAAGTGACCGCGGAAGATGACGGGCAGGTGCATGTACGTGTGGGTGCGGGTGTAGTATGGGATGATTTTGTAGCTTACTGTGTGGAGCAAGGCTGGTATGGCGCGGAGAACCTGTCGCTGATACCCGGTGAGGTAGGAGCGGGCGCCGTGCAGAATATCGGTGCTTACGGTGTAGAGGTGAAAGACCTCATAGAGTCTGTGGAGACGATAAACATCCACGGTAGGAAGCGTGTCTATCGGAAAGACGAATGTGAATATGCCTATCGGAAAAGCCTTTTCAAAAAGCCTGAAATGAAATCGGTCTTTGTGACTTACGTGAATTTCGTACTGAGCAAGAAGGAGCATTATACATTGGATTATGGTACAATCCGTCAGGAGCTTGCCGGGTATCCGTCAGTGACCTTAGCCACTTTGCGCCGTGTGATTATAGATATTCGCGAAAGCAAATTGCCCGACCCGAAAGTGCTGGGTAATGCCGGGAGTTTCTTTATGAATCCCATCGTGCCTCGTGCGCAATTTGAAGCGTTGCTGGACTTGTATCCCACCATGCCTTATTACGAGGTGGATGCCGGGCGGGTGAAGATTCCCGCCGGATGGATGATAGACCAATGCGGCTGGAAAGGCAAGGCCTTAGGTCCTGCCGCCGTGCACGACAAGCAGGCTTTGGTGCTTGTGAATCTGGGTGGTGCAACCGGAAAAGATGTGGTTGCCCTGTCAGATGCTGTCCGAGCCTCAGTAAAGGAGAAATTCGGAGTGGAAATTTGTCCGGAAGTGAACTTTATAGAATGATTAACCGATAATCATCAATCACTGTTTTATGAAACTGACTATATTAGGAAGCGGAACATCTACCGGAGTGCCGGAAATTGGTTGCACATGCCCGGTCTGCACATCTGCCGACCCGCGGGACAGCCGTTTGCGTGCATCTGCCCTGTTGCATACGGACGATGCGGTGATATTGATAGACTGCGGTCCCGATTTCAGGACACAGATGCTGCGTGCTTCCGTGTACGAGCGGATAGACGGCGTGCTGATAACCCATGAGCGTTACGACCATGTGGGCGGATTGGACGATTTGCGCCCTTTCTGCCGTTTCTCGGAAATACCTGTCTATTCGGATGCCTACACAGCCGCTCATCTGCGGGCACGGATGCCTTATTGCTTTGTGGATAAGAAATATCCGGGTGTGCCGCGCATTTATTTGCAGGAAGTGGAAGCAGGCAGGCCTTTCTACGTGCGGGAAACGGAAATACTGCCGGTTACCGTGATGCACGGGCGGCTGCCCATTCTGGGATACCGTATCGGCAGGCGGCTGGGGTATGTAACGGACATGCTTACGATGCCGGATGCTTCGTATGAACAATTACAGGGACTGGATGTTTGGTAATAAACGCCTTGCGGCCGCAGCCGCACTCTACGCACCAAAGCATACCGGAAGCGTTGGCGGCAGCGGAACGTATCGGTGCAAGGGAAACTTATTTCATCCACATGAGTCATCATGCAGGGTTGCATGCCGAAATCGACCGCCAACTGCCGTCCCATGTGCACTTTGCGTATGACGGTATGGAAATAGATTTCTAAACTTTTTGAAACATTTGTTTTGTTTTATTAGTATAAATGTTTATTTTTGCCAACAGTTGACGAATGTATGCCATGAAGATTCGAATCCTTATACGAATAGCCGTTATTGTGTCCATAGTATTGCTGTGTACAGGTTTTGGCGTATACTCGTTTCTGCGAATGAATGCAGTGGAAAACCGGCAGAATTTTAATCTCTTTACGTTAGTGCCGCAAGATGCCACGGCTGTACTTGAGACAGACCGTATGGCGGATTTGATGGAAGATATCGACGGCTTGCATTGCAGCAAGGATGAGCATTTCCTGTATGTATCGGAACTTTTTGTATGTCTGAAGAAGTATTTCAATACATTGGTAGGTGATACGCCGCATGGACTGAGCAGGCAGATGAATAAAATGCTTATCAGTTTTCACGAACCGGATACTCCCTTGAACCAGGTGTTGTATTGCAGCCTGGGGGCGGGGGATTACGAGTTGGTGGAGTCTTTCGTATGTAAATACTGTTCCAGCACTTTCCCTTCTAAGTATTTTGATTACAACGGCGAGGAAATACGCATCTATCCCACGGCGGACGGGCGTTTCCTTGCGGCTTATTTCACCCCGGACTTTCTGGCTGTCAGCTTTCAGAAGCGTCTGATAGAGCAGGTTATCGATGCCTGCCGTTCCAGACAATCATTGATGGACATGGCATCTTTCCGTGCCATGTATGCCGGTAAGCGCAACAATGTGGCGGCAACGGTGTATGTACGCATGAAAGAAGTGGGCATGGGCAAGAATACAGACGGCATTCGTCCGCAGACGCATCTGGGAAGTTGGGCGGAGTTTGATATGAAGTTCAATGAAGAAGCCGTTTATTGTTCAGGTATCAGTCACGGAGCGGATACAGCCCGGACGTTATCAACGCGCTTCGCAGACAGGAACCGATAAAAGATTTTTCGGGAGAGCGGCTTCCGGCATCTGTCTTCTTCTACAACCAGTGGGCAATCTCGGATTTGGAAGCCATATTCGGCTTTACTTCGCAACAGGAATATGCTAAGGCTGCCTATTCCGATTATATCAAGAAGCGGGATGGCGAGTGGATGGAATTTATGAAAACGTATGCGGGAGAGAATGTCATGTCTTGCCTGTTTCATTCCAAGGATACTACCGACCGGCATCCCTGCGCTGTAATGAGCGTTGCTGTGAAAGATGAAGCACAGGCGGAACGTGCCCTGCAGAAATTACTGTATGCTACTCCCGAAGAAAAAGGCGCTCCGGCCGTGGAGCGGACCTATCCGAATTACAGGCGATACCCGCGTGCACGGAAGTACCGACAGTATATGTTGCCCCGGAATACCGTATTGACACAACTGACAGGCATTACGGAATCCGCACTTCACACATACGCCTGCTTCTATAAAGGAACTTTGTTACTGGCGCCCGATGCACAGAGTCTCTCCGCTTATGTGGACGCTTTGGAGAACGGAGATGTGCTGGATGGTACTTCGGTGTACGAGGAAGGTGTAGGCAGTCTTTCTCCTTATTATAACTTTGCCATGATGGTGGATATGGAAGAGATGATGCACCAGCCGGAAACTTATGTGCGGTTGGTTCCGAATTTTTTCTTCCGTCATTCCGATTTCTTCCGCCACTTCACTATAGCCATACAGTTTACTTGCGCGGAAGGAGTGGTGTATCCGAATCTCGTCTTGCTGTATAAAGGAGAGAAAATAGGGGAATTTGAAGAAGTAGGGAATTGAAAAATAAGAGAAATAGAAAAGAGGGCTTGTCAAAACTAAAATCCGCTTACTATTTGTTTTTTATTAGGTACGGATTACACGGAAAACACGGATTTCACAGATTTTCTTTATTCTTTTTCTGTGAAATCCGTGTTTTCCGTGTAATCCGTGCCTAAAAGAAATCGTCAAGTGTATTTTGACACCTTCCTTTTCTTACCGGATAAAACTTACTGATTCCTGTTTTTCAATTTTTAATTCTCAAATTAGAAAGGCAAGTCGTCCTTTGCGTCTCCGGATAAGAATTCCGGCGCTGCGGACGGAGCGGGCGGCGGAACCGGTGCTCCCGGTGCAGGCGCTGCCGTTGCTGCGCTGACACGTTCCACTTTCCATGCGCGGATACTGTTGAACCAGCGGTCTTGCCACTGACGTGCGTCGATGTCGAAAGATACCGTCAGCTCTTCACCCATCTGGATATTGAATTGTTCTATTTTATCTGCTCCGAATACGTCGAAACACATCTTACGGGGATATTGCCCGTGGTCTTCGATTACGTATTCCTGCGCTTTCCACTCGTTACCTGATGCTTTGGAAACTCCGCCTCTGGCTGGAGTATAGCGATGATTTTC
>ENA-OQAA01001230-OQAA01001230.1-human-gut-metagenome-genome-assembly--contig:-NODE-1230-length-13696-cov-1.718550_pt1 | contig 13696 bp, 17 predicted proteins | sample MGYA00242489_ERZ504515 | MGnify/ENA primary metagenome ERZ504515 (study PRJEB26092, sample SAMD00036237) | human gut metagenome | host: Homo sapiens | study: EMG produced TPA metagenomics assembly of...
AGGTGAATTTACAAAACGTGCTTTTTTAATGGTAGATGGATTTATTCTACAAGCTCAAATCTGTAATGGATATCATAAAAGCGAGACAGATGCTTCACTTCGCATGGCAGCAGGTCATCTTCAAGGTAAATTTTCTGATGAAATCAAAGCTATGCGTCATGATATTTTAGAAGTCATAGCTCATTTAGAAGCTCTATAGATTTTCCAGAAGATGATATCGAAGATATGGCAAAAGATGAAGCTAGTGCAAAGGTTAGAAGTATAAAAAATCGCATAGAAGAAATGTTATCTACGTTTAATACTGGTAGAATTTTGCGTGATGGTTTAGTAACAGCTATCATTGGTAAGCCAAATGTAGGTAAATCTAGCCTTTTAAATACGCTTTTGCGTGAAGATAGAGCGATTGTAACAGATATTCCAGGGACTACAAGAGATAGTTTAGAAGAATATGCAAATATCGGTGGAGTTCCTTTAAAGATTATAGATACAGCTGGTATTCGTGAAACAGAAGATAAAGTAGAACAAATTGGTGTAGAAAAATCCATGTCTTATGTACAAAAGGCAGATTTGATTTTAGCTTTATTTGACACATCTTCTGATTTAACAAAAGAAGATGAGGAAATCATTAATTTATTACAAGGTAAAGAAGGTATAGTTTTACTTACTAAAAATGATTTATCTTGTATTTTAGATATAGAAGATTTACAAAAACGTTTGCAGGGCAATTTTAAATATATGCAGATATCTACATTCAACAATGATGGCATAAAAGAATTAGAGCAAGAGATTGTAAATCGCGTATATAGTGGTACAGTAAAACAGGCTGAAGGCGTTTTTGTAAATAATGTGCGTCAGGCTAATGCGTTAAAAGAAGCACAAAAATACTTAGAGGATTGTTTAAATACTATTGAAATGGATATGGCAGAAGATTTTATTGTCATAGATATTCGCTCTGCTTGGGAAAAATTGGGAGAAATAACAGGCGATACAGTAGATGAAGATATTATTGACCAGATATTTAGTCAATTTTGCATAGGTAAATAAAACGATATAGTTTGAAATAGGAGGAATTTTTTTGTTTATTGCAGGCAATTATGATGTAATTATTATTGGTGCAGGTCATGCTGGCGTAGAAGCAGCTCTTGCCAGTGCTCGTATGGGTTGTAATACTTTACTTACAACTTTGAATATGGATAATATAGCAATGATGCCATGTAATCCATCTGTAGGTGGCCCAGCTAAGGGTCATTTAGTTCGTGAAATTGATGCTTTAGGCGGAGAAATGGGCGTAAATGCTGATAAAACTTGTATTCAGTACCGTATGCTTAATACTGGTAAAGGCCCTGCTGTACAGGCTTTGAGAGCACAAGCAGATAAAAAACTATATCAAAATACAATGAAGCATACTTGTGAATTGCAAGAAAATCTCGATGTAAAACAATTATTGATAGATGAAATCTTGTTTGAAGATAATAAAGTAACTGGTGTGGTAGTAGAAACTGGTGAAGTTTATACTTGTAAGGCTGTAGTACTTGCTTCTGGGACATATTTAAAAGGACGCATTATCATTGGTGAAAATACATATGATGGCGGTCCTAATGGTCAAAGAGCAGCTATAAAATTATCTTCATGTTTATTAAAAGCTGGTGTTGAACTCATGCGTTTTAAAACAGGTACACCAGCTCGTGTAGACCGTCGTTCTTTAGATTTTTCTAAAATGATAATTCAACCTGGTGATGATGAAGTTCATAATTTTTCTTTCATGAGCGATGTAAAAACTCGTGAACAAGTTCCTTGTTGGCTCACTTATACAAATGAACAGACTCATAAAATCATCAGAGATAATATCGAACGTGCACCGATGGCAAATGGTATTATCACTGGTGTAGGCCCTAGATATTGCCCATCTATTGAAACAAAAATTGTGCGTTTCCCAGATAAAGAACGTCATCAATTATTTATTGAACCAGAAGGTTTAGATACTGAAGAAATGTATGTACAAGGTATGTCTACAAGTATGCCTATTGATGTACAAATGGAATTCTTACGCACTATTCCAGGCTTGGAAAATGTGAGAATTATGCGTCCTGGTTATGCTATCGAATATGATTGCATTAATCCATTACAATTAAAACCTTCTTTGGAATTTAAGAAAATAAGCGGTTTCTTCTCAGCTGGGCAGACAAATGGTACATCTGGATATGAAGAAGCAGCTTCACAAGGTCTTATTGCTGGTATCAATGCCGCATTGAAAATTCAAGGAAAAGAACCTTTGATTTTAAAACGTTCTGATGGATATATTGGAGTTTTAATTGATGATTTAGTAACTAAAGGTACTAATGAACCATATCGTGTAATGACTTCTCGTGCAGAATATCGTTTGCTTTTACGTCAAGATAATGCTGATTTGCGTTTAACAGAAAAAGGTCGTCAAGTTGGCTTAGTATCTGATGAACGTTATGCTCGCTTTGTAAAACGTCGCGATAGCATTAAAAACACCATTGAATTATTGAGTGAAATTCGCATTCATCCAAATAAAGAAACGCTAGCAAAGATGCAGGAATTTGAATTAGGCTCTATTCACAATACTGTTACAGCAGCGGATTTATTAAAACGTAAAGAAATCAGTTATGATGATTTAAAACATATCATAGAGCTTCCTGAAATCAGTGAAGATGTAAAGAAACAAGTAGAAATTACTTTAGTGTATGAAGGTTATATCAAAAAACAATTAGAACAAGTTGAACGCATGGAAAAACTTGAAGAAAAATTATTGCCAGAAGATATAAATTATGATGAAGTATCTAGTCTTCGCGATGAAGCTAGAGAAAAATTAAATGCGATAAGCCAATTTCCATAGGTCAAGCAAGTCGTATTTCTGGTGTATCTCCAGCAGATATTTCTGTATTACTTGTTTATCTAGAACAATATCGTCGACAGGAGGAAAAAGCATGAGCTTTGTAAATGACTTAACTGAGGTAGCTAAAGAATATGGTTTAGAGCTTACTAGCGACCAAATAAGCGCTTTTAATAGATATTATGAGTTACTTATCGAATGGAATGAAAAAATCAATTTGACAGCGATTACAGAGCCTAGAGAAGTAGCTATAAAACATATCGTAGATTCACTTAGTTGCTATCAAAAAGAATTATTTACAGGACAAGTGAGCCTTATTGATGTTGGGACAGGAGCAGGCTTTCCAGGACTTCCGTTAAAGATATTTTACCCAGAATTAAAATTGACATTGCTTGATTCTTTAAATAAGCGTGTGAAATTTTTACAACTTGTAGTTGATGAATTGGGTTTAAAAGATGTAGAAGTAATCCATGCACGCAGTGAAGAAGCAGCAAGAAATAAAAAATATCGTGAAAAATTTGACTTAGCAACAGCAAGAGCAGTAGCTAGATTACCTATCATCTGTGAATATTGTTTGCCTTTTGTAAAACAAGGTGGTACTTTTATCGCTTTAAAAGGTCGTCAATATGAAGAAGAAATACAAGAAGCGCAAAAAGCATTTTCTGTATTAGGTGGGAAATTAGTTAAATCTATGCCTGTAAAACTCCCTGAATTGGAAGATAAAAGAGCTGTTGTCTATATCAAAAAAGAAAAAGTAACGCCTAAAGTATATCCTCGTAAAGCAGGTACACCAGAGAGAAACCCGATAATTTAAATAAAAAAGCAATAGTTTGTAATCTTTATCTAGAGTATTAGATTGATTAATAAACTATTGCTTTTTTATTATTTATTATGGATTTTGTTATATGCTTCTGTGATTTTTATGGCAGAAGATGTACCAATTCTTTCAGCACCAGCTTCAATCATTTTTAAACAAGTATCTAAATCGCGAATTCCGCCAGCGGCTTTTACTTTTATTTTGTCTTTGACAATGCTTTTCATGAGTTTTACATCATCAACTGTAGCGCCACCTGTACCAAAGCCTGTAGAAGTTTTGATGAAGTCTGGTTTTACTTCAAGTGCTATTTCGCATAATTTAATTTTTTCTTCATCAGTAAGATAGCAGTTTTCAAAAATAACTTTAGAAATTACATTATGTTTTCTGCAAACATCTACTATTTGAGTCATTTCTTCTTTGATATAATCATAATTTTTTTCTTTTAATTCTGTAATATTAATTACATAATCAATTTCATCTGCACCATTTGCAATAGCATCTTTAGTTTCAAAGACTTTAGTTTCTATTGTAGTTTGCCCTAAAGGAAAACTAATAGCAGCACCTACATGAATATCAGTTCCTTTTAAAAGTTCTTTGCATAATTTTGTCTGTGTAGAATTGATAGCTACCATCATAAAATCATATTTTTTTAGCTTCTTCGCAAAGTTTAGCCATATCTTCTCTAGTAGCATAAGGTTTTAAACATGTGTGATCAAAGTATTTACTAAATTTATTCATAGTTATCGCTCTTTTCTTTGTTATTATGTAATTACATAATAACAAAATAACAAAATTAAGTCAATATATAATAACTTATTGATAAAAGATAGTTAATATTTTATAATTTTTTTGAAAGGAGATTATAAATGAATTCGATATATGAACAATTAAAATAGATAGAACAGTTCCTATTCCGCTATATTATCAAATAAAAACTTTTATGATAAAGCATATTGAAGATAATAGCTTAAAAGATGGTGAATTAGTTCCACCAGAAGAAGAATTATGCGCATATTTAAATGTTTCAAGACCGACAGTTAGACAAGCGTTTTTAGAATTAGTACATGAAGGTTATTTAAATAGAATTAAATCAAAAGGGACATTTGTTACTCGCCCTAAAATTGCTGGGGATTTCATTCAAAAGATCCAAACATATAATCAAGAGATGCAATATTATGGATTAAAGCCTAAAACGAAGCTTTTATCTATATCAGAAATAGATGTATTTGCTGAAGTTATGGAAAAATTGAAGCTAACAGAAAAAGATAAAGTTATTTGTCTTGAACGTTTGCGCTATGCCGATGATAAACCTATAGTTTATGTTAAAACTTTTATACCTGTGAAATTATGTAAGGGCTTAATTGATGAAGATTTAGAAGCAAAATTCTTTATACGATACTTTAAAAACAAAATATAATATAGAGATTGCTCATATTAATCGTCAAATTCATGCAACAGTTGCTGATCCTTATTTATCTGATTTATTGGGTATTATGGAAAATGCTCCATTATTATATATAACAACGGTTGCATATAATCAAAATGATATTCCATTTGAATATTCATTAGCATCTTATCGAGCAGATATGTATAAAATGAATGTAGATTTATATAAAGATAAGTATTATAAATAAAAAAATGGCACTAACATAGTTAGTGCCATTTTTATAATCCTGTCCCTATAGAAATAAGACGATAATAATCTTTTTCTTTAATAAGTTGCATATAATTTGATTTATTAATAATCCAATTATTTTCTTGTTTAGTCCCATTACCAGGCAACCAAAAATCGTCATCACCTGACTGAATAGAAAATACTACAGAATATATAGTTGGTTCATTAGGTACACTATATACAGAGATATCTTTATAATCAAAGATTTTACCATTAGCAAAAAGACTTTTATTTTTATGATAAGATAGTTCTTGTTTAACAATAGTATAAACAATTTCTTTATCAGTCATGTGAATAGTTTCTTTTATTGGTAATGTATCTGGATAAGGTGTAATTGGTGAATGACTAGAATAATATAAATTTAGACTAATAAGTGTAAGTAAAATCAAATATATTTTTAATGAGTTTGTTTTTTTATATAATTTAAGAAAAAATATACAAAAAATACTTATTAAAATTAAAATACATATTGAATAAAAAAGATTAATATTCATTACAATTCTATTTATAGAAATTAATGATGGAATAAACGAATTCCAACGAATGCCATTGCCATATTGTATTTATCACAAGTTTCAATAACATTATCATCACGGATAGAACCACCGCTTTGAGCAACGAATTCTACACCAGATTTATGAGCACGTTCAATATTATCGCCGAATGGGAAGAATGCATCAGAGCCAAGAGCTACGCCTTTTACTTGAGCGAGCCAAGCATCTTTTTCTTCTTTAGTGAATACTGGTGGTTTTTCAGTGAATACGCGTTTCCAATCGTCGCCACCGAGTAAATCCATATATTCATCAGAGATATATACATCAATTGCATTATCGCGGTCTGGACGGCGAACATCTGGTTTGAATGGTAAGTTTAATACTTGAGGTGCTTGACGTAAATGCCAGATATCTGCTTTATTACCAGCAAGACGAGTACAATGTACACGGGATTGCTGACCAGCACCGATACCGATAGCCTGTCCATCTTTAGCATAGCATACGGAATTGGATTGAGTGTATTTTAATGTGATTAAAGCGATAAGTAAATCACGTTTTGCTTCATCTGTGATATTTTTTATTTTTTGTAGGAATGTTATTGAATAATTCTTCAGTGATTTTAATATCATTGCGTTTTTGTTCAAAAGTAACGCCAAAAACTTCTTTTGTTTCAAGTTCAGGTGCTTTGTAATCAGGGTTCATCTGAATTACAAGATAGTTACCTTTACGTTTTGTTTTTAAAATTTCTAAAGCTTCAGCGCTGTAAGATGGAGCAATAACACCATCGGATACTTCACGAGCTAAGAAACGAGCTGTAGCAGCATCACATTCATCGGAAAGTGCAGCAAAATCTCCATAAGAAGACATGCGGTCAGCACCACGAGCGCGAATATATGCTGTAGCCATAGGTGTGAGTTCAATACCTTCAACGAAATACATTTTTTTCAATGTTTCAGATAAAGGAACAGCAACAGCTGCACCAGCAGGGCTTACATGTTTAAAAGATGCAGCAGCTGGAAGACCTGTAGCTTCTCTTAATTCACGAACTAATTGCCAACTGTTAAAGGCATCTAAAAGATTAATATAACCTGGACGTCCATTTAAAACTGTGAATGGTAAATCTTGTCCATCTTTCATAAAACGCGAGCAGGTTTTTGATTAGGGTTACATCCGTATTTTAATTCCATAGAATTCATTTACGATATTCCTCCTGTAAAATAAATATAATACTATTAGATTTTGTTGCCCAGACGGTCGGCTATATAAATCTGTGCTTCATGTGGTTAATTCCACTTCCGTCAGTTACACAGATTGTTAACTAAAATTTATCATTTTAAAGTATGAGTTGTCAAGCCAAGCAATAATATTTGGAGATTTTGTTTTTTTAGGGATTTTTACAAGGATATTAGTTATTATTTAGCGAATAAAATATATAAATGCTTTTAAATTTTGAGGAGGTTTTTTATGTCAGTAGAAAATATTGCTGTATTGACAAGTGGTACAGATGCACCAGGAATGAATGCGGCTATTAGAGCTGTAGTGAGAACTGCGATTAATAATAACGTGCGTATATGGGGCGTTTATGATGGATATAGAGGCTTAGTTGATGATAATATGGAAGAATTAACTTCTATATCTGTAGCCGATATTATTCAGCGTGGTGGTACTTTCTTAGGTACAAGTTTTTGTAAGCGCTTCCGTACAAAAGAAGGTCGTCAATTAGCTTATGAAAATCTAAAAAACATAATATTGATGCTTTGATTGTCATCGGTGGTGATGGTAGCTTACGCGGAGCAGAAGAATTTGAACGTGAAACAGGATTTTCTGTAATTGGTATTCCAGCTACTATTGAAAATGATATCTGGGGAACAGATTATGCTATTGGTACAGATACTGCTGTAAATACTATTTTACAGGCAATCAACGAAATTCGTGATACTGCAAAAGCACATCGTCGTACATTTATTATTGAAGTAATGGGCAATAAATGCGGTTGGCTTGCTACATATTCAGCCGTTGCTGGTGGCGGAAATATGGTTATAGTACCAGAAGAAGAGTATGATAAAGAAAAAATCATCAATAAAGTAAAAACATTACATGATGGTGGTAAATCTTATTTAGTAATTTTGGCTTCTGAAGGTACTGGTAATATGCAAGAATTAGTAAAAGAATTAGAAGCTAGAACAGGAATTTCTACACGTTTGACTGTTTTAGGTTTAGTTCAACGTGGTGGTTCACCAACAGCTAATGACCGTGTATTTGCAAGTGTATTAGGTGAACAAGCAACACTTGCAGCTATTTCTGGACTTCATAATATTGTTTTCGGTATGCAACGTGGTAAAGTTGTTTGCATTGATTTACGTGATGCAATCACTAATAAAAAAGAATACCCAGAAGATTTAAGACATTTAGCAGAAGTGATTTCTTTATAATAAGAAAAATAAGAAAGTCTAGAAATAACTTATATAAGTTATTTCTAGACTTTTTTTTAGAAGAAAAGGTTTTAAAATGATTTAGCAATACCACGGAAAATATACATAACAGCAGTAGCTCCAGGATCTTGCTTGCCTATAGATTGTTCATTATAATAAGCAGCTCTACCATGAACAGATTTTAAAGTTTTTGTTTTTTCTACACCTTCTATTGATGCTTGATATGCAGCTTGTTGAGCTTCAGCTAATGTTTTATTTTCAGATAATGATTGTTCTAAGGCATTAATTGCTGGAGCTAAAGCATCTAGCATAGTTTTATCACCGATTTTACTACCACCACGTTGCATAACACCATCAACAGCAGCTTTGCCCATTTCTACTAAATCTGTTAGATTTAATTCAGATTTGCCTTTGGCTTTTGGTGCAGATTTTACGAAACAAGTAGAAATTAATGTTCCCATAGTGGAAGGAACTACAGAATTCATTTTCATTCCCAATTTCATCATTAATTTCCCCATATCAGTTTCTTCTAGTATATCAATTTCTTGATAAATTGCTTCAAATCCTTTGCACATAGTAAGACCCAAATCTCCATCGCCCATAGCACCATCAAGAGCAATTAATTCATCTTTAGCATCTTGCATAGACTCCAAAATATTACCAAGAATTTCCTTTAATTTGAGTTTATTAATAGTTTCCATAAGAAAATCCTCCTTTATTAATGATTTTGTTCAAAAAATGGAGAATAGCAAGGAGCATCAATCATTTCTTTTAACTCATCATCTAATTTTAATAAAGATATAGACATTCCTGCCATTTCAAGAGAAGTAGCATATTCACCAATATATTTACGATGTATAGAAATATTTTTGTCAGATAAGATTTGATAAAGTTTACGATAAGCAAGATATAATTCTTCTTTTGGTGTACCACCTAGACCATTTACTAAAACAGCAACTTCACAACCATCTTCAAATGGTAGATCTTCAAGGATTTTTTCCATAATATTACTAACAACATCATCAATTTTCATTAATTTAGTACGATGAATACCTGGTTCCCCATGTATACCCATACCGATTTCCATTTCATCTTCAGCAATACTGAAAGTAGCTTTACCAGCTTCTGGAACAATACAAGGTGTAAGAGCAACGCCCATTGTTCTTGTATTATCAACAGTTTTTTGAGCTATACGAGCAACTTCGTCTAAGTTATACATTTTTTCGGCAGCTGCACCAGCACATTTATAGGCAAATACTAAACCTGCAACTCCACGACGTTTACTTTCACTACCCTTAGGTGCAGAAGCAATATCATCGGTTACTAATACTTCTTTTACAGGAATGTCTTCCATTTCATCTAAATCAGAAGCCATACCAAAATTCATAATATCGCCACCATAGCACCATATAAATGTAATACACCAGCACCAGAATTAATAGCTTTATCAACTTCATGCATAGCTTCTGCGCTTGGAGAAGCAAATACATTACCAACAGTTACTCCGTCAGCAAGACCATAACCAACATATCCTAAAAATACTGGGAGATGACCAGAACCACCACCAGTAGCAATAGCTACTTTTCCTTCTTTTTTTTCGTCTGCACGAACTAAACAGTGCCAACTATTATTTACCATTTTTAAGGATTCTGGATGAGCTAAGACAATTCCTTCTATTGTTTCACGAGCAAAGTCTTCTGGTTTATTAATTAATTTTTTCATAATATATCCTCCTTATTATAGTTTTATTTTGAAGATGTTCTAGTTAATGAATCCAATAGTTTAATTTCTTTAGGATATTCCCATTTTGAAGTTCACTATCTGATACATAAGGAGGTTCATTACCATTGTTAATAACAAGAGTATGATAATAAATTTCAGCTAATTCTTCTACATAACTAGCTTTTAAGAGAGCTTCTTTTAAATCTTTATCAATAGCGATTACACCATGTGCTTGCATTAAAGCAACATCTGATTTTTCTAAAGCTTTTACAGTGTTAATAGCTAGTTCTGGTGTTCCTGGTCTACCGAAATCAGCAACAGGAACAATTCCTTCTTTACAACCAAGACCTAAGATTTCATAAACAACGGCAGGTAAAGGTTTTTTTAGAACAGCAAAAGCAGTAGCATATTTTGAATGAGTATGAGCTACGGCATTGATATCAGGATGTTGTTTATATACTTCCAAATGCATTAAACTTTCACTAGTCGGTCTACGTTGAGCAGTTTCTGCTTCAATAACATTAGCATCTAGATCTATAACAACAACATCATGATAGGTCATTTCTTCTCTATCCATTCCAGTAGGAGTAATACATACATATCCTGTTTTAGGATCACGAACGCTAAAATTACCAGATCTATGTTTACATAAACCACTTCTATCAGCTTGAAGAGCATATTTTACAACTTGTTTTTTTAATTCTTCTAACATATTTATACAACCTTTCAAAATTAATATTTTAAGTAATTTATTTATTTAGCACTATCTTGAGCATTGCTTTTTTTCATGCTTAGGAAATACCAAGCAAATAAAATAGCAAAGATAATAATTCCAATAATACCAGTTAAATCGCCATTAAATGCATGTACGATAGACCATCTAAACTCAGGAGCTTCAACTTGCATCCAAGATATGAATTGACCTGCTTCGGCATGAAGTGTATTAGTATCAGCAGCCATCTTTGTAATTTGTGGTGCAAACTGAGTAGCAGCAATTAAATAAGATGGAGTAGCAATAATAGAAATTAAAAACATGCGAACAAGATTTTTTCTAGCAATAATCATAGCTGGTGGTGTTAAAACAACGTTGATAATAGAAGCTAGTGGAATTAATGTATTTAAACCTAATTGGCTTAAAACAACAGCAAGAATTAATTCAATAGGAACCAATACAATAGCAATAACCCAGACTTCAGAACAGCCAGCCATAAATGGCCAATCTAAACCAACATAAAAATCACGGCCTTTGAATTTACTTTTCATAAAGGCACCAGCAGCGTCAGCAATAGGGGCAAGTGCTTGCATGAAAAGTTTTGCTACCATTGGGAATAAAATCATTGCAGTTGCAACAGACATTGCTGTAATTAAAATTTCTTTAATTAAGCATAACCACCTAAAAATGCGATTAATCCACCAACAATGAATCCCATTACACTATTTTCACCAAATATACCAATACGTTTTTTTAATTCATTAGCATCAATGTTAAACTTTATTGATACCAGGAATAAAAATCTAGAATGCGATTAATTAAAAAATAAAATAGGACCTTGTAAAAACATTGGATGAGTACAAGTAACACCAGGAATTTTAGTAGCCTCATAACATCTTTTTTGAATTAAATCACCACTAATTAATTCTAAGATTATTTGAATTGCGCCAGCAATAAAACCGAAGGCAATATTTCCAGTAATATAAGCAACTAAAGTAGCAGTTAATATTTTTCCCCAGACATTCCATAAATCGACATTTAAACAATTTGTTAATTTTAAAGCAAGCATAACTAAGTTAATACCAATTTGTAGAGGAAACATAAAAAGAGCAAATGGCCATGCCCAAGCAATAGCAGCTATTGGAGACCAACCAACATCAATAGCAGTTAGTTCTAATCCAGTACGTTCTACGAGCGCTTGAGCGGCAGGACTAATACTACTAAACATAAAGCCTAAAACAACATTCATACCAGTAAAAGCAATACCTAATGTAAGACCTGCCATAATAGCTTTTTTTAATTTCATCTTTACACATAAACCAAGTATAATCATTATTATAGGTAAAAATATAGCGCTCCAAGGCCAAGAATATAATTTAATATATCATTAAACATACAGTTTTCCTCCTTTGATTGTAGTTTTGTAATGAATTATTTTTATGTTATAATAGTCGTGCAATATATATTTTTTTGGACTCTATGTGTTTTATATCATAGAGTCCGCTTTTTTTTATGCTTCAATTAATTCTTTTAATTTTTCAAATTCTTCGTCCATACCTACACCTGTTAAGAATGGAATACCTTTAATAGTTGGAACATCCCATTCATCAGCATTGTCAGAAACAATTGAAACATAAATGTCACACTGATCAATAATACTTTCTAAAGATTTAATATCTACAGCTTCAACAGAAACATCTAATCCTTCATCTTCACACATAGATTGAATTTTTAGAAGCAACTGTTTGACTTGTTGCAACACCAGAACCGCAAGCTACAAAAATTCTTTTCATGATAATCAAACTCCTTTTAATTTAAAACTTTATTTAATTTGTCTATAATTTCTTTGGCTTGAGTAGAATTATATAGGTCAATAAGTTTATCTTCTTGAGAAAATATAGACATTAATTTACTTAATATTTCTAAATGCCCTTTAGGATCTGTAACTGTCTAAACATAAAAAATTAATTTTGCTGGAACAGTATTAGAACTATTACCCATTTCATGAAAATCAATAGGATTTTCTAGAGTAGCTACTAAAATAGCAGGTTTTATTACATGTTCTGGATACGTATGAGGCATAGCAATATTAATACCAGGTGTTTTTAATCCAGTAGGAAATTGTTTTTCTCTTTCTAAAATAGCAGAAGTATAACTTTCTTTTACATAACCTTTTTTATATAAAATATGAGATAATTCTTCGATCAAATTTTTAAAGTTAGTAGTTTTATAATTTAAAAATATTAAATCTTCATGTAACATAGAAGTAGACATAACAAGCACCTCCTTAAAATATATTTTTGTAATATTTATAATGCAATTTCTGTGCCAACTTAAATGTATATTAAAAATGTATATTAATAAATATATAAAGATAAAAAAATATATATTAATGACGGTTGGTTAACAACTGATTATAATATAAATAAAACGAGAAATCCCAATGATGCGGGGTATCACTTTTTAACTGAAAATATGGTAATAGAACCAGAAAAGCAGATTACTTTAAAAAATAGTGATTTTTATATTGGAGATGAGAGTAAACTTCCTTTTAGATTTCCATGGTTTAGAGCAAATATAAGACAGGGATCCATGGTTCCATTATTTCCAGAGTGGGGAGATGATGATTACTATGGATGGAATACTACATGGGGATTTCTTTATGGAGATAGTGGAGATAAATATGTAGGTGGATTTGCTCCAAAATTTGCAGATAAAATGGGCTTCTTAGTGGGAAGATGGGAAAACTGGTATAAAACTGAAAAATTTGGTACTATGAAACTAGATATTGATGATTGGTTAGTATATTCAAAAGAGGATAGTATAGATAAGAGCAAGGCTACTGATGGAGAATTATTATCACATGAAGAGAGAGAAAAAAGATACAGAATAAATTATACTCATGAATATAATGGAAGAAAAAGGGAAAATTATAATTTTTAAATACTTAATCAATGACTACTTTAATAATAATGATTCCTTAGAAT
>ENA-OQAA01001231-OQAA01001231.1-human-gut-metagenome-genome-assembly--contig:-NODE-1231-length-13684-cov-6.561260_pt1 | contig 13684 bp, 15 predicted proteins | sample MGYA00242489_ERZ504515 | MGnify/ENA primary metagenome ERZ504515 (study PRJEB26092, sample SAMD00036237) | human gut metagenome | host: Homo sapiens | study: EMG produced TPA metagenomics assembly of...
TGCTGCGCCGTCTGCTGGCGGCGGGGCTTCTGCTGGGGCTGTTTGCCGCTGCACTGCAGCTGGCGACAGCGGATCTTGCGGCCCGGTTGTGGCTTGGCGATGTCCGCGCCGTCGGTGCTTTGCGCGTTTCAGCGCTGGGAATGCCATGGATGGCGGTCTCGGCGGTGCTGCGCGGTTTTTTCATCGCCCGACGGCATGTAGCTCCCAATGTGTTCAGCCAGCTTACGGAGCAGACGGTGCGCATCGCGCTGGTGGCACTGGCGCTTACCCGCACCGAGGGCCTTGCGGTGGGCGTGCGCTGTATGCTGGTGCTGGGAGCTACCGCCGTCAGCGAAGCGGTGTCGGCGCTGTGCATGCTGGCCTTTTACCGGCGGGATGCCCGCAGTGCCTTTGCGGGGCAAAAAGCCGTCCGCCCGGCAGATCCTGCCCGCCGTCTGTGGGAGATCCTGTGGCCGGTGGAGGGCGGGCGGGTGCTGGCAAGCGCCCTGCACACGGCGGAGAATATGCTGGTGCCCGCCTGCCTTGCGGTCTATCTGATCAACGCGGGCGGGCGCACCGTCGCGCTGGAGCAGTACGGAGAACTGAAAGGCATGGCTCTGCCGCTGCTTACGTTCCATTTGGCCTGCTGGGCAGTCTTTCGGTGCTGCTGATGCCGGAGATCACGCAGGCCCACATTCTGGGCCAGACCGAACGGCTCAAAACACTTCTGGACCGGATGTTGCGGCTCACCGGCTATTTTTCCGCGCTGGCAGGGGTGCTGTTCTGGGTGTGGGGACGGCCGCTGGCACAGCTTTTGTACCAAAGTGCGGATGCCGGGTTTTATCTGGAAACGCTGGCTCCTGCCATGCCGCTGATGTATCTGGAAAGCATGGTGGACGGTGCCATGAAAGGGGTAGGGGAGCAGAAGGCGGCCTTCCGCTACAGCGTGTGGGATTCCATCCTGCGCATTGGCGGGGTGGTGGCGCTGCTGCCACGCTTTGGCATGAAGGGCTTTTTGGCAGTGATCCTGCTTTCCAGCTTGTACACCTGTGCGGCCAACACCGGGCATCTGCTGTTTTCCAGCGGCACGCAGCATGCATTCCGCCGCTGGCTGGGTGCACCGGCACTGGCAGCTGTGCTGGCTGCGGCGGCTGGTATGGCGTTGCGGAAGCTGCTTGGCGGATGGGTTTGCGGCTCGGCTGCCTTTGCAGCTGGCCGCGTTGGGCGTAGGCGGCTGCGCTACCACAGGAGTGTTCCTGCTGGCGGCATGGCCGCTGGGCCTTGGAGAGGAAGCAGCTGCGCTCTGGGCTGCGCACCGGCCCGGCAGACCGAAAAAATAGAGGGAGTTTGGCAGCGGATTCGAATTTTCTGGACATTCTGCAGTGTTCTGAGTATAATATAAAGATAGGGCTGTCCGGTGTGCCGGATGCTCTGTGAAACCGGAAGCTCCTTCCGGCAAAAACAGCGGCGTTTTACGCCGTGTGCAAAAAGAGGACTTTTTTGTGAAAGATAAAAAGAACACGCCGCAGGTGCTTGCGCGCCGGGCGCTGCTTGTGCTGCTGGATGCAGCCATTGTTGCATTCAGCTTTTATTTTGCGCTGCTGCTGCGTGCAGACGGAGCAGTGGAAGCTGCTTGGTGGCCGCATAACCGTGAGCTTCTGTACGAAAATCTGCCATGGATCGTGGCGGTGTACATTGCCAGCTTTCTGTTCAGCGGGCTGTACTCCGTACTGTGGAAGTATGCCGGTGAACGCGACCTGATGCGTCTGGCGGGAACGGTGGCTGTGCCTACCGTTGTCGTCTACTGTGTCAACCGTCTGTGCATCCACGGCGTGCTGTTCAACTCCGCCAACTGTATGGCGGCGGTGCTCATCTTCCTGCTGGTGGGCGGCAGCGTCTGGCATGGCGGCTGTTCCTGAACCACCCGCTGGGCGAAAAGCTGCGCGGCGCTGCCAGCAAGGACCCCAACCGCCCGGTGATGATCGTAGGTGCAGGCGAAGCCGGTGCATGGGCCATCAACGTGTGCAAATCCAATAAGGAATATGGTCACGCGGTGGTGGCGGTGGACGATGATCCCACAAAACTCAACCAGACCATCCACGGGGTGCCGGTGAAGGGCACGCTGGAGGATATCCCGGACCTGTGCAAGCGCTACGGCATCCACAGCATCATCATCGCCATTCCTACCCTGAAGGGCAGCAAGCTGAACCATGTCATCGATCTGTGCGTCAGCACCCATTGTGCGGTGCAGCTGCTCAGTGACCCGCAGCTGGTGGGCAGCGGTACACCGCAGCAGGGAGCCTTCCGCGAGTTGAACCCGGCGGACTTCCTTTCCCGCGATGAGGTGACGCTGGATACCGATCAGATCTCCGGCTACCTCACCGGCAAGACCGTTCTGGTCACGGGCGGCGGCGGCTCCATCGGCAGCGAACTGTGCCGTCAGGTGATGCGCTTCAAGCCCGGCAAGCTGCTTATTTTTGATATCTACGAGAACTGCGCCTATGAGCTTTTGATGGAGCTGCAGCAGAAGTACGGCCGGGATATCCCGGTAACGGTGCTCATTGGCTCCATCCGCGATAAAAAGCGTCTGGATGAGGTTTTTGAAACCTATCATCCCACTGTGGTGTTCCATGCGGCAGCACACAAGCATGTGCCGCTGATGGAGGTCAGCCCTGCAGAAGCGGTCAAGAACAATGTTCTGGGCACCAAAAATCTGCTGGTGAGCGCCAGCGAACACGACGTGGAGCGGTTCGTGCAGCTTTCCACCGATAAGGCTGTGAACCCCACCAGTGTGATGGGCTGTACCAAGCGCATCTGCGAAATGCTCATCCAGACCTTTGCGGGCAACACGGATATGAAGTGTGTGGCTGTGCGTTTTGGCAATGTGCTGGGCAGCCACGGCAGCGTCATTCCGCTGTTTGAGGCTCAGATCAAAAAGGCGGGCCTGTCACCCTGACAGACCCCAACATTGAGCGCTACTTTATGACCATTCCGGAAGCGGCCCAGCTGGTGCTGCAGGCCGGTGCGCTGGCCGAAAGCGGCAATATCTATGTGCTGGACATGGGCGAGCCGGTCAAAATCATGGATCTTGCCAAGCAGCTCATCCGCTTTTACGGCTATGAGCCGGGCGTGAATATGGAGATCAAGATCGTGGGTCTGCGTCCGGGCGAGAAGCTCTACGAAGAGCTGATGATGGACGAGGAACAGGATAAGATGCGCCGCACCCAGCACAATAAAATTTTTGTGGCTTCGCCGCGCAGCATCGATCTGGCCGAGTTCTACGGGCAGCTGCAGGAGCTTGCCGCTGCGGCAGAGCACAACGACGAGGGTGTGGTGCAGCAGCTGGCAAAGATGATTCCGACCTTCACCCCCACCCGCCAGAATCTGAAGCTGTAAACTCCCCCAGTCTGCTGCGCAGACAGCCCCCTCAAAGAGGGAGACTGTCCGTGCGGCAAAGCCTCCCTCTTTGAGAAAGACCTCCCCCGGCCGGGACAGATTCTCCCCGCGCCGGGGAGAAATGTCACCACAGGTGACAAGGAGAGGAACAGATGTCGCGCCAGCGACAAAAAGGGAAATGAGTGGCATCGCATCAGCGATGACGAAAGGAGTTTCTACTGATGTCACTGCGGCGATCGGCCGCGTGCATATAAAATGAGAGGGATGTTACTATGGAAAAGAAACCGTTTCTGACCGAGGCGATGGCACAGGAGATCATTCAGGATGTGCCCACGCCGTTCCATGTCTACGATGAGAAGGGCATCCGTGAAAATGCCCGCCGCATCAACAAGGCATTCAGCTGGAACAAAGGCTTCAAGGAGTATTTTGCCGTCAAGGCTCTGCCAAACCCTGTCATCCTGCAGATCCTCAAGGAGGAGGGCTGCGGCGTGGACTGCTCGTCCCTGACTGAGCTGATGCTCAGCGAGGTGTGCGGTTTCTCCGGCAGCGAAATCATGTTCTCCTCCAACCAGACTCCCGTGGAGGATATGAAGAAGGCCTACGAGATGGGTGCCTATATCAATCTGGACGATGCCACCATGGTGGAATTTCTGGAGCGTGTCGCCGGTGTGCCGGAGAACATCTTCTGCCGCTATAACCCGGGCGGCACCTTCAGTCTGGGCGAGAGCGAAGAGGGCTTTCAGGTCATGGACAAGCCCGGCGATGCCAAGTACGGCATGACCGAGGAGCAGATGATCGAAAGCTACAAGAAGCTGGCCGCCAAGGGTGCCAAGAACTTCGGCATCCACGCTTTCCTTGCTTCCAATACCATTTCCGATGAGTATTACCCGGAGCTGGCAGGTATCCTGTTTCAGCTGGCTGTCCGGGTGCAGAAGGCCACCGGTGCCACATCGGTTATATCAACCTGTCCGGCGGTGTGGGCATCCCGTACCGCCCGGAGCAGACCGAGAACGATATCATGGCCATCGGCGAGGGTGTGCGCAAGAAGTTTGAGGAAATTCTGGTGCCCGCAGGCATGGGCGATGTGGCCATCTTTACTGAGATGGGCCGCTTTACCACCGGCCCCTACGGCGCACTGGTGGCAACTGCCATCCACGAAAAGCACATCTATAAGGAATACATCGGTCTGGATGCCTGCGCTGCCAACCTGATGCGCCCGGCCATGTATGGTGCTTACCATCACATCACCGTGCTGGGTAAGGAAAATGAGCCTTGCGACCATATGTACGATGTGGTGGGCGGTCTGTGCGAGAACAACGACAAGTTTGCCATTGACCGGATGCTGCCCAAGATCGACATTGGCGACATCGTTTATATCCACGACACCGGTGCACACGGTTCTGCCATGGGCTACAACTACAACGGCAAGCTGCGCAGCGCAGAGGTGCTGCTGTGCGAGGACGGCACCCACCGTCTGATCCGCCGTGCCGAGACGCCGCGCGATTACTTTGCAACGCTGGATTTCCTGCCCCTGATGAAGCCGCTGTTTGAAGATTAAGAGGTATCATAAATGTTTTTTGGCTTTCAGCTCACCCTTGGCCTGATGATGGTATTCTACGGCTATTCGGTCATGAAAAATCCCCGTGTCTGGGGCGATCAGGGCCGCCGTGCCGTCAAAGCGGAGCACTTTGAGGAATACTGCCGCCAGAACGGCCTGTTCTTTTTGAAGGCAGGCTGCGTGGTGGCGGTGATCGGTGCACTGGATGCACTCATCACGCTGGATGCCCTGCTGTACGCTCTGCTGTACCTCTTCGGTCTGGCTTTCGCTTCTATCCGCTGGTCAAATGGTGCCGTGAGAACGAGGGCTTCAGCTGGCCATGGCCCCATGTCCAGAGCGAGAAAAAGCGCATCAAAGAGCTGCGCCGTGAACAGGAATCGCAGGAAAAGGCGGAGCAGGACTCCGACAAAAAGTAAAGAATAAAGAGAAAAACGGCTGCTGTACGGTAAAGTACAGCAGCCGCTTTTTTGTTTTCACTTTATGCAGGGTGGTTTTCCTCGCTGTTTTTGCTCTTATCCAGCGCATCGAACTGCTTTATGATCTGCGGGTCCTTCAGCTTGACGACCTTGCCGGAGAGATAATGCAGGGTGTTTTCCTCGGGAATATCAAGGAAAGTGACCCGCACAGCGCACAGGGCCTGTGTTTTGGTGCCGGTGCGCTCGTTCATCTTGCGGTTGCCGTACTTGATGTCGCCCAGAACCGGACGGCCAAGATAGGCCAGATGTGCACGGATCTGGTGGGTGCGGCCGGTGACAAGGCCGATCTTGCACAGGGCGAACGGCCCGGCGGTGCGCAGTACGTCCACGTCCGTAATGATCTGCTTGCGGCGCTCGTCCTGCGACTGGTGTGCATGGATGCTTACCTTGTTGTTCTTCTCGTCGTGCTCCCACCATGCGGTGAACCGCCCGGACTGCGGGATACCCACCGTGATGGTGTAGTACTCCTTTTTGAGTAGGTCAGTGCGGATGATCTCGTTCATGTCCCGCAGGGCGGTGTAGCTCTTGGCGCGATCACAAGGCCCTCGGTGCCGCGGTCCAGCCGGTTGCAAATGCCGGGCTTGAACCGGTTCTCGCCGTGGGGGTCGTACTCGCCTTTTTCGGCCAGATACTGGGTAAAAGCATCCACAAGGTTCGCATCGCCGGTGCGGTCACTGTGGCACAAAAGGTGGGTGGGTTTGTACAGCACAGCAATGTTTTCGTCCTCATAAATGACATTGACCTTGGGCTGATTCTGCTTTTTTTTCGGCGCGGCCTTCTGCACGGTTTTTGCGCCTTCCGGCGGGAAAAACTCGTCGTTGATGTACAGCTCGATCAGGTCGCCTGCCTGAATGCGGTACTCCGGCACGGCCTTTTTTCCGTTTACCTTCACGCGCTTATTGCGGAAGCTCTTGTACAAAAGGCTGGTGGGAAAATCGCGGGTCACGCTCTGCACAAAGCGGGAAAGACGAACGCCGTCGTCGTTGGCGGTTGCGGTATATTGTTTCATAAATGTTCCTCAATTTTCAAGAGATACCTTTATAGTAATACAGCCTTGGCTGCAAGTCAACGCGGAAACGCCCCGGATCAAAACTATTTTACCGCAAAGCCTTGAGTTCCGGGCGCAAAATGGGTACTATTATAAGGAATGAATCAGAAGGAGAGTACCGCAATGGCAGAACACAAACGGCATCAGGGACACCGCCAGCGGATGCGCGAACGGGTGCAGAACTACGGTCTGGACAGTCTGGCCGAGCACGAAGCGCTGGAATATGTGCTGTACCTCACCAACGCCCAGAAGGACACCAACGGCATCGCTCACGACCTGATCGACCGCTTTGGCGATTTTGCCGCTGTGCTGGAAGCCAGCGAGGAAGAGCTGTGCACTGTGGAGGCGTAGGCCCGGCCACAGCCCGGATGTTGCATCTGCTGCCGGAGATCAGCCGCTACTATGGCCGCAGCCGTACCAGCACCACCCGCTGCATCAGAACTACGGAGCAGATGGGCAGCTATCTGATGGCGAAGTTTGCGTGGTCGGATTACGAGCGTGCAATGCTGGTCAGTCTGGACAGCCGTAAGCGGGTGCGCGCGGCGGTCTGGCTGCGGGAAGGCACCACCGACCGGGTAAGTCTGGACATCAAGGATGTGGTATCTGCGGCCATCAAGGGCGGCACCGACACGGTGGTGCTCAGCCACAACCACCCCAACGGTGCGGCCTTGCCCTCCATGGAGGATCTGGAAGCCACTGGCAATATTGCCCGGGCATTGGGCCTTGTGAACATCCATCTGCTGGATCACTTCATCCTGACCGATACGGAGTATTTCTCCATGCGGGACGCAAACCGCCTGCCGATCTATGACTTTAAAACAGGTACGCTTTTCTGGCCTTGATCTGTGAAACAACAAAAAAGTGTTTACATTATAAAACTGGTGTGCTATAATCAAACCGTAAAATACAACTGATTGTGGTTCTTTGCGCGAGGGCCGGAGAGGAGAGGGAAGATGGCAGACGAAAAATTTGAACTGGTATCCTCTTACCAGCCCACCGGCGACCAGCCGCAGGCCATTGAAACACTGGTGAAAGGCGTGGAGCGGGGCGACCGCTGCCAGACCCTGCTGGGTGTTACCGGCAGCGGCAAGACCTTTACCATGGCAAATGTGATTGCAAAATGCAACCGGCCCACGCTGGTTCTGGCCCACAACAAAACGCTGGCGGCCCAGCTGTGCACCGAGTTCCGGTCGTTTTTCCCCAACAACGCGGTGGAGTATTTCGTCTCCTACTACGATTACTACCAGCCGGAAGCCTATATCCCCAGCACGGATACCTATATTGAAAAGGACAGCGCCATCAACGACGAGATCGACCGTCTGCGCCACTCGGCCACGGCGGCGCTTTCGGAGCGGCGGGATGTGATCATTGTAGCATCGGTTTCCTGCATCTACTCGCTGGGCGACCCCATCGACTACCGCAGCATGGTCATCAGCCTGCGCCCCGGCATGCAGATGGAGCGGGACGAGCTGTGCCAGAAGCTGGTCACTCTGCAATATGAGCGCAACGACGTGAATTTTGTGCGCAACAAGTTCCGTGTGCACGGCGATATCGTGGACATCTACCTTGCCTATATGAGCGAGCTTGCCATCCGGGTGGAATTTTTTGGGGACGAGATCGACCGCATCACGGAGTTCAACCCTCTCACCGGGGCCAAACAGAATGTAGTCAAGCATGTAGCCATCTTCCCGGCCAGCCACTATATCGTCAGCTCCGAGAAGAAGGCCGCAGCACTGGAAAAGATCCGCGCCGAGTGCGACGCACAGGTGAAGCAGTTCACCGCCGAGGGCAAGCTGATCGAGGCGCAGCGCATTGCCCAGCGCACCAATTACGACATTGAGATGCTTAACGAGGTGGGCATGTGCAAAGGCATCGAGAACTATTCGGCGGTGCTTTCGGGCCGTGCGCCGGGCAGTATGCCCACCACTCTGCTGGATTATTTCCCGGATGATTTTCTGCTGTTTGTGGACGAGAGCCATGTTACCCTGCCGCAGGTGCGCGCCATGTACGGCGGCGACTATGCCCGCAAAAAAACGCTGGTGGAGTACGGCTTCCGCCTGCCGTCCGCCTTCGATAACCGCCCGCTCAAGTTCGAGGAAGTGGAGTCCAAGCTGAACCAGATGATCTTCGTTTCGGCTACGCCCGGCGACTACGAGCGGCAGAACAGCACGCAGGTGGCGCAGCAGGTCATCCGGCCCACCGGCCTTTTGGACCCGCTCATTTCGGTGCGCCCGGTGGAAGGCAGGTGGTGGATCTGTTGGGCGAGATCAATACCCGTATCCAGCGGCACGAGCGCGTTCTCGTGACCACCCTGACCAAGAAAATGGCCGAAGACCTGACCGACTACCTTACCGAACAGGGCATCAAGGTCAAGTATATGCACCACGAGGTGGACACCTTTGAGCGCATGGAGATCATCAAGGACCTGCGCCTTGGCTCCATTGATGTTGTGGTGGGCATCAACCTGCTGCGCGAGGGTCTTGACCTGCCCGAGGTGAGCCTTGTGGCCATTTTGGATGCCGACAAGGAGGGCTTTCTGCGCAGCGAGACCAGCCTGATCCAGACCATTGGCCGCGCGGCCCGCAATGCCGAGGGCCTTGTCATCATGTACGCGGATGTCGTCACCGACAGCATGGACCGTGCCATCACCGAAACCGAACGCCGCCGCGCCATCCAGATGGCCTACAATAAAGAACATGGCATCGTGCCAAAAACCATCGTCAAGGCCATTGCAGACAGCATCGAGATCAGCGATAAAGCGGAGAACGCTAAGCTGAACACCCGCCGCATGGGCAGGATGGAGCGGGAGGCCGCCATCGAGCGCCTGACCCGTGAGATGAAGGAAGCGGCGAAGCTGCTGGAGTTTGAGCACGCGGCCTTCCTGCGTGACCAGATCGACCGACTGCGCCGGGGCGAGAACCCGACGGTGGACTCTGCGGCAGAAACGGAGCGCAAACAGAATCATTCACAGACACAACGAAAAGGGAGAAAATACCTTGGCAAACGATAAAATCGTCATCAAAGGTGCCCGCGAGCACAACCTGAAAAATGTTAACCTGACCCTCCCGCGGGAAAAGCTGATCGTCATGACCGGCCTTTCCGGTTCGGGCAAGTCGAGCCTTGCGTTCGACACCATCTATGCCGACGGCCAGCGCCGCTATGTGGAAAGCCTTTCCAGCTACGCACGCATGTTTTTGGGCCGCATGGACAAGCCCGATGTGGACGAGATCACCGGCCTATCACCGGCAATTTCCATCGACCAGAAAACCACCAGCCACAACCCGCGTTCCACCGTGGGCACCGTGACGGAGATCTACGATTATCTGCGACTTCTGTACGCCCGCGTGGGCGTGCCCCACTGCCCGGTGTGCGGGCGGGTGATCAGCCAGCAGACCGTGGACGAAATGGTGGACGCGGTGCTCAAACTGGACGAAGGTACGAAGTTTCAGGTGCTGGCTCCTGTGGTGCGCCAGCGCAAAGGCACCCAGCAGAAAGAGCTGGATGCTGCCCGCCGCGGTGGCTATGCTCGTGTGAAGATCGACGGCAACCTGTATGATCTTGACGAAGAGATCAAGCTGGAAAAGAACATCAAGCATACGGTGGAGATCGTGGTGGACCGCCTTGCCATGCGCAAGGGCATTCGGGGCCGTCTGGCAGATTCGCTGGAAACCGCGCTGGCGCTTACCGGCGGCATCGCCGAAGTGGACGTGATTGGCGGCGATTGTATGACCTTCAGCCAGAACTTTGCCTGCCCGGAGCACGGCATTTCCATCAGCGACCTGTCGCCGCGGTTCTTCTCCTTCAATAACCCGCTGGGAGCCTGCGAAAAGTGTACCGGCCTTGGCACCTTTATGCGGGTGGACGAGGAACGCATCCTGCCCAACCGGAACCTTTCCATCCGTGAGGGTGCCATCAAGGCCAGCGGCTGGTACTATGCCGAGGGGTCTGTATCCGAAATGTATTACCTTGGCCTTGGCAAAAAGTACGGCTTTACGCTGGATACGCCCATCAAAGAGATGAGCACCGAAGCTGTCAATGCGTTGCTGTACGGAACCAATGGCGAAAAAATTGAGATGCACCGCACGAATGAGTTCGGCAGCGGTGTGTACTATAATACCTTCGAGGGCATCGTGGAGAACCTTGAGCGCCGCTTCCGCGAGACCAACAGCGAGTGGATGAAGGAAGAAATCGGCAGCTTCATGTCCGGCGTGGAGTGCCCGGACTGCCACGGCAAGCGACTGAAACCCGTGGTGCTGGCTGTGACCATCGGGGATAAGAACATCAGCGATTTCTGCGAAATGTCCATCCGGGACGAGCTGAAATTCATTGCCGAGAACGAACCGAACCTGACCGAAAAGCAGAAGCAGATTGGCGGGCAGATCATGAAGGAAATCCGGAACCGCCTGCAATTTTTGCAGAGCGTGGGTCTGGATTATCTCACGCTGGCCCGCTCAGCAGGCACTCTTTCCGGCGGCGAGAGCCAGCGCATCCGCCTGACCACTCAAATCGGCAGTGCGCTTTCCGGCGTGCTCTATGTGCTGGACGAGCCGTCCATCGGCTTGCATCAGCGCGATAACGACAAGCTTATTGCCACCCTGAAAAATCTCCGCGACCTCGGCAATACGGTGATCGTGGTAGAGCACGATGAAGATACCATGCGCAGCGCGGATTATATCGTGGATGTAGGCCCGGGCGCAGGCGTGCATGGCGGTGAGATCGTAGCCGCTGGCAGCGTGAAGGACATCTGCAAGGCAAAGCGCAGCATCACCGGCGATTATCTCTCCGGCCGCAAACGCATTGCCGTACCGCAGACCCGCCGCACCGGCAACGGCAATTACCTTACTGTACGGGGTGCACGGGAAAATAACCTGCGCAATATCGACGTGAAATTCCCGCTGGGAGAGTTTATTTGCGTTACCGGCATTTCCGGCTCCGGCAAGTCCAGCCTCATCAACGAAATTCTGTATAAGACGCTTGCCTGCGAGCTGAACGGTGCGCGTTCCCGCGCAGGCAAATGCGATGGGGTAGAAGGGCTGGAATTTGTGGATAAGGTCATCGGTATCGACCAGCAGCCCATTGGCCGTACGCCGCGTTCCAATCCGGCCACTTATACCGGTGTGTTCAATGATATCCGCACGGTATTCTCCCAGACACAGGATGCCAAAATGCGCGGTTACGGCCCGGGGCGTTTCAGCTTTAATGTCAAGGGCGGCCGCTGCGAAGCCTGTGAGGGCAACGGTATTCTGCAGATCGAGATGCACTTCCTGCCGGATGTGTACGTGCCCTGCGAGGTATGCAAGGGTGCGCGTTACAACCGCGAAACGCTGGAAGTGAAGTATAAGGAAAAGACCATCTCCGATGTGCTGAACATGACCGTGGAGGAAGCAGTGGTGTTCTTTTCCAACCAGCCCAAGATCGCCCGCAAGCTGCAGACCCTGCTGGACGTGGGTCTTGGTTATGTAACACTGGGCCAGAGCGCCACCACCCTTTCCGGCGGCGAAGCACAGCGCGTGAAGCTGGCAAACGAGCTGGCCCGCCGCAGCACTGGCAAGACCGTGTATATTCTGGACGAGCTACTACCGGCCTGCATATTGCAGATGTGCACCGCCTGATCGAGGTGCTGCAGAAGCTGGTAGATGCGGGCAACACGGTTATTGTCATCGAGCACAATCTGGATCTTATCAAGTGCGCCGACCATATCATTGACCTTGGCCCTGAAGGCGGCAGTGCAGGCGGCGAGATCGTGGCCGAAGGCACGCCGGAACAGGTGGCAGAGGTGCCGGGCAGCTTTACCGGTCAATATCTGAAACCGCTTTTGGAAAAAGACAAGCTTCTGCAAGCGAAAGAGCAAAAATGAATAAAGCGCGTACTTTCGCAAAAATCAGACTTTTTACGAAAAAAGCAAAGAAAATTGTAAAAATCTGTTGACAAAACTGCTGTATCTGAGTATAATATCTCATGTCGCCACGCTTCGGTAGGGAAGCGGCGGTCGATATCCGGGTGTAGCGCAGTTTTGGTAGCGCGCTTGAATGGGGTTCAAGAGGCCGTGAGTTCGATTCTCGCCACTCGGACCATAAATCCAACGATTTCACGTTAGAAATCGTTGGATTTTTTTGTTTGTAGGCTGACCTCATTTGGTTTTGACCACAATTTTGACCACAATGCCAACGATTTTATCTGGTCTAATTAGTGCTGTTCCGTCCAATTTTCAGGCCGAAAACGCCTCGCTGAACAACTGGATCGCACTCTGCCGAATGGATTCCTGAACATGGAGATAATGCTCAGTCATCTCGGTATCAGCATGACCTACGATGCTCTGGATGGTCTGGATATCCACGCCCAACGCCTGCATCTGCGACACATAGGTGTGGCGGCAGCTGTGCGGCGTGAGCAAGCGGACATCGCCCGCTTCTTCCAGAGATTTGCGGAACACATCCCGGAAATGGGTGGGGTTGCAGGGCAAGCCGGTCTTGGGGCTTTCCCAGATGAACTGGTCGGTGGTATCCCGTAGCTTGATGGCACACGGGCGGACATTCAGCGGCACCGGAACATCCCGGATACTGTCTTTGGATTTCGGACTGCCGATGCTGACCGTACCTTTTACGACCTTTACTGCCTGCCGGATGTGAATGACAGAGCCATCTTCTTCAATAAACTGCGGCTCCAAAGCCAGAAGTTCCTGCATTCTCATTCCAGTGCCGAGTAAAAGCCGAATGCTCAAGCCCATGCGGTCATCGGGCAGCACCTTCATCAGGTGTGCGACTTCCGCTGTGGTAAAGGCTTCCTTGCGCTTTGCGGTGCCGGTTGCCCGCATCTTTTCAGCAAGCCGAACCGGGTTGCGGCGCACAAGGTCATTGGCTTCTGCCTTTTGAAAGATCTGGTAGAGCATCCCTCGTGCCTTGCTGATGTAAGAATCCGAGCGGCCATTGCGCCGCATCCCTTTCAGAAAGTTTTCGATGTCGATGGGGCGTATGACGGTCAAGGGGCGATGGTAAAATCCCTCTTTGAGCATTTTCAGGCAGTATTTGTAGCTTTCCTGTGTCGTGGGAGCGATATTATCCCTGTGACCCTCGAACCATGTATCGGCCCAATCCTCAAAATACAGGATCGTGTCCAACTGGACACCGCTGATAAGCGCATCCTGATACTCTTTCAGTTTGAGCTTGACCTCCTTCTGGGTCTTGCCATAGAAGGTCTTGAAGCGCGGCGAACCATCTTTCTGGTAGC
>ENA-OQAA01001232-OQAA01001232.1-human-gut-metagenome-genome-assembly--contig:-NODE-1232-length-13680-cov-2.030768_pt1 | contig 13680 bp, 19 predicted proteins | sample MGYA00242489_ERZ504515 | MGnify/ENA primary metagenome ERZ504515 (study PRJEB26092, sample SAMD00036237) | human gut metagenome | host: Homo sapiens | study: EMG produced TPA metagenomics assembly of...
TGTCTTTTTGTGCTGCATAAATATAAGAGCAAGTTTTTATAAAAGAAAAATCAGGCAAAGATAGTGAATTTTCTACCTCTGCCTGATAGGAATACATCTGCTTAATGTCTTAACTAAATGACATTGCGCTTATGGACTCCCATGGCTATAGACACATCAAGATTTTGCAGCATAACCGCTACAGATATGTTTCAGTCTTTTCCGGCTAAAGAATATTTCTTTATTGAAGAAAAATAGCTGATAATAAGAAGGACCGCAGCCCCTGTCCAGGCAGCAATTTCAGCATAAAAAATTCCGTCTGTTCCCATAATAAAAGGAAGAAAAACTGCAACACCTACACGTACAACAAACTCAACAACACCGCTGAGCATGGGGATAAAGGTATTTCCCAGACCCTGGAGGCTGATCTGTATACATGAAGGAAATACAGGATACAGAGACAACATGCCATAATAAAAAGATATTTCCAGGCAATATCCAATACCTGTCCGGCCTGGGAAGGATCTCCTGAAATAAACATGGACAAAAGCTGTTTTCCAAAAATAAACATAACGCAGGAGATCAGGGCTGAGGTAAGAAAAGCAAGCAAGGTGCTTGACCGAACGCCTTTTTTTATGCGGCCGATTTCCCCGGCTCCCAGATTCTGTCCAACATAGGTCACAATGGCATATCCGTAGGAAATAGCTGCCATTTCAAGGATACCGTATAATTTGTTTGTTGCGGTAAAGCCTGCAACAAAAAGGAAGCCATAGCCATTAACCACATACTGAACTACCAGACCTCCAATTGCAATGATAGTATTCTGAAAAACGACAGGCGTTCCAAGCTTCAGAAGCTTCTGGTCCAGTCCGGGACGGCGCTGAAGATCCTGGCGGGAGATATGAAGCAGTTTTATTTTTCTGACAACAAGAAAGCAGTATACTGCAGAAAAAAAGCTGAGCGGTAACCGTAGCAATGGCAGCGCCGGCAACTCCCCAGTGAAAGCCTGCCACAAATAAAAGATCAAGTATTACATTGACAGAAGCCGCAATGATCATTGCTGTCAGTGGAGTACGGCTGTTCCCGACAGCGCGCAGTACAGAAGCAAACACATTATAGGCAGCAACTGCAGGTATTCCGCAGAATACAATCCGCAGATAAATCAGAGACATACCGATAATATCTGACGGAGTATTTAAAAACACCAGGATCCCCCGGGCAAAAATCTGGCTGACTGTCAGAAGAACAACGGAAATAACGGCGGTAAGTACATAGCTTCGTGCAACAGACTGTTTTAAAAAATCCTCTTTTTTTGCGCCATAGTGCTGAGAAATCAGAATAGAAAATCCCTGTGTGGCGCCGGTAGAAACACCAAGAACCATCCAGGTGATCCATTCAACCGCGCCCAAAGCAGCCAGAGCCTGAACTCCTGCAATCTGTCCTACAACAATAGTATCTACCATAGTATAAAGCTGCTGGCAGATGTTTCCCAACATTAAGGGAATGGCAAACAGAATGATCAGTCTGCCAGGTGATCCTTTTGTCATATCCCGAACCTGACCTGACATAACATTTCCTCCTTTGTTGTTTTCGTATTTTTAATTATAAAACTCTAAATGAGCAAATATCGAATTTTGCATAATAGAATCCGTAATATACGGACAAAAAATATTAAGCTCTATATGCGCATCTTATAAAGACAAATTCATGATAATTTTGTGCACTTTTTCAAACTTGCTCATTTATAGTGTAAAAGACAATATTTTGATGCGCTTTTTCAAATTTGCCCTTTTATAGTTTTCTATAAAAAATCAGGCAAACATGGCTATTTTTACATGATTTTATGGAGTTGTCAAGCAGTAAAAACCAGGTTGTGGAATGAACAGCAATAAAACCTGTTTACCTTATTGGACGACAGGTGTATGATAGGAAAAACAGTTATACGGATAAGATTCAGAAAGCGAAAATATCAGAACAGATGCGAGTATCTTTGGAACTGCGGGATATAAGAGATTGTGAAAATGAAACGTATGGCTGTAAAAAAGAGAAGGGAATCATTGTAGAAAACATGGAAGAAAAAGTATATACAACACCCTATGGAAAAATTTATTATTGGACTGCATATTCAGGAAAAGAAAAACAATGGCTGATATTTCTGCCGGGTCTGACAGCTGATCACAGATTATTTGAGAAACAGACAGAAGCATTGAGAAAAGATTATAACTGTATGGTTTGGGATGCTCCGGCACATGGAAAATCCCGTCCCTTTACACTGTGTTTTACTATGGAGGATATGGCCGATTATCTGAAACAGATTTTGGAAAGAGAGGGGATTTTCTCACCTGTACTGGTTGGGCAATCTCTTGGAGGGTATATTTCTCAGGTTTATATGCAGAGATATCCGAAGTCTGTATCAGGTTTTGTTTCCATAGATTCCTGTCCCCTTAAGAGAAAATATTATACAGGAGCAGAACTTCTGATGCTGAAGCATACGAAGTGGATGTATCGTTCTATTCCCTGGAAAATGCTGCTGAAATTTGGAACAGAGGGGACATCTGAAACAAAATACGGGAGAAAGCTTATGGTTCGCATGATGCTTTCCTACGGAAAAAAAGAATACTGCGATCTTGCAGACCACGGATTTCGTATTTTTGCACAGGCTGTGGAGAAAAAACTTCCATATGAGATTTCCTGCCCTTATCTTGTATTATGCGGTGAAAAGGATGCTGCCGGCTCTGCAAAACGGTATAACAGAAACTGGAAACGCAGAGAGCACTGTATGCTGGTATGGATACCTGAAGCAGGACACAATTCCTGCTGTGATGCTCCGGATTTTGTGAACAGGCATATAAAACGATTTGCGGACAGCCTGAAGAAAGACAGAAGTTACTGCGAACGAAGGGAACAGGTAACAGACAGAATATAAAAAGAATATAAATTCTGTGAAATCCCTTGCATTTTCTGAAAGAATTGTCATAATGTAAGTAGAACAAGGAAGGGAGTGATTGCCGATGGACATTCAGTTATCGGATGAAGTCTCACAGGCGTATCTTTCAGAGGTTGAGGATATTCTTAAAAATAAAGAATTTCTTTCTCTCAGTCTCTATGAACATCATCAGTGGACAAACAGATTAATGCACAGCATTAATGTTTCCTATATATCATGGAAGCTGGCAAAAAAGCTGGGATGTGATGCTACAGTGGCAGCCAGAGCCGGACTTTTACATGATTTTTGCCCCTATGATTTCCGGCAGAAAACGCCTACAGGAGAACATCAGCATTCTATCATCCAAAGCTGCAGCTGACAACAGTGCAAGGACATTTGATATCAGCGAAAAGGAATGGAATGCAATTCTGACACATATGTTTCCTCTGGGGCCGGTTCCCAAAAACAGAGAAGCATGGATCATCACCATGGCAGATAAGATATGCGCTAGCCTGGAGTTATGCCACATTGCGGTAGCTCTGGCAAGACGCAACCGGGTAGTTGTAGTATCAGCTCCGGTATAAAGCAGGGCCTGCTGTATGGATTGTCTCCGACAGCAGGCTTCTTGTGTCCTGTTTTACCGGAGCTGGATATACAGAGAATAAAATTTCAATGTTATTAACCCGGGGGATTTTGCAGAACATGTTACAGAAACCAGCTGGATGCTAAAACGAGGTGTACCAATGAAAAAATTTACAAAAAAAGAGATCTTTTCTATTCCCAATATTATGGGATATTTCCGGATCCTTCTTATTCCGGTGTTCTGCTATTTATATATTACAGCAGAAAGTGAAAGAGAATATCTGTATGCAGCCTTTGTAGTTCTTATTTCCAGTCTTACAGACCTTTTTGATGGAAAAATAGCAAGACGTTTTAATATGATAACAGAGCTTGGAAAAGCTTTGGATCCCATTGCAGATAAGCTGACGCATGGCGCCCTTGCGGTATGTCTTGCAACAAGATATCCCTTAATGTGGGTGTTGATCGTACTCATGATCATCAAAGAAGGATACATGGGAATTCAGGGACTTATTTTCCTGAAAAAAGGAAAAATGCTGGATGGCGCAATGTGGTTTGGAAAGGTCTGTACAGCAACGCTTTTTGCGGGTATGCTGATACTGTTCCTGTTTCCGGTTCTTCCATTATGGCTTGTGAACGGCATGATCTGTGTAATGATGGCAGTCATGCTTGTGACACTGTGCTGTATGTGCCGGTTTTTAAAAAGATGAAAGAAGAATAACAGGGAACCGGAAGCATAAAATCTGCGCATGCGGGAAATTTTATGAGGGATCACAGATAAGAAATAAAATAAGACAGAAAGGGAAATCACAATGTTTGAGCGTATTGATTATGAGGTAAAACGAATTGACGGAGATTATGCGTATCTTCAGAATATGGAAAACAGGGACGAGGAACTGAAATGTGTGGCAATGGCTTTGCTTCCTCCGGAAATCATGGAAGGAAGCGGGTAGCTTACGAAATGCTTCAGTATTTTATGGCAGAATAATCTGCAGCCAGGTTATAGTAAAAGCAGCAAATCACAATCAGGAAGCAGAATAAAAATGCAGAGGAATAAATTTTGGAAAACAGCAGGATTCTGATTATAGATGATGACAGAGAACTGTGCATCCTTATTAAAAAAAGTGTGGAAAATGAGGGGATAGAAGCTGATTTTTGCGGAACCGGAAGAGAAGGGATGGAAATGCTGGAATGCCGGGAGTATCACCTTATTATTCTGGATGTGATGATGCCGGGGATGGACGGATTTGAGACGCTGAAAAAAATACGGCAGAAAAGCAAGGTTCCGGTTCTTATGTTTACATCAAAAAATGACAATTATTCCAAAGTAAGGGGCCTGAGAGAAGGAGCAGACGATTATCTGACAAAGCCTTTTCATATGGATGAGCTTCTTGCCCGTATTTTTCTCTGATACGAAGATATACACGCTTTAACAGGGACAGAAACAGTCAGGAGATCCTTCAGTATGAGGGACTCTGTGTGAACATAGACGAGCGTTCAGTAAAAACAGGAAATGGAACCTTTGAGCTTCCGCCAAAGGAATTTGACGTTCTGATGTTTCTTGCTGAGAATCAGGGAAAAATTTTAACAAAGCAGAGGATTTACGAGGCTGTCTGGAAAGAGCCTTATGTGTATGATGACAATAATATTATGGCAGTTATCAGCAGACTTCGAAAAAAGCTGGAAGAAAATCCGGCAAATCCCAGATATATTCAGACGATCAAGGGAATCGGTTACCGGTTTAACAGGGAGGTATAAAATGACAGTGGGAGTAGTAATGTTTCTGGCAGGAGCAGCTTTTTTGCAGCTTCTGTTTTTTTATTGTACGGTATAAAAAAAAAAACAGCTTTCAGAAATGACAGAGGCGCTTAAGGAAGTAAAAATGGGAAACGGAAACAGAAGGATCCTTGCAGCTCCCGGTGAATGGACAGCGCCTCTTGCCTATGAGCTTAATGGAATCATTCGTTCCTATGAAGAGCGGATTCTTGCGCTGAATAAAGCTGAGGAAACAAACAGGCAGCTTATGACAAGCCTTTCCCATGATGTAAGGACTCCGCTTACAACGCTGATCGGATATCTGGATGCAGTACACAGACAGCTTGTGACAGGAGATGAGCGGGAAGCATATATGGAGACCGCACGAAAAAAGGCTCATGATCTGAAGGAATATATTGATATTCTTTTTGACTGGTTCAGGCTGAACTCAGATGAATTTGCCATGGACAGGGAAATACTGGAAGCTGCTGAGCTGACCAGGAATATTCTCATTGACTGGATACCTGTTTTTGAGGACACAGGTTTTGACTATGATATACAGATTCCGGACAGGCCTGCTCAGGTGTCTCTGGATGCAGAGTGTTACAGAAGGATTTTAAATAATCTGATACAGAATGTGCTTTCTCACAGCCACGGAAGCTGGGTGGAAATCAGGATGCTGCAAAAAGCCCGGGAAGTAAGTATTTCAGTATCAGATAATGGTGTAGGAATGGAAAGCGAAGATCTGAAACATATTTTTGAGCGGCTTTATAAATGCGACAGAGCCCGTTCGGAAAAAGGAAGCGGACTGGGACTGTCTATTGCTCGGCAGCTTACAGAAAAATGGGAGGCAGAATTGCTGAGTCCAAAGTCCAGCCGGGAAAAGGGACAAGATTTACGCTTACATTTCCTTTGTGTGAATAAATGCAAGGATTTTGCAAGGTTAAGATAAGATTATCATAAGGTTCATATGGTATCATTTCAGTCAGAAAAGGAGGAATAAGGAAATGAAACAATATCTGATTGAAACAGACCATCTTACCAAGCAGTATGGAGAGCAGAAAAGTGTTTCGGATCTCAGCATTCATGTAAAAGAGGGGCGTATCTACGGGCTTTTGGGAAGAAATGGAGCGGGAAAAACCACAACCATGAAAATGCTCCTTGGACTTACTAAGCCCACATCCGGACAGATAAGGATCTTTGGAAAATCTGTGTCAGGAAATGAAAAGAAAATCCTGCCAAGAATCGGAAGTCTCATAGAAGCTCCGGGATTTTATCCGAATCTTACCGGAACGGAAAACCTCGGTATTTTTGCAGCGCTGAGGGAATCCCTGACAGAAATGCAATAAGAGATGCTTTGGATCTGGTGGGGCTTCCCTATAAAGATAAAAAACTGTTTTCACAGTATTCCCTTGGAATGAAGCAGAGACTGGCCATTGCTCTTGCAGTAATGCATGATCCGGAGCTTTTGATCCTGGATGAACCGGTCAATGGACTGGACCCTATTGGAATTGCGGAGGTACGTTCCTTTATTCAGGCTCTTTGCAGAGAAAGAGGAAAAACAATTCTGATTTCCAGCCATATTCTTTCTGAGATTTCGCTTCTTGCAGATGATATCGGAATTATTGATCATGGTGTGCTTCTGGAGGAGGAAAGTCTTGCGGAGCTGGAACAGAAGAGCAGCAGACATATCCGTTTTTTTGTATCTGATACAGCTCAGGCGGGAAGAATTCTGGAACTGAGATTCCATGAGAAGCGTTTTACCATACAGGATGATCACAGGCTGATCGTCCATAATCTGAACCTGCCCACAGGACAGATTGTAAAAGCCTTTGTGGAAAACGGACTGGAGGTGTGCGAGGCTCATATCTGTGAGGAAAGCCTGGAGGATTATTTCAGACGTGTGACCGGAGGTGAGGGCATTGCTTAGACTGATCCAATGTGAATTTCTGAAGCTGAAGAGAAAAAGACTGTTTCAGGCAGCTTTTCTTACAACTTTTATTATGCCTGTACTTTATTCATTGCTGCTGTCAGACAGTAGTTTTGATGATCTCATGAGCGTAATACGGGAGGAAAACGGATTTTTGCTTCTGATCCCTCTGACCGTTGTCCTAGCGGCAAATCTGTTTTTGAAGAACATGATTATGATACTTTAAAAAATCTGATGTGTGTTCCTGTTACAAAGGGAAGGCTTACCATGGCAAAGCTGTTTGTGCTTCTTATTTTTGACATTGCCTATGAAGCTGCCGGATATATGATCGCGGCTGCGATGTCTGTGATATCCGGAATCCGTCTGGAGGAAGCCGGACAGCAGCTGATTCTTACCCTGGCTACAGGAGTGCTTTTATGGGCTGCGTCCATGCCCTGCATTTTTATTGTGGTGTGGTGTAACAAATCCTATATTATTTCAGTGATCATTGCCTTTGCATATGTAACACTGAATTATATTCTTCGGATCAATGACAGCTTTCTCATGGTTCCGGCAGGACTTAATCTTCCTACATTTTTACCTGTTCCGATGATCTTTCGGTGGCTGTACCAATTTCACTCTATAGAGAATGTGGGAGAGGTTCTGGCAGAATTTTATGAGCGCTTTCAGCCATATTTTATTTCCGGACCACTGGTTTTTACAGTCCTTCTATCAGAAGCGGCAGTCTGTATTGCACTGATCATACAGGTTTATAAAAAACAGGATGTGTAGGAGGACAGGGAAAATGACAGCTATTATAAAAACAGAATTTCAGAAAATGAAAAGATACCATATTTTACTGATTGCTCTGATCGGGATGTTTTGTTCACCGCTGCTTCAGCTTTTTTCACAGTTTGCCATGAACGATGCATTAAAGGATCCTTATTATGATCTTGCCGCATTGCTGGAAAGTACCATATGGGGAAATGCTCAGATATTTCTGCCAGTTATGATCACTTTAACAGGAGGCTATCTGATTAACAGAGAATACACAGATGATACCTTAAAAAACATTCTGACGGTGCCGGTTTCCTTCCACAGATTCCTTTGGGGAAAGCTGCTGACCTCCGGCATCCTTGCCGTAGGATTTGGAATTTACAGCTTTTTTGCTGCGATTATTGTTGGCTTTTTTGCAGGACTTCCAAAAGCCGGCTTTTCGGTACTTACAGGATATTTTTTCCAGATGGCAGGACTCTCGGTATGTATTTATATTGTGGTTCTTCCTCTTCTTATTATTGACAGCAGAAAAAAAGGAAGATTTATGGGAGGAGCTGTGGCGGCTTTTCTGGTGGGATATGCCTGTCTGTTTTTTAAAACAGGAATTTTAAGAAGCGTTTATCCCGTATCGGCAGCGCTGACTGTTGTCGGATTTGATATGGCAGAGTACACAGGGACAGCATCGCAGGGCAACAGGGTTCTTGCAGTTCTTGTACTGGGGATTATACTTCTTGTGTCAGTGATGCTTGTATGGTTTTGCAAGCCTCCTCAGGAGGGAACAAAACATAAAATCAGGGGAAGAAGAGGGAAACAACTAAGAGTATCTCAGCGTTAATACAAAATAATAAAACTTCCGGTACGGAGCTGTATTATGACAGCAAAGACCGGAAGTTTTGTGATTCATTGGAAAAGACCGGACAAGAGAGTTGTTGAAACCTTGAATATTTGCTGATAAAATGATGAAGATAACATTAGAATACATGAATATTTTGTAAAAACTGAGATGTGAGAAAGCAGCTGAAAATCATTATTCGGCAAAAACATCAGCATAATTTTTGAGGAAACAAGGGAGAGATCATATGAAAAAAAGAATCCTTATTATAAATACAGGCGGTACGCTTTCTTCTGTAAATGGCGAAAATGGTCTGATGCCGGGAATGAAAAGCAGAGATATGCTGGACGAGCTTCGTATGGTGTCCCGGAATCTGGAACTGGAAACAGAGGATTTTTGCTCTGTGGACAGCGCTAATATTTTCCCGGAGGACTGGGCAAGGCTGGCGGAGCTGATCGCAAAAAGAAGCAGGGACTATCAGGGAATCGCAGTGATCCACGGGACAGATACACTGGCGTACACAGCTTCTATGCTGTCGTTTATGCTTCAGAATATTTCCATTCCGGTAGTGGTAACAGGAAGTCAGCTGTCCATAGCAGATCCTGTGGCAGACGCTATGGAAAACTGCCGCTGCGGGATTCATATGGCGGCTGGCGGCTGTCCGGGAGTATTTGTGGCATTTAACCGTAAGGTCATGCTGGGATGCCGCGCCTCTAAGGTTCGGACCATGAGTTTTGACGCATTTGAAAGCATTAATTATCCTTATATTGGTGAAATCAGTTCTCTGGGACTTCATATCTGCCGGGAAAACCTTGTGGAAAAAAGAGGAATCTTCCGTCCCCAGACATCCTATTCAGACAAAGTATTTCTGCTGAAATTATACCCGGGAACAGATCCTTCGATCCTGGACTATCTTCAGGAAAAAGGCTGCCGGGGCGTTTATGTGGAAGGCTTTGGACTTGGCGGAATGCCGTTTCTGAAAAATGATTTTATCGGAGCTGTGAAAAAGGCAGTAGAAAATGGAATGGTCATACTTGCAGGCAGCCAGTGCAGATATGAGGGAAGCAATCTTTCTGTGTATGAGACAGGGCGGAGAGCTCTGGAAAGCGGTGTTCTGCAGGCCTATGATATGACTGCAGAGGCAGCCATGGCAAAACTGATGTGGGTTCTGGGACAGACGGACAGCCTGAGAGAAATCAGGGAATATTTTTCTGTGGATATTGCGGGAGAGGTTACGATCCCTAAAGAGTGAGGACGGAGATCACAGTTTCTGAAGGAGAGTTGTTAAAGCTACGAAATAAAGGTCCGGCTTGAAATTTAAAATTCTTCCTGACCGGTCTGGAAAAAATGTTTGGGGGATTTACCAGTTACCTGGCAGAAATTTTTATGGTATGATATAACTGGATTTTCAGGAAGGGGAAGAGTAAAAATGGACTTTTATAAGCGGGCGGATCTTGTTATGAAAAAAGTTCCGGAAGGCAGAGTGGTTTCGTACGGGCAGATTGCGCTTCTCTGCGGTGTTCCCGGAAATGCAAGACAGGCAGGCTACGCGCTCCGGACTGGAAAAGCAGGACAGACGACTGCATACAGAGTGGTAAATGCTCAGGGCTATTTAAGCGGCGCAGGGGCTTTTGAGACCTGTGATATGCAGAGACTTTTGCTGGAAAAAGAAGGAATCCGGGTATTGTGGACAGAAAAGGGCTGGAAGGTGGATATGAAGACCTTTGGCTGGAAAAATACCCTGGAAGATGCAGAAGAGCTGCGAAGAGAATTTGAAAGGCTTGGAGTTTAGGCATTATGGAAAAAAATCTTACTTCAGGAAGTGTATTTAAAAATATTGTGTTCTTTTCACTTCCGTATCTTCTGTCATATTTTTTGCAGACCTTGTATGGTATGGCAGACTTGTTTATTATCGGTCAGTTTGAAGGAGTAGACAGCATTACGGCAGTTTCTGTGGGAAGCCAGGTCATGCATATGCTGACAGTTATGATCGTGGGACTTGCCATGGGCTCTACAGTAGTGATCGGGAAGGCGGTGGGAGCCGGAAAAAGCAGGAGACTGCATCAGTGATCGGAAATACGGTAACTTTATTTATGGCAGTGGCTCTGGTTTCTACTGTGCTGTTTCTGGTATTCGTTGATCCCATAGTTGCGGTTATGTCCACTCCCGGGGAAGCGGTTTCCGGTACAGTCAGGTACCTGACTATCTGTTTTATGGGAATACCTTTTATTACTGCCTATAATATTATCAGCTCCATTTTCCGTGGAATGGGCGATTCCAAAAGTCCCATGTATTTTATTGCAGTGGCCTGCGGCGCTAATATTGTGCTGGACTATGTGTTTATTGGAGCATGTCATCTGGGACCATCCGGCGCTGCCTGGGAACTGTGCTGTCCCAGACCATCAGTGTGATCACTGCTCTGATCGTTATTTTAAGGAGAAAAACGGGAATTTCTCTGAAAAAGCAGGATTTCAGACCTGATGCAGAGGTAATGAAGCAGGTTTTAAAAATCGGTATTCCTGTGGCGCTTCAGGATGGGTTTATCCAGATCGCTTTTATAGTGATTACAGTAATTGCCAACCGAAGAGGACTGAACGATGCGGCAGCAGTTGGAATTGTGGAAAAGCTGATCGGAATTGTGTTCCTGGTGCCGTCCACCATGCTTTCAGCAGTGTCTGCTCTTTCTGCACAGAATATCGGGGCAGGAAAATCGGAGCGCGCAGTAAAAACTCTGAAGTACGCGGTGATGATTTCCGTGGGATTCGGGTTTACAGTAGCAGTGCTTACACAGTTTGTTTCAGTGCCGGTTGTAAAGCTGTTTACTGATGATGCGGCGGTTGCTGTTTCCGGCGGACAGTACCTGCGCTCTTATATCTGGGACTGTATGCTTGCAGGAGTTCATTTCTGTTTCAGCGGGTACTTCTGTGCCTGTGGAAGATCAGGAATCTCATTTTTACATAATTTTCTTTCGATTATATGTGCCCGTGTGCCGGGCGCGTATCTGGCGTCAGTATATTTTCCGGATACGCTGTATCCAATGGGACTTGCGGCTCCGGCAGGATCACTTTTGTCAGGGGTGATCTGTGTGGCTGCGTTTGTGTATCTGCAGAAGTGCAGGAAAGGACGTGAAGGATATGCATAAGATTTTTGGACAGAGAGAGAAAGGACAGTATTATGACAGATCAGGCGCTTACCTGGTTATATTTTCCGGGGGAAAAACAGCAGTAGTGCGCACCGCTAGAGGATTGTTCCTTCTTGGCGGTGGTATCCAGGGGTCAGAAAACGATCAGGAATGTATCAGAAGAGAATGCCTGGAGGAATGTGGATGCGAATGTACAGTAAAAGAATATCTGGCTTCTGCGGAGGCTTCAGTGTTCACGATACAAAAGGTCTGTTTCACCCAATACAGAGATATTATATGGGGGATTTGCTTGACAAAGTACAGGAACCTACGGAAAAAGATCACTTTCTGATCTGGGCAGATTATGGAGAAATAAAAGGAAAAATGTATTCAGATATGCAGAACTGGGCTCTGGAAACAGGATGGAAAAGGAGACACAAGGAATGGATATGAGGAAACGCAGAGATGCGCAGCTTGCCTATATTTCTGACGAAAGCGTATTTGAAGAGCAGGTTGTGTGCAGGAGAATTCTTCAGAAACTGAATTTTATGGACCGGGCGGATTTTGACGGAATTGCAGAGGTGGTAAAGGAGCTTCTGGGTAAGTCGGACAATGCTTTTATTAATCCGCCGTTTTACTGCGACTATGGAAAAAATATTGAGACTGGTAAGAATTTTTTTGCAAATTATAACTGTACGATTCTGGATGTGGCAAAGGTAAGAATCGGCGATAACTGTCAGTTTGCGCCAAATGTAGCTATTTATACAGCAGGTCATCCGGTTCACCCGGACACCAGAAATACTTTGTATGAGTATGGAAAAGAAGTGACGGTAGGGGATAATGTGTGGCTTGGGGGAAATACGGTGGTATGCCCCGGGGTCCATATTGGAAACAACGTAGTGATCGGTGCGGGAAGTGTTGTGACAAGAGACATTCCCGACTGGTCTGTTGCGGCCGGGAATCCCTGCCGGGTGATCCGGAAGATCACAGAGGAGGACAGAAGAAAACTGTTTCGGAATGAGGAGATTGATGAGGAAGCCTGGGAAGATATTTTATCCCGTATCCAGGATGAAAAATAACACAGTACAGAAAAGATTTCCGAAATTCAGATAAAAACAAATAATTTACACGAGGAGAATGATGATGAATACAAAAGCAGAACGTGCTATTGAGCTACATAAAAAAGGATATAATTGTGCACAGGCGGTTGCCTGTACCTTCTGTAAAGAGCTTGGCATCAATGAGGAGGAAATGTTCAGAATTTCAGAGGGATTTGGCCTTGGAATGGGGATGATGGAAATGTGCGGCGCTCTTTCAGGAATGACAATGATCATAGGACTGGAGAACAGCGTAGGTGATCCTGAGAAGGGAGCTCCTACAAAGACACAGACTTATAAGGCTGTACAAAAATATATAAACAAATTTAAAGAAAATAATGGTTCCTATATCTGCCGTGAATTAAAAGGCGTTGAGACAAAAAAGGTGCTCTGTACCTGCGATAAGTGTATTTTGGATGCAGTGGCGCTGACAGAGGAGTATTTGAACAGTAAAAAAGAAGCACAGGACTGACAGTAACTGGAATGGAAAAGTTTCAGGGGACTGTCGGGAAATAAATAGTCCTAAACAGGGGCAGGTGTGACTCGTATGAGCCGCACCTGCCCTGTTGCAAAATCAGAGTAAGTCCGTCATAAATTGAGGGATTGAGAGAGCCTGAATCGGGCCTGTGCGCCTGGTTCCTTTGAGGATTACTCTGCGGTATTTACAAACTGACTGTTGTACAGGGTATGATAAAAGCCGCCTTT
>ENA-OQAA01001233-OQAA01001233.1-human-gut-metagenome-genome-assembly--contig:-NODE-1233-length-13675-cov-2.202170_pt1 | contig 13675 bp, 18 predicted proteins | sample MGYA00242489_ERZ504515 | MGnify/ENA primary metagenome ERZ504515 (study PRJEB26092, sample SAMD00036237) | human gut metagenome | host: Homo sapiens | study: EMG produced TPA metagenomics assembly of...
TGGATAACTTCTCACTGCGTGGCAGCTCCGGCCTCTCCCTCCGTTCTGTTCCCGTGTGGATGATGCGCGAGTTCAACGAGCAGCGACCCTACGACCTGATAATCCTGCAATACGGCTTGAATGTGGCCACCGAGCGCGGACGCAATTACGATAGGTACATTGCAGGTATGCAGACAACGGTGGAACATCTCAAGGAAGCCTTTCCGCAAGCTGCCATCCTTGTGGTCAGCGTGGGCGACCGTGACTATAAGACCGAAGAAGGGGAGCTGCGTACCATGCCCGGTATCAAGAATCTGGTTCGTTATCAACAGAATTTGGCGGCGGATGAGGCTGTCGCTTTCTGGAACATGTTCGAGGCTATGGGTGGGGAAGGCAGTATGGCAGAGATGGTGCATGCCAAGCCGTCACTGGCCAATTATGATTATACGCACATCAACTTCCGTGGTGGAAAGTATCTTGCGGGATTGCTTTATGAGTCTTTGATTTATGGTAAGGAACAGTATGACAGAAGGAGGGCCTACTATGAAGAGGAGCCATAAGGAGGATTCACGATTGTACGATTTACGATGTACGATTTGCTGCGCGGTGCTGGTGCTGATTGCGGCGATAGGGCCGCTCCATGCACAAGATGTATTGCCGGGCAGCCTTTCGTGTCATGTCGGCGGAACGGATTGTGATACTCTCTGCCTCTATTCCCAACGTACGGATACGGTGTCTGTCCCTTTGATAACTTTTCCCGCCGCATTCCGGCAAATGAAGGAGAATGTACTTACCGACAGTCTGGGTATTCTTAATCCTTTCTGGGAGAAGTTGCGTCTGTCTCGGCTGGGCGCTTCCGCTGATACGCTTCGCATCGTACATGTGGGCGACAGCCATATACGCGGCCATATCTTCCCCCGTACCACCGGTGCGTTGATGCAGGACACTTTCGGGGCAGTCTCTTATACCGATGTAGGTATCAACGGTGCATTTTGTACTACTTTCACCCGTCTGGACCGTATTGCTGATATTGCGGCTCTGCATCCCGACCTGCTTATTCTTTCCTTCGGGACGAACGAAAGCCATAACCGCCGTTACAATACAATGCTGCACTATCGCCAGATGGACGACCTTGTACGCATGCTTCGCGAGAAACTGCCGAATGTACCGATGTTGATGACCACTCCTCCGGCTCTTACGAGAGTTTCCGGCAGCGTCGCCGTCGTCGGACCTATAAGATTAATCCGCGTACTGCCGTTGCCGTGCAGACCATCCGCCGCTATGCCGATGAAAACGGATTGGCGGTATGGGACATGTACGAAATACTTGGCGGTACCCACCGTGCCTGCCTCAACTGGCAGGAAGCCGGATTGATGCGTCCGGACCATGTACACTATTTGCCGGACGGTTACCGCCTGCAAGGCGAGCTGTTCTACCAGGCCTTGTTAAAAGCTTATAACGATTATGTGGAATATTGACGAATTTTTATCCGGATTGAATATAGACTTGGACCGTTTGCGCGATGTCTTCACTTATGACCCGCAAGCCCCGATGATATTCAGCAGTGGTATTTTCCTCTGGCTGTTTGTCGCTTTTATATTGGTTTATCTGTTGTTGCAACGCCGGACGACGGCGCGTTTGCTGTTTGTCACCTTGTTTTCCTATTACTTCTATTATAAAAGTAGTGGCACTTATTTCTTCCTGCTTGGACTGGTGACGGTCTGTGACTTTTTCATTGCACGCTTGATGGCACGCGAGGCTATTCCCTGGCTACGTAAGGCATGGGTTGTGTTGAGTCTGTTCATCAATTTGGGATTGTTGTGTTACTTCAAGTACACCAATTTTCTGGGCGAAACTTTTGCCTCGCTGACGGGAGGCACGTTCACGACAATGGATATTTTCCTTCCGGTGGGCATCTCTTTTTTCACTTTTCAGTCGTTGAGCTATACGATAGATGTGTACCGTCGCCAGATAACGCCTCTGACCAGTTTGTTGGATTATGCTTTTTATGTTTCTTTCTTTCCCCAGTTGGTGGCGGTCCTATTGTACGTGCCCGTGATTTCATTCCGCAAATCCGCCGCCCGCTGTTTGTCTCCAATGAGATGTTCGGACGTGGAATCTTCCTCATCGTGAGTGGGCTCTTCAAGAAAGCGGTTATATCGGACTATATCAGCGTTAACTTTGTAGAGCGTATTTTTGATAATCCTACTCTTTATTCGGGGGTGGAGAATCTGATGGGTGTTTATGGCTATGCCTTGCAGATTTATTGCGACTTCTCCGGTTACAGTGATATGGCTATCGGCATTGCCTTGTTGCTGGGCTTCCATTTCAATATCAATTTCGATTCCCCTTATAAGTCCGCTTCCATTACGGAATTTTGGAGGCGGTGGCATATTTCGCTTTCCAGCTGGTTGCGCGATTACCTTTATGTTTCTTTGGGAGGCAACCGGAAGGGGAAAATCCGCCAATATGCCAATCTCATCATTACCATGTTCCTGGGCGGCTTGTGGCATGGCGCTTCGTGGAATTTTGTACTTTGGGGAATGATGCATGGCGTTGCGCTTGCAGCCCATAAGTTCTGGATGACGCTTACCGGGCGTAAGAAGGGGACGGAGAGCCATGGCATCCACCGCTTCTTCGGAGTGCTTGTCACTTTCCATTTTGTTTGTTTCTGCTGGATATTCTTCCGTAATGCGGAGTTCTCCACATCAATGGATATGCTGAAGCAGATATTCACTACTTTCCGTCCGCAACTCTTCCCGCAGCTGGTAGAGGGTTATTGGGAAGTGTTTGCACTGATGGCATTGGGCTATCTGCTGCATTTTGTGCCCGACAGTTGGGAACGTGCTTGCACAAAAACAGTAATCCGCCTCCCTTGTTGGGAAAGGCGGTACTGATGCTTGCTGTAATCTATCTGGTCATTCAGATGAAAAGTTCGGAGATACAGCCGTTTATCTATTTCCAGTTCTGATTACTTCTTCTCGGTCGCTGTGGAGTCTGCCTGCTGTCGGAAGGGTTCCCGGTAGTTGAGCCCGTCTCTCCGGTAGAGGCTGATGAGTCCGGCCAGTCGGGTAGTGAAGTTTGTATAATCTTTCTTTTCCAGTTGTGTCCATTGTACTTCGGCAAGGGCGGCCATACGGGGGAGAACCATATACTCTACCTGTTCGCTGGTCGGGATGTATTCTGTCCAAAGGTTGGCTTGTGTGCCGAGTATGTGCTTAGCTTGTTCTTCGGTCAGTGAGGCGGTAGGATTCAGACTGTATACTTTCTCCAATGGGACAAAGCCTCCGATGGCAAATGGTTCGTGCCGGGTATCCTCACTTTGGTAATAATCAAAGTAGCAATAGTCATTGGGTGTCATTATCACGTCGTGTCCCAGTTGGGCCGCCTTGATTCCTCCTGCCGAGCCACGCCATGACATAACAGTTGCGTTGGGGGCGACGTCGCTTCCAGAATCTCATCCCAGCCGATAATCTGGCGTCCTTTACTATTGAGGAGCTTTTCGATACGTGTCATACAATAGCTCTGCAGACGGTCTTCGGCAGTATGGTTCTTGTCGGCTTTCAATTTTTCGGTTCTGATACGTGCCTGGCATTTGGGACACTTTTCCCAACGGTGCGGGGAGCTTCGTCACCGCCGATGTGGATGTATTTGGAAGGGAATATGTCAATGATTTCGGCCATGACATCTTCGAGGAACTGCATGGACTTTTCGTTGCCGATGCACAGCACATCTTCGAATACGCCCCAACGTGGGCACACTTCATACGGTCCACCGGTACATCCCATTTCGGGATAGGCGGCCAGTGCGGCAAGCATGTGTCCGGGCAGGTCTACTTCGGGGATGACCGTGATATAGCGCTCCCCGGCATATTTTACGATTTCTTTGGCTTGCTCCTGCGTATAGAAACCGCCATACCGGGTGTTGTCATACTCTTCGGTGTTCCGGCCGATAACGGTACGGTCGCGCCAGGCGCCAATTTCCGTCAGCTTGGGATACTTCTTTATTTCTATTCTCCAGCCTTGGTCTTCGGTGAGGTGCCAGTGGAAGGTATTCATATTGTGAAGTGCCAGCAAGTCTATGTATTTTTTTACGAACTCAATGGGAAAGAAGTGGCGGCCCACATCGAGGTGCATGCCCCGGTAGCTGAAGCGGGGTTCATCCTGGATGCTGCCGGCAGGCAATAGGATAGAGGTGGCTTTGGTTTCGGCGGGGATTGATTTACGCAGGGTTTGTATACCGTAGAACACCCCGTTCTCGGTCTGTCCGTTTAGGGTCACCCGGTCGGCTTTGACGGTCAGCACATAGCCTTCCCGGTTGCGATGGCCGGATCCAGTCCCAATGTGATGGCGCCTTTGGGCGCTTCGCTCCCCGGGGCAAGGGCTTCTGTCTGGAGGGTGTGGCCGGTGGACTGGCTGATGTATTCGGCCAAAAACTCGGCATTGCGTTTCAAAAGTTCATTGTGTTCGGGGTAGGCGATGATGGTACCGTCATTCAGGTTGAAGGGGGATTCCTGACTCAAGGCAACCTCCTGGGGCAGGGGAATGACTTGATAGTTGGCTGTTGTTTCTACTCCGCATGAAGAGCAGGCCAGGATGAGAGTGCCTGCAAGGAGCATGTGTGTAAGTTTTCTCATGGTATTGAACTGATTAAATTAGTGTCTGACAAATATACTAAAAAAATACTAAAGAGGCAGAGGAGAAGGGGATAAATGCATGCTCATACCTCAGTTCTTTTTTGCTCTATACTCCTTGGGTGACATTCCCGTGTGTTCTTGAAATATCGTCCGAAGAAAGACTGGTCGGGAAAACGATATTTGTCGGCAATCTCTTTCAGTGACATGCCGGTGGATTGCAACGCCATTTTCAGTTCCAATATCAGGTTTTCGTCAATGATTTCTTTGGCAGAATTTTCCGCCACTTGTTTGGTGATGGCAGATAGGTAGCGGGTCGAAATGCAGAGTTGGTCAGCATAAAAAACGACATCCCGCTGGGTAGCACAGTACGTATGTACCAGATTTATAAACTTTTTGAACAATTCTTCTTTCCGGTTACTGCCATTGATTTGCTCTTCCGTAAAGTAACGTTGAACCTTGTCGTAGGTGTCGAGAAAGAAAATTTGCAGCAGGTTTTGTGCAATGGCTTCGCGATACAGATTTTCAGAATCGCGGTAGATGCATTGCTTGCCGTGATGAGTCCCGTGATAGCACGAACCGGTTCGTCTTCGGTATGCGTATAGCATGCATTCTCCTTTATAAAATGTATGAAGGGCGGCTCTAAACGGAAGCATGCCGTCTTGAACATTGTCTCGGAATAGGCAAAGAAGTCCACCAGGAAATCTTTACTCGCACTTGTCAGTGAAATAATGGAACTTGGAAGCAGCGTAATGTGCGTATTGGGTACAATATGATATTTTCTTAAATCTATTGTGATAATTGCTTCTCCACGGGTGCAGAACATCAGTGCTCCATTGTTCATTTTCAGAAGACGTTCCCGGAAGAATTCCAGGTTGTCTGTTCCGGCTCTGAACGTTTCTTGTTTGGTAGTCAGTAATGGGTTCATATTTTAGATTGTTTATGATTTGCGGTCACAAAGGTACGAGTTCTTTTTGGATTGTTAAATAGCATGTTCCGAAAATGAACAGTCGTGTACCTCCAATGAAACAAAAGGTTGTTCAAAAACGGCATACCTTTGCTGCCGGCTTAAAAAATAAAAGATAAAGCCGGCGTATTATTTTTTTTAAGATAAAGAGTATGATAACAAAAAAGAGTATGATGAAACAGATGATGACCGTCATCTGTAGTGCAACACTGGCAGCCTGCGGCAGCGCGCCTGCCGTGCAACCCCAGTCGGAATATCAGGTGATGACTATTTCGACTACCGACAGAGAACTGCAGACAATCTATTCCGCAGCCATCCGCGGACGGCAGGACATCGACATCTATCCGCAGGTGTCTGGTACACTCACCAAACTTTGTGTGGAGGAAGGACAGACCGTGCGTCGGGGGCAAGTCTTGTTTATTATCGACCAGGTGCCCTATCTGGCAGCCTTGCGCACAGCAGAAGCCAATGTGGAAGCTGCCCGTGCCGGCGTGGCCACTTCGCAACTGACATATGACAGCAAGAAGGAGCTTTATGCCCAGAAGGTGATTTCCGAGTTTGACTTAAAGACTTCCTACAACAGCCTGCTGACAGCGAAAGCCCAGTTGGCCCAAGCCGAGGCGCAGCAGGTGAATGCCGCCAATAACCTCTCTTATACAGAAGTGAAGAGTCCGGCAGATGGATGTAGGTACGCTCCTTATAGTGGGGACGTTGGTCAGCGCCAGTTTGCCCAAACCACTGACGACCGTATCCGATAATTCTAATATGTATGTCTATTTCTCCATGACAGAGAATCAGTTGCTTGACCTCACCCGCCGCTACGGCTCCAAGGATAAGCGCTGGCAGAGATGGACTCTATCGAATTACAGCTCAATGACCGTTCTGTCTATCCGCAAGAAGGTAAGATAGAAACTATCAGTGGTGTAATTGATACCTCTACGGGTACAGTCAGTCTGCGTGCCGTGTTCCCCAATAAAGAGGGATTGCTGACCAGTGGCGGTTCGGGCAACGTCATCATCCCGGTACGGAAAGAGAACTGCATCGTTGTTCCCCAGAGTGCCACTTACGAAGTACAGGACAAGGTCTATGTATATAAGGTAGTTGACGGCAAGGCGCAATCAGTTCCCGTGCAAGTGATCCGTGTGAACGGAGGTCAGGAATATATCGTAGAGAGCGGCTTGAAAGTGGGGGACACAATTGTGGCCGAAGGTGTGGGTTTGCTGCGTGAAGGTACCTCCGTCCAACCCAAAACGAATGAATGATAATTTTTAACCGATAGAATATGAATCTTAGAACTTTTATAGAACGCCCCGTTTTTTCGGCAGTCATCTCCATTACGATTGTCATTCTGGGCATCATCGGATTGTTCACCTTGCCCGTTGAGCAATATCCCGACATTGCGCCGCCCACCATCATGGTGAGCACCACTTACTATGGTGCCAGTGCGGAAACCCTTCAGAAAAGTGTTATCGCTCCGTTGGAAGAGGCCATCAACGGTGTGGAGGACATGACTTACATGACTTCTACTGCCAGCAATGCAGGGTCGGTTTCCATTACTGTTTACTTCAAGCAGGGTACAGACCCGGACATGGCGGCGGTCAATGTGCAGAACCGTGTGTCCAAAGCCACGAGGCAGCTTCCTGCCGAAGTAACCCAGGTGGGTGTCACCACCAGCAAGCGGCAGACCAGTATCTTGCAGATGTTCTCTTTATATAGCCCTGATGACAGCTATGACGAAAACTTTCTTGCCAACTATATCAGTATCAACCTGAAGCCGCAGATTCTACGTATCTCCGGTGTGGGCGATATGATGATTATGGGTGGTGACTACAGTATGCGTATCTGGATGAAACCGGATGTCATGGCGCAGTACAAGCTGATACCTTCGGATGTGACGGCTGTGCTGGCAGAGCAGAATATCGAATCGGCCACCGGGTCGTTTGGTGAGAACTCGGATGAGACGTATCAATATACCATGAAATATACGGGACGCCTCATTACTCCTGAGGAGTTCGGCGACATCGTCATCCGTTCTACCGAAGACGGCGAGGTGCTGAAACTGAAGGACATCGCCGATATAGAGCTGGGTAAGGACAGTTATGCCTACAAAGGTACCATGGATGGACATCCCGGTATCTCCTGCATGGTGTTCCAGACCGCGGGGTCCAATGCCACGGAAGTGAACCGGCAGATTGACCGGCTCCTTGAAGAAGCACGCAAGGACTTGCCGAAAGGCGTGGAGCTTACCCAGATGATGTCCAGCAACGATTTCCTCTTCGCCTCTATCCACGAAGTGGTGAAAACGCTGATTGAGGCTATTATCCTGGTTATCCTGGTGGTTTATGTCTTTTTGCAAGACATCCGCTCTACGCTGATTCCGCTGGTAGGTATCGTTGTTTCACTGATTGGTACGTTTGCTTTCATGTCCGTTGCCGGATTCAGTATCAACCTGATTACGCTGTTTGCGCTGGTATTGGTGATTGGTACGGTGGTGGATGACGCCATTGTCGTGGTGGAGGCGGTGCAGGCACGGTTCGATGTGGGCTATAAGTCCTCCTATATGGCAAGTATCGATGCGATGAAGGGCATCAGCAACGCGGTTATCACTTCTTCACTGGTGTTTATGGCGGTGTTTATTCCGGTATCGTTCATGGGAGGGACTTCCGGTACGTTCTATACCCAGTTTGGGCTGACGATGGCGGTGGCTGTTGGCATTTCGGCGATTAATGCGCTGACACTCAGTCCCGCACTTTGTGCCTTGCTGCTGAAACCTTATATCAATGAGGATGGGACGGAGAAGAATAATTTTGCTTCGCGCTTCCGCAAGGCATTCAACACGGCTTTCGAGGCGGTGGTCGAGAAGTATAAGAAGATAGTGCTGCTGTTCATCAAGCGCCGCTGGCTGGGATGGTCGTTGCTGGCACTTTCGGTAGTGCTGCTGGTATTCCTGATGAATACCACCAAGACCGGACTGGTGCCCGACGAGGACCAAGGAACGTTGTTTGTCAACGTTAGCACCGCTCCGGGTAGCTCGCTCAAGACGACAAATGACATTATAGACCGCGTGGAGAAGCGTCTGGAAGACCTTCCTCAGAAATTGCACTTGCAGAAGTTGCCGGTTACGGTCTGCTGTCCGGGCAGGGAAATTCTTTCGGTATGATTATCGTGAAGCTGAAACCTTGGGACGAGCGTACGGCAAAGGAAGACCAGGTGCAGGCAGTCGTCAACCAGATATACGCTCGCACGGCGGATATTAAGGATGCTACAGTCTTTGCCATTGCTCCGGGTATGATTCCGGGTTATGGTATGGGTAATGCGCTGGACTTGAATGGTGCAGGACAAGCAGGGAGGGGATATGAACACCTTCTTCCAGACCACCCAGCAGTATCTGGCGGCACTGAACCAGCGTCCGGAAATTTCGATGGCATACTCCACGTTCGATGTACGCTATCCGCAGTGGACCGTCGAGGTGGATGCTTCCAAGTGCAAACGTGCCGGGATTACTCCCGACCAGGTGTTGTCCACACTGTCGGGCTATTATGGCGGGCAATATGTCTCCAACTTCAACCGTTTCTCCAAAGTTTACAAGGTAATGATTCAGGCCGACCCGAAGTTCCGTTTGGATGAGGCTTCACTGAACAATGCCTTTGTGCGCATGTCCAACGGTGAGATGGCTCCGTTGAGCCAGTTCGTTACACTGACCCGTTCCTACGGTGCCGAGTCCTTGAGCCGCTTCAACATGTTCAACTCCATTGCCGTGAATGCCATGCCTGCTGAGGGATACAGTACCGGTGACGCCATCCGTGCCGTACAAGAAACGGCGGAGATAGCCTTGCCGAAGGGATATGGCTATGACTTTGGTGGCATCACCCGCGAGGAAAGCCAGCAGAGTGGTACTACAGTCATCATCTTCGGTATCTGTATCTTGATGATTTACTTGATTCTGAGTGCGCTTTACGAGAGCTTTCTGATTCCGTTTGCCGTTATCCTGGCCGTTCCTGCGGGCTGATGGGGTCGTTCCTTTTTGCCAGGATAGCCGGGTTGGAGAATAATATCTATTTGCAGACGGGACTTATCATGCTGATAGGTCTGTTGGCAAAGACCGCTATTCTGTTGACGGAGTATGCCGCCGAGCGCCGTAAAGCGGGAATGGGGCTGATTGCTTCTGCCGTCAGTGCGGCAAAGGCGCGTTTCCGTCCCATCCTGATGACGGTACTGACGATGATTTTCGGCCTTTTCCCCTTGGTGGTTGCCACGGGTGTCGGAGCAACGGTAACCGTTCATTGTACGGGTGTTGTCGGTGGTATGTTCATCGGCACATTGGCGCTGCTGTTCATTGTTCCTGTCTTGTTCATCAGTTTCCAGTGGTTGCAGGAGCGGCTTCGTCCTGCCCAATCCGTCCCGACGAGCGACTGGCAGATTGAGGAAGAGATGAAAGTAAGCCGGAAGGAGATAGAAGAATCACATTAGTACATTATCGCGTAACTAACATAAAAAAATAATGAAGAAACAATTCATATTATTAGCTGTCGTCGGCTTGGTACTGACCAGTTGCGGCATCTATACCAAATACCAGCGCCCGGAGGACATCACGACCGATGGACTTTATGGACACGATTTGGATGGGCAAAGTCTGGATAGCCTGAGTCTGTTTGCGGCATCGGACACTGCCTCCATCGCTTCCCTTTCCTGGCGCGAGCTTTTTACGGACCCGCAATTACAGTCGCTTATCGAGCAAGCCTTGCAAGGCAACACCGACCTGCTTTCCGCCCGGCAACGTATCAAGGAGGCGGAAGCCACGCTGATGTCGGCCAAACTTCGTACCTGCCTTCGTTTATGCTCACTCCGCAGGGTGGCGTCAGCAGTTTCGACAATTCCAAAGGCTCGTGGACCTATTCCGGCATTGCTCGGCAAGTTGGGAAGTCGATATTTTGGTAAGTTGACCAATGCCAAACGCCGTTCCAAAGCGCTCTACCTTCAAAGCTTGGAGTACGAACAAGCCGTTAACACTTCGCTGATAGCTAATGTGGCCAATTTGTACTACACCTTGCTGATACTCGACGAGCAATACCGCATTTCCGAAGAAACAGCCGCCAGTTGGCGCGAAAGTGTACGCACCATGCGAGCCATGATGGCTGCAGGTATGACGAACGAGGCGAGTGTCTCGCAATCCGAAGCAACTGTCGTCAGGTAGAAGCTTCGCTGCTCGACCTCCGGCAGCAGGTAAAGGAAGTGGAGAACAGTCTCTCCATTCTGTTGGGCGATGTTCCGGGCACCATTGAGCGTGGCCGGTTGGCGGGGCAGGAGTTCCCGCAGGAACTTGCGGTGGGCGTACCTCTGCAACTGCTTTCCCGCGTCCCGATGTGAAAAGTGCCGAACTCTCGCTGGCATCCGCTTTCTACAGCACCAATGCCGCCCGTTCTGCTTTCTACCCCTCCATCACCCTGAGCGGTACAGCTGGCTGGACCAACTCGGCAGGAAGCATGATTGTCAATCCAGGAAAACTACTCTTCTCTGCCATCGGCTCGCTGACACAACCCTTGTTCAACAAAGGCTGAACGTGGCACAGCTCAAGATAGCCAAAGCACAGCAGGAAGAAGCCAGGCTCGCTTTTCAGCAAGCTTTGCTCAATGCCGGTAGCGAAGTGAACAATGCTCTGACCCAAGTGCAGGTAGCCCGTGGAAAGACGGAGCTCCGCGCAAGGCAGATAACTTCACTGGAAACTACCGTCTGCAGCACCCGGTTATTGATGCAATACGGCACTTCCACCTATTTGGAAGTGCTCACTGCCCAGCAGGGGCTACTCTCTGCCCAACTGACACAGGTAGCCGACCGCTTGATGAAATACAAGGTATCATCAACCTCTATCAAGCCCTCGGTGGAGGGCGGGAGTAAAATATACTCTTTCTCATCTTCATTCTCTCGCCCCTCTATCAATCCGGCATTTCCTTTTTTTGTGGGAATCCATGGTAGAGGGGCTTTCATATAAGCGGGCTATGGCAAAAAAACTACGGTTTCTTGCCGTCAAACCGGGACAAACTTTATAACTTTGCGGCATACGACATAAAAATCTATCTATTATGAACTGCAAATCCTTGTTTTTTCTGGTTGTTTTTTCCCTGACCCTTATATCAGGGGTGTTTGCTCAAAAGAAAGTTTCTATTCTTGGCGATTCCTATTCCACTTTTTACGGTCATGTCTCTCCTGCCGCCAATCTCTGCTGGTATGGAGTTCCCGGCGAAAAGAAAGAGAATGATGTGACAAAGGTGGAGGAAACCTGGTGGTACCGTTTCATCCATGAGCACGGCTTTCAGTTGGAACGCAACAATTCCTATTCCGGCTCTACCGTCTGTCATACCGGTTACGAGAAAGCTGATTACTCCGACCGTTCTTTTATCACCCGTATTCACAACCTCGGCACCCCCGACATAATCCTTGTTTTTGGCGGTACCAATGACAGTTGGGCAGGTGCTCCCATTGGCGCATACCAATATGATGCTGGACGAAAGCCGATTTGTATAGCTTCCGTCCTGCCTTTTGCTATCTGCTTGCATCTCTCAAGCAGCTCTATCCTGCGGCCAGGATTTATAATATTACCAATCTGAATTATCCGAAGAGGTAACTGATTCCATGGATGAAATTTGCCGGCACTATGGCATCGAGAATATTCGTTTGCACGACATTGATAAACAATGGGGGCATCCTTCTGTGCAAGGAATGCAGAGTATCGATGCTCAGGTTTGGGAGTCTGTCTCCCCGATATTGGAGCTTCTGTTTCTTTGCCTGCCAAGAACTAAGGACAGACTCATTGGGAGTTATCCTTTTCTATCCTAAATGCTAATCTTTCCACTGCCGTATTCTTTTCTTTCCACAGCTGTGGAAAAGAAAGAATAGGCAGTAGGAAAGAAAGTAAAATCCTTGTGGCAAGAAAAATAATTAGTACCTTTACTGCCAGCTTCTGCCGATTTCGAGAACATTTCTTCCCCAAGTTTGCTGCAAGTTTCCCTCAATTCTCTATAAACCATTAATTTAAATTATTTTATGAGTGCTTATTATGACCTTTATGAAACGCCCGTCCCCGAAGGCGAGGAACCGAAGTCGCTGCATGCCCGTGTCTGTTCCAAGGGAACCATTTCTGGTAAAGAGTTTATGGAACGGGTTTTTCGTGAAGAACATATGCCCCACGCCATGGTTGTGGGTATTGTGCAAGCCATCACCACTACGCTTGGAGACTGGCTGGCAAAGGGCTATACGGTGGAGATAGAGGGACTTGGCTTCTTCAGCACCACGCTGAAGTGTACCCATCCGGTGATGAATAAGAAAGAAGTACGTGCGGAGTCGGTCAAGATGTCCACGGTGAAATTCCGTCCCGGCATCGAATTCAAACGTTATGTGGCAGGTAAGATGGAGTTGGAACGTGCGGATAAACGCTTTTTCCCGGATAAACCGAAAGCAATGGGCGACATGGTTGCCCGTGAAAAAAGCATGATGGACTTTCTGGAGGCTAATGTCTGTATTACTCGTGCAGAATATTCCCGCCTTGTCCATGTCACCGCCCGCCGGGCTTCGAGGGATTTGCAGACATTTATCGATTCCGGCGTGATTCGCAAGCGTGGTGCCGGCCGTTCAGTGGTCTATGTCAAGGGGTGAACTTAGTATATTCCGATGCGCGCGCGTATATATATAATGTGTCCCCTTCCTTCCTGCCTTTCTTTCCCTTTAAAAAACATGCTTTAAAACATATCTATCAATCAGCTAGTTATGAAAAAGTTCACGTAAACCCTCAAAAAAAGCTTGTATATATTTTGCAGATGTCCGTAAAAGCGCTACTTTTGCATCCGCTTTCGGGAACGAAGGCGGCGATGTTTTGACATTCTGACAGTAAAACGGAGCGGTAAGCTTCCATTTTTCTCTTCTTTGCCATAGGTTTCTTTCGGAACTTCGGCCTTGGAAAAGAAAAATGAAAAAAACTTCCGAAACATTTGGAGGTTATGCTTTAAAGTTCTTACCTTTGCACCCGCTTTTGAAAACGAAAGCAGCGCGAGTTGACATTCTTCTTTCAAGAAACGGTTGACCGGGGTTTTTCTTCCTTTTTC
>ENA-OQAA01001235-OQAA01001235.1-human-gut-metagenome-genome-assembly--contig:-NODE-1235-length-13656-cov-1.821199_pt1 | contig 13656 bp, 21 predicted proteins | sample MGYA00242489_ERZ504515 | MGnify/ENA primary metagenome ERZ504515 (study PRJEB26092, sample SAMD00036237) | human gut metagenome | host: Homo sapiens | study: EMG produced TPA metagenomics assembly of...
GGAAGAAGTGGCCCGTGCAGCCAAGGAGCATGGGGCTATGATTATGGGCGTGGTGCCTGACAAACTTGAAGAACGGGGGCGGGTGAGCAACCTGCTTGATGTGACGTTCCATACCGTAAATCTGAGTGACCGTAAGGATATCATGCTTCAGGAAGCGGATGTGATGGTGGCTTTGCCGGGAGGAGTGGGAACACTCGACGAGGTGTTCCATGTGATGGCAGGGGCAACTATCGGCTATCATGCCAAACAAGTCATCTTCTATAATGTGGAAGGATTCTGGAACGGGCTGCTGGATTTCCTGAGCGGACTGGAAGCTGCGAACTTTGCCCATCGTCCGCTGAACAACTTTTATCAGGTAGCCAATACCTTTGAGGAACTGACTGCCTTGCTGAAATGAATATTCACTAAAAAACAACCTGATATGATTTCATCTATTAATGAATTGCTGAAGCGCGAAGCCCAGGCTGTATTGAACATTCCGGTGACGGATGCGTATGAGAAAGCCGTGGCTCTGATTGTGGAGCAGGTACATGAAAAGAAAGGTAAGCTGGTGACCAGCGGCATGGGAAAGGCAGGGCAGATTGCATGAACATTGCCACTACATTCTGTTCAACCGGCATCCCGGCTGTGTTCCTGCATCCTAGCGAGGCACAGCATGGTGACCTGGGAATTCTGCAGGAAAATGATCTGATGCTGCTGATTTCCAATTCGGGAAGACCCGTGAGATTGTAGAATTGACGGAACTGGCCCGAAAACTGAATCCGGATATGAAGAAGATTGCCATTACGGGAAATCCTGACAGTCCGCTGGCACAGGCAGCAGATATTTGCCTGGCAACCGGTCATCCTGATGAAGTTTGCCTGCTGGGTATGACACCGACTACTTCCACTACGGTGATGACGGTTATTGGAGACATTCTGGTCGTTGAGACCATGCGGCGTACAGGCTTCACTATTGAGGAATATAGTAAGCGTCATCATGGCGGTTACCTGGGCGAACGTTCACGTGAATTGAGCAAGTAGTCTTTCCGTTGTAGAAAAACAAGGAGACAGATAGTCATTTCTTTTTCGGAAGAGTGGCCGTCTGTCTCCTTTCTTTTCCCAGCCGCTAAAGAGGGAATCCGGATTATTTGCTGAAACGTTCCTGATTCTCTGCCGCTATTTTGCGGATTGCCTGCTGGAAAGCAATAAAGCCTCCGCCCAGTACGCGATTGCCGTCATAGAAAACTGCTGACTGGCCGGGGGTGATGGCTGAAGCCGGTCCTTCGAACTTCACCAGCAGACGATTGTCGTCAAGCGTAATGACACGACAGGGAATGGCCCGGCTGCGGTAACGGATGCGAACAGACAGACTGGGGCAGGTGAGCAATTCTTCCAGATTGGCTACGTTGACATCCTCTACGAGCATATACTCGGCATTCAGCTGTTCTGCGTCACCCAGCATTACTGTATTCTTGGCCGGATTGATCTTGAGTACGTAAGCAGGTTTGCCCAGTGCAATGTCCAGTCCCCGCCGTTGTCCGATGGTGTAATAGGCGAATCCTTTGTGCTGTCCCAGTTTGAGTCCCTTGCTGTCAACAAACCATCCCGGCCGATGCGTTCGTCAATGTCCGGACAATGCTCCCGGAGAAAGTCGCGGTAATCTTTGTCGATAAAGCAGATCTCCATACTTTCACCTCCGCGGGCTTTGGCCTCAAATCCTTTCTCTGCCAGGTAAGCCCGTACCTCTTGTTTGGTCATTCCGCCTAAGGGGAAGATCATACGGCGCAGAATTTCCTGCGGCAACTTCCAGAGGAAATATGACTGGTCTTTGGTGGGATCGTCACCGGTCAGAATATAACGGTAGCCATTACGGTCTTCAAGCTGGCAGTAGTGGCCTGTGGCAATCCAGGCGCAGTCCGTACGATCGGCCCATTCGCAGAGGATACGTTCCTTGAACAGTGGGTTACACATCACGCAAGGGTTGGGGGTCCGTCCTCTCATGTATTCGTCGATGAAGTATTTCACAATTACCTGGCGGAACTCTTCGCGTACGTCGGCGACGTGGTGCTCAATTCCCAGTCGGGCAGCAAGAGCCTGGGCTTCGAGCACTTCGTCCGGCTGTTCCTGGCCGGGTGTGCTGAAATGGGACGGCACGTCCCAGGTGCGCATGGTGACTCCGACTACTTCATATCCTTGTTCCTGCAGCATGATGCATACGGCAGAACTGTCTATTCCGCCACTCATGCCTACCAATACTCTTTTGTCTTTGTGGATTGTCATGATCTGTTTATAAAAAAGTTTCCGGTTCCCGGCGTGCACTGAATTTTTCGTGCAGAATGGCCGTGAAGGGTGAATCGAAGATACGTGCGCCGGTGGGACATTCCTTGACGCAGGCACAGCAACGGATGCAGCGTTCGGCAATGGTCTCAATCTGACTTCCGTCTGCGCTCAGGTAAATGGCGTGGGTAGGGCAGACTTCGATGCAGTTTCCGCAGGCATAGCAGAGGTCATTGCATACAGGTGTGGCATTGTTGCCTGCAGGAAGAGGTTTGTAGGAATATTCCCTTTGATAAAGAATGACGGCAGAGGGAATGTACTTTCCTGCAGTTTTTTCAGACTCTCACGTCCGAACTGTTCTGCTTTCTGCAAATCGTCGGCATCAGGACGTCCGGCTGCTACCGGCATATTCGGACGGCTGTAACTGTGTTCTCCGATGAATGCTCCGGCCGACAGTGGGGTAAATCCCAGTTCAACAGCTGTGTCACGCAGTTCAACCAGGGCATCTTCGTAGTCGCGGTTCCCGTAGATGGTCAACAGAATGACCGGTGCATTATGTCCTTTCAGACGTTTCAATCGTTGTAAGGCAATGGGAGCTACTCGTCCTCCGTAAACCGGAACTGCTATGACAGTCAGAGCATCATTGATCAGAATGGGGGAAGTTCCCTCATCCAGGGTGAGGTCGGTTTCTATCCGCCGTCCCATACCGATGCCTTCGCCGACGGCACGAGCTATCTTCGCAGAAGTATGAGTGGGGGAGAAAAACACAAGGTGGGTTGTCGTATATGGCTCCATAATCAAAAAAGTTAGTTACTACATCTGGACAAAGGTAACTTTTTTTTTTCGTACTTTTGCGTAATATCGAAAGAATCATGGAAGAACAATTTGATATACGTGACTATAAACCGACCGGTAAGGAACGGGACTTTGAGAATGCGCTTCGTCCGTTGCAGTTTGAGGACTTCAGCGGGCAGGACAAGGTTGTAGACAACTTGCGCATCTTTGTCAAGGCAGCCCGTTTGCGTGCCGAAGCTTTGGATCACGTGCTGTTGCACGGCCCTCCCGGACTGGGAAAAACAACCTTGAGTAACATCATTGCCAATGAACTGGGAGTAGGATTTAAGGTCACTTCCGGTCCGGTACTCGACAAGCCGGGAGATTTGGCAGGTGTGTTGACCAGTCTGGAACCGAACGATGTACTGTTTATTGATGAAATTCACCGGTTAAGTCCTGTGGTGGAAGAGTATCTTTATTCGGCAATGGAAGACTACCGTATCGACATCATGATTGATAAAGGACCTTCAGCCCGAAGCATTCAGCTGGATTTGAATCCGTTTACACTAGTAGGAGCAACCACCCGAAGCGGGTTGCTGACAGCCTCCGCTCCGTGCTCGTTTTGGTATTATCTCCATCTGGAATATTACGATGATACGATACTTTCGCGAATTATTCTGCGTTCGGCTGGTATTTTAGGTGTACCCTGCGATGTAGATGCAGCCGGAGAAATTGCTTCACGCAGCCGTGGAACGCCCCGTATTGCGAATGCCTTGTTACGGCGGGTACGTGACTTTGCACAGGTGAAGGGAAGCGGCCGGATTGATGTGGAGATTGCCCGTTATGCACTGGAAGCACTGAATATAGACCGGTATGGCTTGGATCAGATTGATAACAAGCTGCTCTGTACCATTATAGACAAGTTCAAAGGCGGGCCTGTGGGACTGACTACCATGCTACGGCATTGGGGGAAGATCCGGGAACACTGGAAGAAGTATATGAACCTTTCTTGATCAAGGAGATTCCTGAAGCGTACACCTCGGGGGAAGAGAGGTGACGGAACTGGCTTATAAACATTTGGGAAGAAGCTTTATAGTAGTAATAAAACATTGTTTGATTAAGCCGGGCACATGGCGTGCCGGGCTTGTGGCGGGCCGGAAATGCATATCCGGCCTGTTCGAAGTTGGATTTTGAAATATGGCTGGACTGAAATCTTTGGCTAAGGACACTGCCATCTACGGATTGAGCAGTATTGTGGGACGTTTCCTGAACTATCTTTTGACTCCGCTTTATACGGAAGTACTGGCGGCATCATCCGGTAAATATGGAATCGTATCGAATGTATATGCTTATACGGCATTGATTCTGGTTTTCCTGACCTTTGGTATGGAAACCGGTTTTTTCCGTTTTGCCAATAAGACAACGGAAGATCCGAAAAAGGTGTATGCTAACTCTTTGATCTTTGTTGGCGGACTTTCCCTGATTTTCGTGGTGTTGTGTTTCCTGTTTCTGGATCCAATCTCGTCTCTGTTGGGTTATCCGGATCATCCGGACTATATTGCCATGATGGTACTGGTAGTGGCACTTGATTCGTTCCAATGTATTCCGTTTGCTTATCTGCGTTATCAGAAACGTCCCATTAAGTTTGCTGCAATCAAACTGTTCAATATCGTAGGGCTGATTCTGCTGAATCTGTTCTTCCTTTTGCTTTGTCCCTGGCTGGACGTACATGCCCACTCACTGGTTTCATGGTTTTATGATCCTGAATATCTGGTAGGGTATATCTTTGTAGCTAATCTGATAATGACATCCGTGCAGATGTTCTTCTTTATTCCTGAACTGAGAGGACTGGTGTGGAGACCGGATAAGGCGTTGCTGAAGCGTATGGTTAACTATTCGTTTCCCATCCTGATATTCGGACTGGTCGGTATTCTGAACCAGACTGTAGACAAGATGATTTATCCTTTCCTGTTTGAGGACCGCCAGGAAGGACTGGTGCAGCTGGGTATTTATAGTGCAACGAGTAAGGTAGCAATGGTGATGGCAATGTTTACACAGGCTTTCCGTTACGCCTATGAACCTTTTGTGTTCGGCAAGAGCCGGAACAGTGATGACCGTGGTACGTATGCGGCAGCGATGAAGTATTTCTTTATTTTTCCATGCTTGCATTTCTGGCTGTGATGTTTTATATGGACTTGTTGCGCTATATGGTAGCTTCCGATTACTGGGAAGGACTGAGCGTAGTGGCCATTGTGATGGGAGCTGAGATTTTTAAAGGTATCTATTTCAATCTTTCCTTCTGGTATAAGCTGACGGATGAGACACAATGGGGAGCTTACTTTTCTCTGATCGGTTGTGGAGTGATCCTGGCTTTGAATATCTGGCTGGTCCCGACATACGGATATGTGGCTTCCGCGTGGGCTTCGGTAGCCGGATATGGTTTGATAACACTTTTGTCTTATTTTATCGGTCAAAAGAAGTATCCGGTGAAATATCCTTTGAAGGATATGGCTGTTTATCTGGTTCTGGCTGCTGCACTGTTTGTTGTCGGACAGGAAGTAACTGTTTCGAATGTTATAGCCCGTCTGGCCTTCCGTACGGTATTGCTGCTGGTCTTTGTCGCTTATATCGTGAAAAAGGATCTGCCCTTGAAGAGTATTCCGGTGATCAATCGTTTTATTAAATAATCAATAATACTATGGAAGTAGGCAATCACAGAAAGTATCTGATCCGTACTTTCTTTAAGAATTATCTGGAGTTAAACCGCACCGAGGCGGAAGAGCGGGAAACCGTAGAATCGATCCGTAACGGAGTGGAATTTAAGGGAGCGAATCTGTGGATTCTGATATTCGCGATATTCATAGCGTCTTTGGGACTGAATGTCAATTCTACGGCCGTGATTATCGGTGCCATGCTGATTTCTCCGCTGATGGGGCCGATTATGGGGGTGGGCCTGTCTGTGGGGTTGAATGATTTTGAACTGATGAAGCGTTCACTGAAAAGTTTTCTGGTCGCTACGTTGTTCAGTGTGATGACCGCGACGCTTTATTTTCTGTTTACTCCGCTCGATGAAGTTCAGTCAGAATTACTGGCCCGTACTTCGCCGACCATTTACGATGTTTTTATTGCGCTGGTGGGTGGTCTGGCAGGTATTGTAGCTTTGTCAACGAAGGAAAAAGGAAACGTGATCCCCGGAGTAGCCATTGCTACCGCCTTGATGCCGCCGCTTTGTACGGCCGGCTTTGGACTGGCAACGGGTAACTGGCTGTATTTCCTCGGAGCTTTTTATTTATATTTCATCAATTCTGTATTCATCAGTCTGGCTACGTTTATCGGAGTACGTGTGATGAGATTCCAGCGGAAGCAGTTTGTGGACAAAGCACGCGAGAAGCTTGTAAAACGGTATATTGTGGCCATTGCCGTACTCACCATGTGTCCGGCTGTGTATCTGACGTATGGGATTGTGAAGGAACCTTTTTATCAAAGTGCGGCGAATAGTTTTATTTCCACAGAACTTCAATTTCCGGAGACACAGGTTCTGAGCCGTGAAATTTCTTTGAGAAACGAGAAATTAAGGTCGTTCTGTTAGGTAAGGAAATACCGGAAGATCAGTTGGCTCTGGTACGTTCGAAGATGGACCGTTATAAACTGCATGATACGAAACTCGTCGTCTTCCAGGGTATGAATCAAAATGGAACGATGGATATCAGCAATATTCGGACGCTGGTGATGGAAGATTTCTACAAGAATACAGAGAGCCGGCTACTGGCACAGCGAGAAGAACTGGATTCTTTGCATAGTGTATTGGCTGCTTTCAGTGGTTCTGGTCAGGTAGATGCCCGGATGGGGCAGGAAATGAAAGTCTTGTTTCCTGAGGTCAGGACCATTTCTTTATCAAAAAGTCTTCAGTTGAATGTGGACAGTGCCCGTACAGATACGCTGACTTTTGCCATTGTCGGTTGTGGCAAAAAGCCTCCCATACAGAAAAAAATAAAATGGGGCAATGGCTGAAAGGCCCGTATCGGAACTGAAAAGCTACAATTGATCTTGTTGGATTGAATATTTTATCCATAAACAGATAGCGGCGTATCTCTTCTGGAAGGTACGCCGCTATTTATTATATAAGGTGTAAATACCGTTTAAACGGTTACTTTTTCCGTTTCATCGGTTTGGCCCATTGTTCAGCCATGAAGTCCGGTTCTTCTCCTTTCAATGGACGATCATCGTGAACGAAGAACTGTTTCCAGTCGTCTTTTTTCTTTGGTCCCCGTGGAGATGTGTAGCCACGTTCTTCCCGACTGGGTCTGGTTCCGGCTGTGCTTTTCGTCTGCCTTACTTCCTTTTTTGCCTCTCTTTTCAGCCGGTTTGGCGGTAGCATTCTTCTGCTTCTTTCCGCTCTTGTCACTTTTGCCGTTGTTTTCTCCGGCAACTTCAACGATTACTCTGCGGCCATTGGCTGTTGTCTTGTTCAAGGCCTTGATGACCATGGAGCCTGTGCTTCCGCAATTTCAAAGAAAGAGAAAGTTTTGCATCAGATCAATTCGTCCGATTTCGATTACGTTCCTTTTTCAGGTTCCGGTTGATCAGCTCAATAATCTGATTGGCATAGAAACCATCCGTTTTACCCAAATTAAGGAACAGACGTGTATAACCTTTCTCGGCTTTACGGCTGGTCTTTTCGCGATCACTTCCATGATCCTTCCGTTCCTTTTGGCTTTCTCTTTTTTCGTTACCTTTCGGTTGCTCAATTTCTGCAGCATTTTTATAATAGTCAAGGAAGCGGTTGAACTCCATGGAAACCACGCGTTTAATCAGGTCTTCCTTGCTGAGCCATTCCAGTTTGCGGTAAATTCCGGGCAAGAATGTTTCGATTTCTTCTTCGTCTACTTTGACTTTTTCTATATCGTCGATCAACTTGATCAATTGCTGTTCGCAGATTTCCTTACCGGTTGGCAGGGTACCGAGATCAAATTTCTTTTTGATGATCCGTTCGATCTCGCGCATTTTACCTTTTTCTCTCAGGTTGATGATGGCGATGGATACACCGGTTTTACCGGCTCTTCCGGTACGTCCGCTACGGTGAGTATAGCTTTCCGTATCATCCGGCAGTCCGTAGTTGATGACATGAGTCAAGTCATTTACATCAAGACCGCGGGCTGCTACATCAGTCGCTACCAATAATTGTAAATGACGTTGGCGGAATTTCTGCATGACCAGATCCGTTGTGCCTGACTTAATTCTCCGTGAAGAGAATCGGCGTTGTAGCCATCCTGGATCAGTTTGTCAGCTATTTCCTGCGTTTCTTTGCGGGTACGGCAGAAGATGATACCATAGATCTGTGGATAGAAGTCAACCACACGTTTCAATGCCAGATATTTGTCTTTGGATGAACGGTGTAGGCAATGTGGTGAACATTTTTGCTTCCTTCGTTTTTGGTACCGATTGTAATCTCCTTGGCGTCGTGGAGATAAGTCTTTGCAATCCGGGCTATTTCAGGGCTCATGGTTGCTGAGAACATCAGGGTGTTCCGTTCTTCGGGAACCTTTTCCAGAATAGCGTTGATGCTGTCTGTGAATCCCATGTTCAACATTTCGTCGGCTTCATCCATAACGACGTCGGCTACAGTGTCCAGACGGGCCACTTTCCGTTCCATGAGGTCGATGAGACGTCCGGGAGTTGCTACGATGATATGTACTCCGGCTTTCAGACTTTTAATCTGGCTTTCAATGGATGAACCACCATAGACAGGCAAAATCTTCAGGTCGGTAATGTATTTGGAATAATCAGTCAGATCGCCTGCGATTTGCAGACACAATTCTCTGGTAGGCAGAGGATCAAAGCTTGCGGAACACGACGGCTTACATCAATTTTTTGTATCAGCGGCAGACCAAATGCGGCTGTTTTTCCGGTTCCGGTTTGTGCCAGAGCCACAACATCATTGCCATTTCCCAACAGATACGGTATTACTTCTTCTTGTACAGGCATGGGATTCTCATATCCCATTTCTTCGATCGCTTTCCGTATTTCCGGGGAAACGCCTAATTCTTCAAATGTCTTCATTCAGTTTTACTATCTAATTCGTTGCAAAGATACGGACAATAAATGGATAATCAGTTATGAATGTGACATTTTGTATCTTTTTTCTTTGATTACAATGAAGAATCAGGACGGTATTCCAGCAGATCTCCCGGCTGACATTCTAATTCCCTGCAAATTGCTTCCAGGGTGGAAAAGCGGATGGCTTTGGCCTTTCCTGTTTTCAGTATGGAAAGGTTTGCGGGGGTCAGATCTATTCGTTCGGCCAGTTCGCCTAGCGAGATCTTCCGCTTTGCCATCATGACATCTAAATTTACGATAATAGGCATAGGCTTTGTGGCTAAATGGTTAAATCTTGTTCTTCCTGCAGTTTTACGCCGGCAGCGAAAATCTCAGTCAGGAGCATCATGACAAAAAGGCTGGACCATTCGACATAAGTTTTGTCGATTCCGGTAATTTCATACCCGGGCAGCTGTATTTGTTGGAGGGCTGCTCTTTCCAATACCCATTCAGAAAGAGTAATGAGCAGGGAAAAGAGTGCTGTACTGTAAGTGAACCAACGAAGCCACCAGCAGTTTCTTCGGGAGAAAACTTCTTTTCGTGAAACGCAGATAAGCAGACGGATCAGGCTGTATACTCCGTAGAGGACAGGGAATAACGTAATGATACTGATGATAGTCAGTATGGCGTGCGAAGCTGGTTCACTGATGTTGCAGGTAATACTGTCCGTTGCATATACAGCCTGCGTGGTCCGGTTCTGTCCGCAGTTCAGTGTTACTGTCTGCAGCGGTGCGTTTACGGGACTGACCTGCACAGTAACCTTTATCGGATGTGGCAGGGGTGTCTGGGCGTTATTCTTGCAGGCTGTGGCTTCTTGCATTCCGGCTTCCATGCCTTCCTGAAAGCTCTCCATGCCCGAAGGTATGGAAAGGACGAACTCTGTGATGATAATCAGAATGGTAAGGATGCCCAATAATTTGATATGTTTCATAAGAAAGATTTTTAGATTGTGTTGTCAGAGGTTGGAGTCGTAGAAACCAGGCTGCAGGTTGGGTGATCAGTTTGCTGCGGATGATCCAGACGCAGAGAATTGTCAGTACGATGCCTCCCAAAGCTATACAGAGCGCTCCTGTAGCCCCGAAGGTTTCGGTTAAAGTCGTGTCGGGATCTCCGGAAAGATGATAGGTCAGGGTAGCTGTCAGGTTGTTGATAAAGTGCATCAGGATACTGGGGAGCAGACTTCCCGTATGATAGTAGATCCATCCGAGTGCGAGTCCGAGGAGAAAAGCAAAAGGAGCCTGGACAAGATTGCCGTGTACCAGTCCAAACAGCAAAGAAGATACGATGATGGCATAGGCCGGTTTCTTCCAGATTCTGAGCAGATGCCCTTCGATGGCACCTCGGAACAACAGTTCTTCTACAACAGGAGCCATAATAACGGTGGAAATGATTCCGAGCGGATGTTGCATCAGCATTTCAAAAGCCTGTTGCAACTGGGGAGACATGGAAACGCCCAGCAGTTCGTTCAGATAATTGCTCCACATCCCCATTCCTGTAACGAACAGGACGCAGGTGATCAGCAGTGATACGGAAAGCGGGCTGAAGTTTTGCCGGTTCAGTGAGACGTATCTGCCTGCAATTAAGTGAATGATTACTGCCAGAGAGGCCAGCAGGCTGCAGAGCAAGGTCTGGAATATGTATGTTTCATCGGTTGCCAAAGGCATTTCGAAACTATGAGTACGCAGCATGTATGCAATAGCCGGAAAGCTGCTGAACGCCAGCTGATAGGCAATGAAGTAGATGATAAGTTTAATGGTACGTTTCATGAGATCTATATTTTTAGCTTCAGTAAAAGTTTTGTCGTGTTTTACGGTTTGTTTGTGGCTGCAATAACTGTTACACTTCGCTTTTCAATAAAAATATATCTTCGTATAACGCAAAGGTAGGGCTAATTTATTATTTGTGCAAATAATCTCTATTGAAAATTATCGAAAAACGATATATTTAACTTGCTTTTGCAGATTTGCGTGAGATATATGACATATCACTCCAGCAATAACTTTCTGACTTCTTTCCGATCCTGCTGGAGTTGTTCGATCAGTTCGTTGAGGCCGGTAAATTTCTGTTCGGTACGGATACGCTGCACAAATTCAATCCGCATGGACTGTCATAGATGGTCTGCATTTGAAATCCAGAATATGAACTTTCAATGCTCAGATCACTGCCATTTATTGAGAGTCGGGCGGTGACCGATATTCAGCATTCCGGCAAAGCGCTGTTCTTTCAGATATACATGGACCGCATATACTCCTTCTTCCGGAATCAGTTTGTCCGGACATGACGGTCTTAAATTGGCAGTCGGAAATCCCAGTGTCCGTCCGACTTTGTATCCGTTGACAACTTTGCCGTCCAGATAGTAGGAATAACCCAGGAAGTGATTGGCATCTTTTACATTTCCCTCTTTCAGCAGTTTGCGGATGGTGGAGGACTGATAGATACTCCATTTTCTATGAGTGCCTGTGCCTGAATAATCTCCATTCCAAGTTCTTTCCCATAGCGGCAGTAGTCTTGAAATCCTTCGCTCCGGTTGTGCCGAACCGATGGTCATATCCGATAAGCAAGGCCTGAATGTTGAATTGTTCATGCAGCATGTTCATGAATTCCTTGGCCGAGAGACGGGAGAGTTCATGTGTAAAAGGCAACATCAGGCAGTAGTCAGCCTGAAGCTGTTTCAGTAAAGCCGTTTTTTGGGGGAGGCAGGAAAGCAGTTGTGGCTGATAGTCTGCCTGCATAACTTGTCGGGGATGTATGGGGAACGTAATCAGGGTTGTATGTAATCCCCGCTTCACGGCAGCCTCACATACCTGTTGGATCAGGTAGCGATGGCCGCGGTGTACACCGTCAAAGCATCCGATGGTGGCAATGCTTGGCGGTAAGACCAGTGATGGATTCTCTGTCAGTATCTCCATTTTCTCAGTTGAACAGCAGACTTAAGTCATTGCCGGGTTTGTAATGTTCTGTTTGAATGCCGACAGACTGTGCAGCCTGGCAGTTTACGGCAGAATCATCAATGAATAAAGTTTCCTCCGGTTTAAGTCCGGCCTGGCGGAGTACCTCCCGGAATATTTCCGGATCTGGCTTGGCCAGTTTCATTCTGAAGGAAAGAAATGTTTCCTTAAACAAATCCTCGACCCGGTAATTTTGTTGGGGAAGCAGGCTCTCGACAACATGCTGCCAGTGAAGTTCATTGGTGTTGCTGAGCAGATAAATATCATATTTGCTCCGCAGAGAAACCAGTAAATCCAGTTTCTCCTGCGGAATATCTAAAAGTTCATTGACCCACATCCGGTCTATTTCATCGTCTGTCAGAGACTGACTGGCCAGCTGACGGATACCGTCTCTGAATTCCGGAGTTCCGATTTCTCCCCGTTCATACTCGCTGAAAATACCTCCTTCGTTGGTTCCGGTAAGTACTGAACGGATGTCTTTTAGTCCGGCCTTTTCAAAAGCCGGGTACAACCTTCTACGTCCAGATTCAACAGGACTCCTCCCAGATCGAATATAATATGACGAATGTTCTGTTTCATTATTTTTTGGTTAATCGTTTTACACCGCGTATAATTTCACCCAGCCACAATACGACGGACGTACCGGCGATGATGTAGATCCAGTCTTCTACGGATAAAGGAACCGTACGGAACACCTTACCGCCGAATGATACGATCAAAAGCTGGCCTACCAGGATAATGGCGGCTACTCCCAGCATACCCATGGCATGGCTTGCATCCTTGAAGAAAGAATGGTTGGTTCCGAATACACTTGCATTAAACAGGTTCCAGAATTGCAGCATGACGAAGATCGTGAAGAAGATGGTCAGATGACGGGTATCCATACCTCCGGGCAGATTCTTGAAATAAACCAGCAGGCCCATGAGGATGACCAGGAATCCCAGTCCCACACCAAATATATTGTTTCGCATGGCCGGACTGATGATGAAGTCTGTACGCTTGCGCGGCTTTTCGTTCATTACGTCCATACTTGGTGCAATGGAAGCCAGTGCCATGGCAGCGAAGGTATCCATAATCAGATTTACCCAAAGCATCTGAGTTACGGTCAATGGCAGTTCAGTTCCAAAGAAAGCTCCCAGCAATACACTAAGCAATGCTACGACATTAATGGTCAGCTGGAAGACGATAAAGCGCTGGATATTCTTGTAGAGCGAACGTCCCCACATGACAGCCGTTGCAATGCTGTGGAAGGAATCATCAAGCAGGGTAATATCGCTGGCTTCTTTGGCTACGGAAGTACCTGTACCCATAGACAAACCTACCTGGGCATGGTTCAGAGCCGGAGCATCGTTTGTTCCGTCACCGGTTACGGCAACTACGGCCCCTTTCTGCTGGAGCAGCTGAACCAGTCTCTGCTTGTCCATCGGGCGGGCACGGCTCATAACTTTCAGGTCGAGTACACGTTCAAGTGCCTCTTCATCGCTCAGTGCAGCAATTCCACACCGGTGATCCGGTTACGTTCCGTATCTTCCGGTTTCCACAAGCCGATCTGACGGGCAATTTCCGTGGCTGTACCCGGA
>ENA-OQAA01001236-OQAA01001236.1-human-gut-metagenome-genome-assembly--contig:-NODE-1236-length-13638-cov-1.483310_pt1 | contig 13638 bp, 20 predicted proteins | sample MGYA00242489_ERZ504515 | MGnify/ENA primary metagenome ERZ504515 (study PRJEB26092, sample SAMD00036237) | human gut metagenome | host: Homo sapiens | study: EMG produced TPA metagenomics assembly of...
TCCGGCAATACAACTCCTGTTCCCATTAGTATTGCGCCGACATAAACTGCGATAATACACGGATGCGTCAGCACCTTTTTCAAAATATTTCTCTCTTCCCTTTTAAAAATACCGATATTCCAACACTCCACATCACAATCCGCACCGGGATCATAAAAATGGAAGCGTAAAACAATCCGCTCGTCCCGTACACTCCCTCAATAATCGGATTCCCCAAAAATCCACCATTGGAGACAATCGTCCCATATCGCAGCGTCTTCTTCTTGTCCTGTGGCGCTTTTTTAAACAAAACAGAACTCAGAAAAACACTGACTGCATTGTATCCGACTGACAATAGCAAAATCACACTGCACGAAATAAGCATGTCCCATTTCCAATCGACAAAAAAGGAATTCAAAATATTGAATGGGAGTGTCACATAGAGACACAGATCCACCATATTTTTCCTTCCTTCTGTCTCGACAATATTTTGTTTTCGTATCAAAAAGCCGATTAAAACAAGCAGAAACATCATCATCTGCATGTTGAGCATATTCTTTAATACCATCTGTTACAGTCCCAGTATATCTGAAATTTTGCCCATCTCTTCCAATGCAATATCAATCAAGTCATCCAGGCTTAACTTAGTAAATTCGATGGATTCCATGTAATCACGGTTCGCACCTGCCGCAAATCTCATCTCATTGAAACGTTTCATAACGGATTTATGTTTTACGCTTGCAATCTTCTTATCCGGATAAATCTGTGCAACTGCCTTTACAAATCCGCTCATCGGATCCGCCGCCAGCACTGCGTACTGAAGATTTGTCTTTGCTTTCACACCACATTTTGGATTGTGTGCACAGATTGCGTCATGCAGCACCTTATCGTCCACTCCTTCTTTTTTCAGGATTTCGACAGAAGTAGGCCCGTGTACTTCTGGGTGGTTCTTCCAGTCACAATGTTCTTCATCCAGATCATGCAGTAATCCTACGATTCCCCAAAATTCCTCTTCTTCCGGGGCGAGTCTCTTTGCAATTCCTTTCATAATCGCTTCAACCGCATAAGAATGTTGAATGTAAGCCTCTCCTTTCATATATTTCATTAAAATATCATGTGCTTGTTCTCTTGAAATACTCATTTCTTCAAAACTCCTTTTCCAAAACTCTTTCTCTCTATTCTAATACAAATCTCACTTTCTGTAAATAGTCTTGTTTTTTTTGCTATATTCCTAAGAATTGGCAAATAATGCCAAGAAATACAATTGTATTTTGTCAGAATTAGGAGGATAATAGAAATAGTTTGAAAACACACAAATATCTTACAGAATTAGGAGAATTATTATGCATTACACAGAACCTTACAAACTTCAATTGAATCTAGAGATCTCCAGTTCAAACATGTTGGAAATTCTAAAACAATTGGCACGTCTTTCAAAAGACAGCAACATCAATACGTCTTTCGCACTTCCCGAAGCCATACCTGATATTTCCAGCGAGCCTTTGGAAACTCGTATCGTATCTCTCATACATGAGATTGGTATTCCCTCTCACATCATGGGGTATCAGTATCTGAAAGATGCCGTACAGATTACGATGCACGACAGAGATACACTCAATGCGATCACAAAAGTATTATATCCGGAAGTTGCCATAAAAAACAAAACAACTTCAAGCCGAGTGGAGCGTGCCATACGCCATGCAATTGAAATTGCATTTACCAGAGGAAACTCAGAATTTATCACCTCCTTATTTGGTTACAGTATCAATCCTGCTACCGGAAAGCCTACAAATTCCGAATTCATTGCTGTCATTTCTGATTATCTTCGTATGAAACATCATTAATCTCCCAGACAAAAGAAAAAAATCATCGGTCTTTAAAAAGATTCCGATGATTTTTTCTAATGATTGTTTTTAATATGCCTCTACAATCTCTTTTAATAATTTCCATACATTGTCGATTGACTGCTTGGACACACGCTCTTTTACCGTATGTACATCCATCATATCCGGTCCCATGGAGATAATATCCACGTTTTCCATCTTGCCATCCAGAATCCACATTCCAGTCCTGCATGAATCGCCTCGATCACTGCCTTCTTTCCAAATAACGCTTCATATTTTTCAATCGCAAGATCACGAAGCGGAGATTCTTTCTTAAACTCCCAGCCCGGATAGTCGCTTGAGGAGATGCTCTTTCCGCCAAGTACATCTGCAACTGCTTCGATCTGGCTCTTCACAATGGATTTCTGTGATTCTACCGAACTTCTCACAAGACTTCCGATCACAAGCTTTCTATCCTCTTCTTCCATCACACCTAAGTTTGTAGATGTCTGAACAAGACCTTTCACACCCATTGACCAGCTTATGATACCATTTGGCAAAAGCAGTAACGCATTCTTCACATTCGAAGCTGTCTTTTCTGTGTAAACCGTACAGCTGTCCACTCCCGGCTTGACCTCAACGAGAACCTCTACTTCATCTGAGAACTGCAGCTCATTCTGGAATACAGCCTCACATGCTTTCAGACATTCTGTGAATCGCTCTACATCTTCAGGTCTCACAAAAACATTCCATCTTTGCCGAATGACAAAATAACGTTCATCTTGCCTTTCGCCTCCACTGCTCCGATCTCAAAATCAAAATCGTTCAGCGCATAGAGAATTCGTCCTAAAAGCTTGATTGCATTTCCTCTCTCCAAATGGATATCCGCACCGGAATGTCCACCCTGCAATTTGCCAAATGACACTTCCACCGGCACATATGTTCCATGTTTTTCTTCTCTTTCTATCGGAAGCTCAAATGTATTGCGCACTCCACCGGCACATCCGACACAAAAGATTCCCTCTTCTTCCGAATCCAGATTGATCAGCGCCTTTCCTTCCAGCACACTCATATCCAAATTCTCTGCACCTTTCATGCCGACTTCTTCATCCACTGTAAAAATAAATTCTAACGGTGGGTTTTTGATATCTTTGCTGTCTAAAAGCATTAACGCATAGCAGACTGCAATTCCGTTATCTGCCCCAAGCGTCGTATCTTTTGCATAGAGGAACTCCCCATTATCCAGAACCTCGATTCCGTCCTCATAACGATGATCAGAGTCTTCTGTCTTGACATAGACCATGTCAATATGTCCCTGGAAAATAATTGGTCTTCTATGCTCTTCCCCCGGAAACGCCGGTTTCTTAATAATGACATTGTTGTATTCATCCTGAATCACTTCAAGATTACGTTCTTTTGCAAACGCCACCAAATAATCACTGATTGCCTGCTCATCTCCGGAAGTTCTTGGTATTTTTGAAATTTGTTTAAAATAAGAGATAATCTTTTCTAAATCTGTCATCTTTACTCCTTAAACCGGTACAACTGTTAATTCTTTGCTTAAATTGTTCAGTACTTCACATCCGTCTTCTGTAATCAGTACCAAATCTTCAATACGAACACCTGCTACACCCGGAACGTAGATACCTGGTTCTACTGAGAAACACATACCTGGTTTCAATACGTTTTCATTGATTCCGGAAACATCACCGTATTCATGAACTTCCATACCAATGTTATGGCCTGTTCTGTGTGTGAAATATTCTCCGTATCCCATCTCTGTAATATAATCACGCGCTGCATTGTCAACATCACAATATCTTGCTCCCGGTTTTGCCGCTGCAATTCCGCGTCTGTTTGCCTCTAAAACGATCTCATAGATCTTTCTCGCTTCGTCAGATACCTCTCCGATGAACACTGTTCTTGTCATATCTGCACAGTATCCGTCTTTGATACATCCGATATCAAGTACTACCGCATCTCCGACTTTTCCTGTAGAATTGTCTGACTCATGATGTGGATCAGCTGCATTATCGCCATATGCGATAATTGGCTCAAATGAGTGTCCTTCTGCTCCGAGTTCCAAATAGATCTCTAAAAGTTTATCTCCCATCTCAAGTTCTGTATAACCTTTTGACACAAGTGGAATCAGTTTTTCACACCCAAGATCATTCAATCTGGAAGCCTGTCTCATCAAGTCCTGTTCTTCTGCACTCTTGATCTGACGGATATTATCAACGATAAATGAAGCATTGATATATTCTGTTCCCACGCCAAGCTCCATCAGGCGAAGTAAAAATTTTGCAGGCAGAATCTTATCAACTCCGATCTTTGTGCCTTTTCTCATGTAACTTGCTAATTTTGCTACACAGTCCTCTGTATCGTCAAAGTAAATAACTTCTACTCCCATCTCAGGTTGTGGGAATAACTTTCCGATAACAAATTTGTGATTCCCTTCCACATCCAGATACAATACCTGCATTCTTTCCATACAGTTTACATAGCGTCCTGTCAGATAATTGATAGATGCCGGGTCTGAAATGAGCAGCTGCTCAATTCCTGTTTCTTTCATTGATTCTAATACTCTGTTTAATTTGTTTTGATCCATGGTTATACACCTCGTCTTCATTTTTTTAGTCAAATTCATTATAAACTTCCTCTATTTAAAAGTCAATCTGGCATCGGTTGCTTTTCCAAACAAATCGCCCTGCATATAATCAAAAATCATATCTTCTACGAGCTTTAATTCTTCCATCTCCGCCACTCCTTCGAGGCAGACCTCTATCTCCATGTCATGACATATTTTTACTATAAACCGGATGAAATCCAAATCAAAACTGCTTTTGACAACACGGCGCACGATTGTTCTGTCCACCTTCACGATATCTACCAGATCGTTTTTCAGCAGACCGATCGATGCGTAATCTGCGCCAAAATCATCCAGCATGATCTTCATACCGCTTTCTTTGATAGCTCTGAAAGCCTGTTCATAAATCTTCATATCGCTGATAAAATAACTGTCCACCACTTCGATTACAATCTTTTCCGGCAGAACCTGTGAGCTTTTTACAATCATTATAATTTCCTGAATATAATTCCAGTCCGAAAGCTGCGCATAAGACACGTTCAAATTTAGAGACAGATTCCAGCCCTCCGACAGCCACTTTTTCAGTGCCATGCATCCAGTCTGGAACATCCATCGTCCGACTGGATTCAATAACCTGTTCTTTTCTAAAAACTTACTCAGCTCATCATACTCCAAATTTGCAATGTGAGGATTGTCCCATTGCAAAAGCGCCTCAACAGCTATCACTTCCTTCGTCTCACCTTCCACAATCGGTTGATATTTTAAAGAAAATGCTCGAAAATTGTCCGAGATGTCTTCCTTTAACAGTCGGATGATATCCAGTTCTCTGGATCTGTATGCCAACATTTCCTGGGAAAACAGTTCCAGACAGTCTCTTCCGTTCTCCTTTGCATATTGCAGCGCATAATCCGTATACTCATACAGATCAACAAAGGAACCTGCATCTTTCGGATATTCTGCATAGCCTGCCGACACTGTCATCAAAAGTCTTCTCTTTCCATTCCCCCGGTAACACTGGCAGCGCGAGCGTATTGCATCATACAATTTTTTCACAATTTCTTCATTCGGATATTTCACAAGAATTCCAAAATGATCCCCTTCCAGCCTGTAGACACGAATCCCCTTCGGAACCAGCTCTAAAATTAATTTTGCCACTGTCTTTAACACCTTATCCCCCTGTCTGCCTTCCGTATCCCTCATTGATATTACGAAATCGGTCAATCCCCACGACAAACATTCCAATCTCACCAAATGCATTCTCTTCCAGCATTTTCGCAAAATCCTCTGAGAAAACTTCACTCGTGTAAAGCGAAGTCAGCGCATCGATTCTCGGCTTTCTGTCAAGTTTACTGAGCACTCCGGCAAACACTGCCGCTGATCCTTCTCATCCCGCATGAGATATCCCCGACATTTCACCCAGTGATACTCACCATCCCTTGCACGAATCCGAAATTCCACAAGGTGATTATCTTTTCCTTCTTTCCCAATCTCCATATTCGACAAATAAAACGTTTCCCAGTCATCAGGATGTACTACCTCTTTCCAATAAGGCAGAGGATTTTTTATCACTTCCCTCGGAAACTGAAATTCTTTCACCATTCCCGAAGGATAACGATATACTCCGTTCTTCATATTACATATATATATATATTCATCTGTACTCCGAATCAAAGCGTCATATAACAGTTTTGTGTCATATGAAAATTCTCCCACCAAACTATGTTTCAACTCCTCTCACTCTTTCTAACTGTAAAAAGGAATGTGCAAAGCACATTCCTTTTTCTCTATTCCTGAACGGTCAGTTCTTCCGCATTCTCTTCTGTTATTTCTTCTGTAAATTCTTCCGAAGTTTCATCCACTGCAGTCTCTTCTACTACACCTTCTGTCAACTCTTCAAAATCTTCCAGTGTAATCTCATCATCCATCTCGAGTTCTGTATCTAATTTTACATCACGATACTTTCTCATACCTGTACCGGCTGGAATCAATTTACCGATAATTACATTTTCTTTCAGACCGATCAACGGATCGACTTTTCCTTTGATTGCTGCCTCTGTCAGAACTTTTGTCGTCTCCTGGAAGGACGCTGCTGACAAGAAAGAATTCGTAGCAAGAGAAGCTTTTGTAATACCAAGCATTACCTGTTCTCCAACTGCAGGTTCTTTTCCTTCTGCAATCAATCTTTCATTTGTATCTTCAAAATCAAGTGTATCTACCATTGTTCCCGGTAAGAAGTCAGAATCACCATTCTCTTCGATACGGATCTTCTTCAACATCTGACGAACAACAACTTCGATATGCTTATCGTTGATTTCTACACCCTGAAGACGATATACACGCTGTACTTCCTGAATCATGTAATCCTGCACAGCACGCAAACCTTTAATCTTCAAGATATCATGAGGGTTTACGCTACCTTCTGTAAGTTCATCTCCGGCACCTAATTCTGCTCCGTCCTGAACTTTGATTCTGGAACCGTATGGAATTAAGTAAGCTTTCGACTCACCTGTCTCATGATTTGTGACGATAATCTCACGTTTTTTCTTTGTGTCATTGATTGTGGCAGTTCCGCCGAACTCTGTGATAATTGCAAGTCCTTTTGGCTTTCTTGCCTCAAAAAGCTCTTCGACACGAGGAAGACCCTGTGTGATATCGCCACCGGCAACACCACCGGTATGGAATGTACGCATGGTCAACTGTGTACCCGGTTCACCGATTGACTGAGCTGCGATAATACCAACAGCTTCACCAACCTGGACAGCTCACCTGTTGCCATGTTCGCACCATAACATTTCGCGCAGACACCGATGTGTGATTTACAAGAAAGAATCGTACGAATCTTCACTTCTGTAATCGGTCCACCGTCTTTGTTCACACCAAATTTCATTACCTGTTCTGCACGTTTTGGTGTTACCATATGGTTTGCTTTTACGATGATATTTCCATCTTTATCATAAATTGTCTCACATACATAACGTCCTGTGATACGTTCCTGTAAGCTTTCAATCTCTTCTTTTCCATCCATGAATGCTTTTACATACATTCCCGGAATCTCTGCCCCTTCTTCCACACAGTCAATCTCACGGATGATCAAATCCTGAGATACGTCAACAAGACGTCTTGTCAGGTATCCTGAATCGGCTGTACGAAGCGCTGTATCGGAAAGACTTTACGAGCACCATGGGCAGACATGAAGTATTCGAGTACGTCAAGACCTTCACGGAAGTTAGACTTGATTGGCAACTCGATTGTACGACCTGTTGTATCTGCCATCAAACCACGCATACCAGCAAGCTGTTTGATCTGTTTGTCAGAACCACGGGCACCGGAGTCAGCCATCATAAAGATGTTGTTGTACTTATCCAGTCCGTCAAGCAGAGCTTTTGTAAGCGCATCATCGGTATTCTTCCATGTCTCAACAACTTCTTTGTAACGTTCTTCTTCTGTGATAAGACCACGTTTGAAGTTCTTTGTGATTCTGTCCACAGTATCCTGTGCTTCCTGAATCATCTGCGGTTTCTGAGGAGCACTGTCATCTCAGAAATAGATACTGTCATCGCAGCTCTTGTAGAATATTTGTATCCTGTCGCTTTGATCTTATCCAACACTTCTGCTGTCACAGTTGCTCCATGTGTATTAATAACTTTTTCAAGAATCTGTTTGTTCTGTTTTTTACCTACAAGGAAATCAACTTCCAATAACAGTTCGTTGCCCGGAATGCTTCTGTCTACGAAACCTAAATCCTGAGGAATGATCTCGTTGAATAAGAAACGTCCAAGTGTAGATTCTACATTTCCTGTAAGTGTCTCGCCGTTTGGCATTGTCTTTGTCACACGTACTTTGATACGTGAATGAAGTGTGATAACTCCATTTTCATATGCAAGGATTGCTTCGTTCAAGTTCTTGAAGAACTTGCCTTCTCCTTTTACTCCCGGTCTTTCCTGTGTCAGATAGTAGATACCAAGAACCATATCCTGTGAAGGAACGGCTACCGGACCACCGTCAGACGGTTTCAGTAAGTTGTTCGGAGATAACAGTAAGAAACGGCACTCTGCCTGAGCTTCTACGGAAAGTGGAAGATGGACAGCCATCTGGTCACCGTCGAAGTCGGCATTGTATGCAGTACATACAAGTGGGTGAAGCTTAATCGCCTTACCTTCTACCAGAATCGGTTCAAATGCCTGAATACCGAGTCTGTGGAGGGTAGGGGCACGGTTTAACATAACCGGATGCTCTTTGATAACATCTTCTAATACATCCCAAACTTCTGTCTGAAGTCTCTCTACCATTTCTTTGCATTTTTAATATTATGAGCAGTTACCATTTGCCACTAATTCTTTCATAACGAATGGTTTGAACAGCTCGATTGCCATCTCTTTCGGAAGACCACACTGGTAAATCTTAAGTTCCGGTCCTACAACGATAACGGAACGTCCAGAGTAGTCAACACGTTTTCCAAGTAAGTTCTGACGGAAACGTCCGGACTTACCTTTCAACATATCAGACAATGATTTTAACGCTCTGTTACCAGGTCCTGTTACCGGACGACCGCGACGACCATTGTCGATCAATGCATCAACAGCTTCCTGAAGCATTCTCTTTTCATTACGAACGATAATGTCCGGCGCTCCAAGCTCTAACAGTCTTCTCAGACGGTTATTTCTATTGATAATTCTTCTATACAGATCATTCAAGTCAGATGTTGCAAAACGTCCACCATCCAACTGTACCATCGGACGCAAATCCGGTGGGATGACCGGAATGACTGTCATGATCATCCATTCCGGTTTGTTTCCTGAACCACGGAAAGCTTCCACTACTTCAAGACGTTTTTACGATTCTGGCTCTCTTTTGTCCTGTAGCACCTTTTAAGCCTGCCTGCAGTTCTTCATATTCTTTATCAAGATCAATTGCCTGTAAGAGTTCCTGAATGGATTCCGCTCCCATACCTACACGGAAAGCGCTTCCCCATTTTTCTCTTGCTTCCTGATACTCTTGCTCTGACAATACTTGTTTGTACTGTAAATCTGTCTCACCTTTGTCTAATACGATATAAGATGCAAAGTATAATACTTTTTCCAGTGTTCGCGGTGATAAATCAAGGATCAATCCCATACGGCTTGGGATTCCTTTGAAATACCAAATATGTGATACCGGCGCAGCAAGATCGATGTGTCCCATACGTTCACGACGAACACTTGCCTTTGTTACTTCAACACCACATCTGTCACACACAACACCTTTGTAGCGGATTTTTTTGTATTTTCCACAGTGACATTCCCAGTCTTTGCTAGGTCCAAAGATCTTTTCACAGAAAAGTCCGTCCTTTTCCGGTTTTAAAGTTCTATAGTTGATTGTCTCTGGTTTTGTTACTTCGCCTCTTGACCATTCCAAGATTTTTTCAGGTGACGCCAAACCGATTTTGATCGCATCAAAAGTCATCGGCTGGTATGCTGGTTCATTATTTGTTACTGGCATTATTGGCAATCCTCCTATTCTTCGTCTAACATATCGTCAAAATCGATATCATCCGGTTCATCAAATTCATCTTCCTCTACATCCACAAGTTCCTCGCCTGCAAATTCCTGCTGACTGAAACCATGTTCTCCATAAGATTCATTCTCAGAATTGTATCTTCTTGTCTCCTTCAATAATTGAATGTAAATCTGTTTCACCGTAATCGATTGTCTCCATAATCTCAACTTCTGTCTGATCTTCACGCAATACTCTCACGTCAAGTCCCAGTGACTGAAGTTCTTTCAGGAGTACCTTGAATGATTCCGGAATACCTGGTTCCGGTATATTGTCACCTTTGATGATTGCCTCGTATGTCTTCACACGACCAACAACATCATCGGATTTTACAGTTAAGATCTCCTGCAGTGTATATGATGCACCGTATGCTTCCAGTGCCCAAACTTCCATCTCACCGAATCTCTGTCCACCGAACTGTGCCTTACCACCTAACGGCTGTTGTGTTACCAGTGAGTAAGGACCAGTAGAACGTGCATGGATCTTGTCGTCTACTAAGTGGTGCAGTTTCAGATAGTGCATGTGTCCAATTGTAACAGGGCTGTCAAAATACTCTCCCGTACGTCCATCACGGAGACGAACTTACCGTCACGTGACAGCGGAACACCTTTCCACAATTTTCTGTGTTCTCTGTTGTCTGATAAATACTGTAATACTTCCGGAAGTAATTCTGCTCCATGTTTCTTTTCGAATTCTTCCCATTCAAGGTTTACATAGTCATTTGCCAGATCTAATGTATCCATAATATCGATCTCGTTCGCACCGTCAAATACCGGTGTTGCGATATTAAATCCAAGTGCTTTCGCTGCAAGACTCAAGTGAATCTCAAGCACCTGTCCGATGTTCATACGTGAAGGCACACCAAGCGGGTTCAACACGATATCAAGCGGACGTCCGTTTGGAAGGAACGGCATATCTTCTACCGGAAGTACACGGGAAACAACACCCTTGTTACCGTGACGACCAGCCATCTTATCACCTACAGAAATCTTTCTCTTCTGTGCGATATAGATGCGAACTGCCTGATTCACTCCAGGTGAAAGCTCATCTCCGTTCTCTCTTGTAAATACTTTTGCATCTACAACAATACCATATTCTCCGTGAGGTACTTTCAGGGAAGTATCTCTTACTTCTCTCGCCTTCTCACCAAAGATGGCACGAAGAAGTCTCTCTTCTGCTGTCAGCTCTGTCTCTCCCTTCGGAGTTACTTTACCAACTTAAGATATCTCCGGCACGAACCTCGCACCGATGCCGGATGATACCTCTGTCATCCAGATCCTTCAATGCATCATCACCGACACCCGGAATATCACGTGTGATCTCTTCAGGTCCTAATTTCGTGTCACGTGCTTCTGCCTCATATTCTTCAATATGGATTGATGTATACACATCATCCTGTACTAATCTTTCACTCAGTAATACAGCATCCTCGTAGTTGTAACCTTCCCATGTCATGAAACCGATCAGCGGGTTCTTACCAAGCGCCATCTCACCGTTAGATGTCGAAGGACCATCTGCGATCACCTGTCCGGCTTCTACTTTCTCCCCTTTGACAACGATTGGTCTCTGGTTGTAGCAGTTGCTCTGGTTACTACGTAAGAATTTTGTTAATTTATATGTTTTCTTTGTTCCATCATCATGTTTAACAACGATCTCTTTTGAAGTAGAACGCTCGATCACACCAGCCTGCTCTGCCACGATACATACACCAGAGTCTACTGCTGCTGTTGTCTCGATTCCCCGTACCGACTACCGGAGCCTCTGTCATCATAAGCGGTACTGCCTGACGCTGCATGTTGGATCCCATCAGAGCACGAGTAGGGTCATCGTTCTCAAGGAAAGGAATCAATGCTGTCGCTACAGAGAATACCATCTTCGGAGATACGTCCATGTAGTCAAACGCTGTTCTTTCATATTCCTGTGTCTCTTCACGGTAACGACCCGCAACATTCTTATGAACGAAGTGTCCTTCTTCATCAAGCGGCTCATTCGCCTGTGCTACATGGTAGTTATCTTCTTCATCCGCTGTCATGTAGACTACTTCATCTGTTACGACAGGATTCTTCGGATCTGCTTTATCAATCTTACGGTATGGCGCTTCAATAAAACCATACTCATTAATTCTCGCATAAGTAGCCAGCGATTGATCAGACCGATGTTCGGACCTTCCGGGGTCTCAACCGGACACATTCTTCCATAGTGAGAATAGTGAACGTCACGCACCTCGAATCCGGCTCTGTCTCGCGAAAGACCACCTGGACCAAGTGCAGATAAACGTCTCTTATGTGTCAGCTCACCAAGCGGGTTGTTCTGATCCATGAACTGTGACAACTGTGAAGAACCAAAGAATTCTTTTACAGCTGCTGTTACCGGCTTGATATTGATCAATGACTGTGGTGAAACTCCTTCTAAATCTTGAGTTGTCATTCTCTCACGAACCACTCTCTCTAATCTTGACAGACCGATTCTGTACTGGTTCTGAAGCAATTCGCCAACCGCACGGATACGTCTGTTACCTAAGTGGTCGATGTCATCATCTGTTCCCATTCCATATTCCAAATGAATATTGTAGTTAATAGAAGCTAAAATATCTTCTTTTGTAATATGTTTTGGAATCAATTCATGTATATTTTTATGGATCTCTTCTTTTAATTCGTCAATGTCCCCAGCTGTTTCTTCCAATAATCCAGCAAGTACCGGATAGTACACTGCTTCTGTTACGCCAACTTCTTCCGGATCGATATCTACAACTGCTCCTAAATCTACCATCATATTAGAAAGCACTTTGATATTACGTTCCTCACCGTCTACGTCAATCCATACATATGGAACAGCCGCATTCTGGATTGCTGTCGCTTTTTCTCTCGATAATTTCTCACCTTTTTCAGCAATCACTTCACCTGTGATGGCATTCACAACATCCTCTGCCAACACCTGGCCTGTGATACGGTTCTGAAGCGCTAACTTCTTATTGAATTTGTAACGTCCTACTTTTGCAAGATCATAACGTCTTGCATCAAAGAACATACTTGTGATAAGACTCTCTGCGCTGTCCACTGCAAGAGGCTCACCCGGACGAATCTTTTTGTATAACTCTAACAGACCTTCCTGATAATTCTCAGCAACGTCCTTTCCAAAGCTTGCTAAAATCTTAGGTTCCTCACCGAATAATTCTAAGATCTCTGGATTTGTTCCGATACCAAGTGCACGAATCAACACTGTAATCGGTACTTTTCTTGTTCTATCAACACGAACGTAAAATACGTCATTCGAATCTGTCTCATACTCCAGCCATGCACACGGTTCGGGATTACTGTAGAAGAATATAATTCTTTTCCCACCTTATCATGTGCAATTGCATAGTAGATTCCAGGAGAACGAACTAACTGGCTTACGATAACACGCTCGGCACCATTGATAACAAAAGTACCTGTCGCTGTCATAAGCGGAAGATCTCCCATGAAAATCTCGTGCTCGTTAATTTCATCTGTTTCTTTATTATAAAGTCTTACTCTCACTTTCAAAGGTGCCGCGTAAGTCGCATCACGCTCTTTGCATTCTTCAATCGTGTACTTCACATCATCTTCGCATAGTGTAAATCTACGAACTCAAGGCTCAGATGACCGCTGTAGTCAGAGATTGGTGAAATATCTTCAAATACTTCTTTTAATCCGGCGATCCAAAAACCATCTTGATAAGAATCTTTCTGAACTCAAT
>ENA-OQAA01001238-OQAA01001238.1-human-gut-metagenome-genome-assembly--contig:-NODE-1238-length-13630-cov-6.591794_pt1 | contig 13630 bp, 18 predicted proteins | sample MGYA00242489_ERZ504515 | MGnify/ENA primary metagenome ERZ504515 (study PRJEB26092, sample SAMD00036237) | human gut metagenome | host: Homo sapiens | study: EMG produced TPA metagenomics assembly of...
CTGAGCCTTGCGGGCTGCAGCGGGCTGCCGTCCGTCCCGGGCGGAAGCGCCGATGTAGTGCCGAACCCGTCCGCTTCTGCTGCGGCGGCTGTGGATACGGTGGACGCACCCTTGGAGGTGCATTTCATCGATGTGGGTCAGGCGCTGAGTGTGCTGGTGGAATGCGACGGACAGTTCATGCTCTACGACGGCGGCAATGTGGACGACGGCAGTCTCATCGTCTCTTACCTGCAGAGTCAGGGGGTGGAGCAGCTGGAATATGTGTTCTGCTCCCACGCGCACGAGGATCATGTAGGCGGCTTGGCTGCCGCACTGGCCTACTTCCCGGCGTACCATGTGTACAGCCCGGTGACCGATGCCTCCACCAAGTGCTTTCAGGATTTTGTCAAGTACACCCAACAGCAGGGCCTGCAGGTAGAGGTGCCTGCCGTGGGCACGATGTGGCCGCTGGGCGGCGCTACCGTGACCATGCTTGGCCCGGTGGCACAGTACAGCGACACCAACGATACCTCCATTGTGCTGCGCATCGACTACGGCTCCACCAGTTTCCTGCTGACCGGCGACATGGAAAAGACTGCGGAGACCGACCTTGTGAACAGCGGCGCGAACCTCAGGGCCGATGTGCTGCAGGTGGGCCACCACGGTTCCAGCACCTCCACCAGCTACCTCTTCCTGAACGCGGTGCTGCCGGAAATGGGCATCATCTCCTGCGGCGTGAACAACAAGTACGGCCACCCGCACGAGGAAACGCTGAGCATCCTGCGGGATGCCAGGGTGGATGTGTACCGCACCGACCTGCAGGGCACCATCACCATTGGCAGTGACGGCCAGAACTACACCGTGGGCACCGAGCACTTTGCGGCAGATTCCGCGCTGAACCCCACCGACCCGGCGGCATCCAGCACGGCCCAGCAGGCGTACATTGGCAATGTGAACAGCAAAAAGTTCCATCTGCCTACCTGCCCGAACCTGCCGGCAGAGAAGAACCAGATCCTCTTCTCCAGCTATCAGGAAGCCGTGGAAGCAGGCTATACGCCCTGTTCCAGCTGCATCAAATAAAGAACGAACTCCCCCAGTCTGCTTCACAGACAGCCCCCTCTGATGGGGCCTTTGGCAAAACCGAAAAGCTTACCTTTTCGACAGAGGCTCCCTCCTTGAGGGAGCTGGCACGGCGTGAGCTGTGACTGAGGGAGTTTTCTTTTATCCGCCGCTCTGCGGGATTGATAAAATCCCACAGGTGCGGTATACTTAAGACCACTTTATTTCAAAAAAGCAAGGAGGTGCGGCGGATGATCGGTGCACCGCAGCCGCTGGTGCTGGCAAAACCGGCGGCGATCGATACAGCACAGGCAGCGCGGTATTTCGGGGCCAGAGGGGAACCGGACGACCGCACCATGACCCTGTTGGAAACATGCGCCATGCCGCTGCTGGCGGCGGCAACGCCCCGGGCGGTCTGGCTGGAAGCGGACACGGCTGCCCTTGCCGAAGCAGGCATCCTGCGGGGTGGGGATGTGATGAAGCATCTGGAAAACTGCCCGCAGGCGGTGCTGCTGGCCGTGACCCTTGGCCCCGGCGTGGATGCACAGATCCGCCGTGCCGGTGTGGGAGATATCGCGGCGGGCGTTGCGTCCGACGCACTGGGCAGCGCGCTGGCCGAGCAGGCCGCAGACGCAGCCGAAGCAGAGCTGCGCCAGTGGGCCGCAAAAGAGGGAAAGTATTTGACCGGGCGGTTTTCGCCCGGCTACGGTGACTGGGATATTGCAGTACAGCCGCTGGTGGCAAACGCGCTGGATACGGTGCGCCGGGCGGGCCTGTGTGTGACCGATACCAACCTGATGACCCCGCGCAAGAGCGTGACGGCCATTCTGGGGGTCAGCGGCCACCCGGTAAAGGGAAAACTGGCCGGGTGCGGCCACTGCGTGCTGCGCACCCGGTGTGAGTATAGAAAGAGGGGAAAGACCTGTGCAAGCGAGTGAACTTTTCAAGCAGAGCAATACCGTCCTGCTGGACGGCGGCATGGGCACCATGCTGCAGGCTTCGGGCCTGAAGCTGGGTGCAAAGCCGGAGGAGCTGAACATCACGAACCCGGAGCTGATCGAGAGCATCCATGCCAAGTATGCCGCTGCGGGCAGCCGCATCGTCAACGCCAATACCTTTGGCGCATCGGCCCACAAGCTGGCGGGCAGCGCCTACAGTCTGGAAGAGATCATCGCGGCGGGCATCGCCAACTGCAAGCGCGCCTGTGCGCCCTACGGTGCCCTGACCGCGCTGGATGTCGGCCCGCTGGGAGAACTGCTGGAACCCAGCGGAACGCTGGCCTTTGAGGATGCGGTGAGCGAGTATGCGCGCATCGTCCGGGCAGGCGCTGCCGCCGGGGCCGACCTCATTTTCTTTGAGACCTTTACCGATCTGTACGAGCTGAAAGCCGCTCTGCTGGCCGCAAAGGAAAACAGCACCCTGCCCATTCTTGCCAGCATGAGCTTTGAAGCCGGCGGGCGCACCTTTACCGGCTGCACGGTGGAAAGCTTCGGCGTGACCGCCCGTGGCCTGGGTGCCAACGCGTTGGGCATCAACTGCTCACTGGGCCCCAAGGAAATCTTTCCCATGGCAAAGCGTCTGGCAGAGGCTGTGCCCGGCGACTTTCCGGTGTTCGTCAAGCCCAATGCGGGTCTGCCCCGGGCCGACGGCAGCGGCTACGATATCACTCCGCAGCTCTTCGCCATGGAAATGAAGCCCTACCGGGACCTGCACCTGTTTGCGGCGGGCGGCTGCTGCGGCACCACGCCGGAGTTCATCAAGCTGCTGAACAGCGTTTTTGCAGGCTGCGTACCCGGCCGTCCGGCCCACAAAATGCCCTCGGTGCTCTGCACGCCGGTGGACTTTGTCAATGTGGACGGCATCACGGTGGTGGGTGAGCGCATCAATCCCACCGGCAAAAAGCGCTTCCAGCAGGCACTGCGGGAAGAGGATATGACTACGTTCTGGAGCAGGCGTCAGTCAGGTGGAAGCCGGTGCTCAGGTGCTGGACGTGAACGTGGGCGCACCCGGCGTGGACGAGCCTGCCCTGATGCCCAAGGTGGTCAAGGCCCTGCAGAGCGTCACCAGCCTGCCGCTGCAGCTGGATTCCTCCAATGTGCAGGCACTGGAAAACGGCCTGCGCGTGTACAACGGCAAGCCCATCGTCAACTCCACCAACGGCGAGCAGGAAAAGCTGGACGCGATTCTGCCCCTGTGCAAAAAGTACGGTGCGGCCATCGTGGGCCTTGCCATCGATGAGCGGGGCATCCTGCCCGCCGCCGAGGACCGGGTGGCCATTGCCCGCCGCATCACGGAGGCGGCCCTTGCCGTCGGCATCCCGCGGGAGGACATCTACATCGACTGCCTGACCCTGACCGCCAGCGCCCAGCAGAAGGACGTTCTGGCCACCGTGCAGGCGTTGGAAGCCTGCAAAAAAGAGCTGGGGGTGCGCACCATTCTGGGCGTGTCCAACATCAGCTTTGGCCTGCCCTGCCGCCCGTACCTGAACACCACCTTCCTCACCATGGCGATGTATGCGGGCCTTGACCTCGCCATTATGAACCCTTCCAGCGAGGAGATGATGGCGGCGGTGTATGCTTACAACGTGCTGACCAACCGCGATCCGCAGAGCACCAAGTACATTGAGCGGTATGCCGACCATGTGCCTGCATCCGCAGCCATCCGGCAGGCCGCGCAGGTGGTGCCTGCGGCTTCGGCATCCGCATCCGGTGAGAGTGCAGAGCTTACCGGCCCTTACGCTCCACTGATGAAGGCGGTGGAAAAGGGCCTGAAGGGTGATGCTGCTGCCCAGACCAAGGCACTGCTGGCCGAAAAGCAGCCGCTGGAAGTGGTGGACGAAGCACTGATCCCGGCGCTGGACATCGTGGGCGCCAAGTACGAGAAGGGAACGCTGTTCCTGCCGCAGCTGCTGCAGGCCGCAAGTGCTGCCCAGAGCGCCTTTGAGGAGATCAAGAACGTCATTGCCCAGAAGGGCGAGGGCAGCGCCAGCAAGGGCCGCATCGTGCTGGCCACCGTCAAGGGCGACGTGCACGACATCGGCAAGAACATCGTCAAGGTGATTCTGGAGAACTACGGCTTTGAGGTGATCGACCTGGGCCGTGATGTGCCGGTGGAGACGGTGGTGAACACTGTGCGGGAAAAGAATGTGCATCTGGTGGGCCTTTCCGCCCTGATGACCACTACCCTCAAGAGCATGGAGGAAACCATTGCCGCCCTGCACGAAGCGGGCTTGGACTGCAAGATCATGGTGGGCGGTGCGGTGCTCACGCCGGAATATGCCGAGAAGATCGGCGCGGACTGGTACGCCAAGGATGCCAAGCGCAGCGCGGACATCGCCAAGGAATTTTTCGGGGCGCAGTAAAAGCAGGAATGCAGGCCAGTAGGAAGCTTTCTCCGCGAACAGCCCGGGACTCCAGTCCCACCCCAACGCTTATGCGCGGGGCCTCCTTTGAAAACACCTGAAAATCTATTTGCAAATTGTTCAAAAACTCCACAAAAAAATGCCACGATTGTCTGGTAACATAAGGGTGCAGTCAGGGAGATGCAAAGACGTCTCCCCAAAGCCGACAAGGGCTTTCACCTGCGGGGGCTGGTGCATCTGACACAGCCCAGCAGGTACTTATTAAAACACTGTCCCCCGCCTATGCCAGGCAATCGCCAACGACGGCGGACAGACTACCAAATCCCTCCTGATCCGCCGCAAAGTTCGGGAGTTCTCATACCGCAGCCAGCACCGCTTTATCCTCCTTTCCACGGTGCTGGCTGCTTTTGTTTTTACCTGAATGCAAGAGAACGATTGGGAATAGCCGCCGCGTGCGCTTTGGCTGTTTTAGCGGAAATTCTATTATAATTCGTTGAGCCTCGAAAATCTGCGGATTTTTCCGAGGCTCTTTTTCACGAATAGGATCGAAGCGATATACTTCATCTGAATGTAAAAAGCAAAGCAAGAACGAGTGCGAGACGAAATTGGTTTATACAGTTCGTATTACTTCGCTGCGTTTCGCCCATCTGTTGCTGATCTTATCTGCCAGCAGGGAGCCGCAGGCCCCCAATGCAAGGCCCAGTGCACGCCGCCCAGAATGTCGGTGGGGAAATGCACATACAGGTACATCCGCGTGAAGCCGATGAACCCGGCCAGCACAAGAGCCGGGACACCGAGCCTGCGGTTCTGCAGCCAGAGCGCAAAGGCAGCGGCAAAGGCGGAGGCCGTGTGTCCGGAAGGAAACGACCAGCCATGGGGCCGGGCCACCAGCGTGAGCATCTCCGGCCGGAGGTCGCAGGGGCGCGGGCGTGCGAACAGCGGCTTTAAGGCGCAGTGGCCCGCCAGCATATAAAGGCCCAGCGCCAGCGCCATGGCCAGCCCGGCCCGGCGGGTGCGCCGGAACGCCAGCAGTACCGCCGTGAAGGCGATCCAGATCTCGCCGTGGGCACTGGCCTGATCGAAAAACACCGCCAGTGCATCCAGCACCGGACAGCGCAGAGCCTGCAAGGCATCCAGAAGGGTAAATTCAAAGGACATGGATAAAGCCTCCCTGCTTGTTGTTCTTGCCCTTATGGTAACATGGAACCGGGCAGAGAATAAGAACAAGGCTTGTACAAAGGATAAACAAATCTTAAACCGGCAGAAAAGATGTCGGATACGGGACAAAATTGGAATATGATGGTGTAATACTACAGATGGTAAATATAAAAGAAGCCCTGCGGTTCTGTGACGTAGGGCATATTGTATGTTTTACTGCATCTGGTCAAGGGTGGGGTAGCTGTCGATGGCACCGTGCTGCTGCACGCTGATGCCGCAGAACTGGTTGGAAAAGGCAAGGTACTCGCAAAGACGGGCACGGCTCAGCTTTTCCAGCTTGTTCCGCGTTACGCCGTCACGTTCCAGCTGCCACAAAAACGAGCCGATGAAGCCGTCGCCTGCGCCGGTGGTGTCCACAGCCCGGACTTTCCGGCAGGGGGCAAAGCCGTGGGCGGTGCGGGTATAGGCGTGGGCACCGCTGCTGCCGCAGGTGTACAGCACCAGCTGCACATCACCCACAAGCAGCTGCGGCAGGGCGGATTCAATGTCCGCAGTGCCGGTGAGAAATTCCAGCTCTTCGTCCGAAATTTTGAGGATATTGGAAAGCGGCAGGAACTGCAGCACGGTCCCGCGCAGCATGTCGCGGTCCGGCCAGAGGGGGAAGCGCAGGTTCGGGTCAAAGCTGACGATAGCACCAGCTTCGCGTGCGGCGGCAATGGCCGCAAGGTGGGCGTAGCGCATGGGGCTGTCCACCAGTGACACGCTGCAGTAGTGCAGGGCAAAGGCATCGGCGAACCATGCAGGGTCGATCTGCTCCGGAGAATAAAGCAGGTCCGCCGAGGGTTTGCGGTAGAAGCTGAAGGTGCGGCTGCCGTCCTCTTCCAGACTGACGAAGGCAAGGGCCGTGCTGGCCTTATCGGTAAAGGCCAGATGGGAGAGGTCGATGCCGCAGGCTTCCAGCTCCCGTGCAATCTTGTGGCCGAAGGGGTCGTCGCCCAGCTGGCTCAGAAAAGCACTTTTGCCGCCCAGCCGGGCAAAGGCGGCGCACACGTTGGCCGGTGCGCCGCCAGTGCGCGGGCTGAACGAGGGAACCTCGTCAAAAGAACAGCCCACTGGACGGGATCATATCGATGAGTGCTTCGCCAATGGAAAACAGTGTGCTGCCGGACATAGAGAACCTCCCAAATTAAGATGCTGGTAATAAAAGACTTCCCCCGGCGAGGGGGATGATTTTGTGACCGCTCCCAGTGTAAGGGCCAGAGCCCGGGCTGTCAATGCTTTTTTGCACGGTACAGGGCGTTTTTGTGTTGACTTGCATTTTGGGGTGTGCTAAAATATGCCGGTATGCGTAAAAAATGCCATGAAAGGGAACTTGGATGAACCTGACAAAACAGTTCTTTAAATATGTATCACAGAATATCTTCGGCCTGCTGGGCACCTCGTGCTACATTCTGGCCGATACCTATTTCATCTCGCAGGCGGCGGGTACCGACGGCGTGACCCTGCTCAACCTCTGCCTGCCGGTCTACAACTTCATCTTTGCCGTCGGCTCCATGGTCGCCTTGGCGCGGCCACCCGCTACGCCATCCTCAAGGCGCAGGGAGACGAGCGCTGCCAGCGCTATTTTTCCAATGCCATCTTCTGCGCCTGTGTGCTCAGCGTGCCGTTCCTGCTGGTGGGCATTTTTGCGCCGGCGGCCTTCTGCGGCTGATGGGCGGTGACGCGGGGATCATGGCGCTGGGCATCCCGTATGCCCGCATCTTCCTTATGTTCACGCCCTTCTTCATGTGCAACTATATCGTGTCGGCCTTTGTGCGCAACGACGGCGACCCCTCCCTTGCCATGGTGGCTACCCTGAGCAGCAGCCTGTTCAATGTGGTGTTCGACTATATTTTCATGTTTCCCATGGGTCTGGGGCTGGCCGGTGCGGCGCTGGCCACCGCCGTGTCTCCCATCATCAGCATTTCCATCTGCAGCCGCCACTTCTTTAAAAAGAAGAACAGCGTGCAGTTCGTGCGCCAGCGCCCCTCGGCAAGGCTGCTGGGCCAGAGCTGCCAGCTTGGCATCTCCGGCTTTGTGGGTGAGATGTCTTCCGGCGTTACCACCACCGTATTCAACTTCCTGCTGCTGGGTCTGGCGGGCAATGTGGCGGTGGCGGCCTATGGCGTGGTGGCGAACTTTGCGCTGGTGGCAACGGCCATCTTCAACGGCGTAGCACAGGGTGCACAGCCGCTGGTGAGCGAGTGCTACGGAAAAAGCGACAAGGCCGGTGCCAGAAAGCTGCTCATCCTGGGCAGCTGCACCGCACTGGTGCTGGCAGCGGTGCTGTACGGCATCATCTTTGGTGCTACCGATGCGCTGGTGGGCGTGTTCAACAGCGAGAACTCCACCCAGATGGCGCAGTTTGCCACATGGGCATGCGGCTGTACTTTGTGGGCTACTTCTTTGCCGGGTTCAACATCGTGGCGGCAGGCTATCTGAGCGCGACCAACCGCCCGGTGGAAGCTTCCGTCACCTCCATCTGCCGCGGCATGGTGGCCATCGTGGTCTGCTCGCTGGTGCTGAGCCGCCTGTTTGGCATGAATGGTGTGTGGGCAGCGTTCCCGGCATCGGAACTGCTCACCGCAGTGCTGACCCTGTTTTTGCTGCTGCGCGGTAAAAAGCAGACCGCATAGCCTTTAAATATAAAGCTCCTGTTCGCGCAGAGATTCCTCGGGCGAAAGCCCACTCTGCGCGGCGTGACCGGCCATTGCCCGCCACTGTGCGGGGGATTGGCCGGTTTCTTTTTTGAACACCCGGCACAGGTAGTTGGCACCGGAAAAGCCGCACAGGCTGGCTACCACGTCCAGTGTGTACTCCCGGTGGAGCAGCAGCCGCTGGGCTGCTTCAACGCGCACCGTGGTGAGGTATTTGCCCGGCGGCACGCCAATGGCTGCGGTAAAGGTGCGCACCAGATGGCTCTTGGACACGCCCAGCCGTTCGCTCAGCTCCTCCACGCCGTAAAGGCCCGCGTAGTTTGCGCGGATGTCCTCAATGGCGGCCTGCACCAGCGGCGGCAGGGCGGACGCGGCACTGTCGGCGTCAGAAAGCTCACACAGCAGTGCGTAGGCCAACTGGCTGCGGGCACGGCTGTGGGCGGTCTTTTCCTCAGCAAGGCGGTCCATCAGTCGGCAGCGGCCGGGCAGGAACCGCCCTTGGCAAGGAAGGGCAGTTCGTGCAGCCCGGCCAGAAACTGGGAAGCCGCCTGCCCGGTAAGCTGGACGCAGAGCAGATGGCAGATGCTTTCCGGCACAAGGGCCAGCGGGGCACGGCTCAGGATCAGGTGCCCGGCAGGCACGGACTGCGGCGGCAAAATGAGCGCTGCACCCAGCGGCAGCGGCCCGGCAGCAGGTACGGATGCAGAGCACTGGCCGCTGGACACAAGGCACACCCACAGTCCTTCGCCGGAGAGGGTGAGGGGGGCAGACAGCTGCAGATCCTGCACGGAAGCGGGAAAAGCGATGGTGTTCCAGTCAAAAAGCAATATCTGACACCTCTAATCAATAAAATGCTATTTTATATCACAAAATTATCTGTTATTATAGTACCAACGAATGAACACGCCGTCAAGAGCGTGAGAACCTTAAAAATTATGGAGGCAAACGACTATGGCTTCGATCAGCTGCCAGCACATCTATAAGATCTATCCGGGTGCTACCGCTCCCGCTGTTACCGACTTTAACCTGGAGATCCAGGATAAGGAATTCATCATCTTCGTCGGCCCCTCTGGCTGCGGCAAGTCCACCACCCTGCGCATGATCGCCGGTCTGGAGGAGATCTCCAAGGGCGAAATGTACATCGGTGGCCGTCTGATCAACGACGTTCCCCCGAAGGATCGTGATATCGCAATGGTGTTCCAGAGCTACGCTCTGTACCCCCACATGACCGTTTACAAGAACATCGCTTTCGGTCTGGAACTGCGCAAGACCCCGAAGGACGAGATCGACAAGCGCGTGCACGAGGCTGCTAAGATCCTGGAGATCGAGCACCTGCTGGACCGCAAGCCCAAGGCTCTGTCCGGTGGTCAGCGTCAGCGTGTTGCTCTGGGCCGTGCAATGGTTCGTAACCCGGCAGTCTTCCTGCTGGACGAGCCTCTGTCCAACCTGGATGCTAAGCTGCGTACCTCCATGCGTACCGAGATCATCAAGCTGCACAAGAAGCTGGCTACCACCTTCATCTACGTTACCCACGACCAGACCGAGGCTATGACCATGGGCGACCGTATCGTTGTTATGAAGGACGGCATCATCCAGCAGGTCGATACCCCGCAGAACCTGTACGATATGCCTTGCAACATGTTCGTTGCTGGCTTCATCGGCAGCCCCCAGATGAACTTCCTGGACGGCACCCTGATCAAGAAGGGTGAGCTGTACGGTGTTGATCTGGGCGGCGACGTGATCCCCCTGCCCAAGGAGAAGACCGCAGACGGCAAGCTGGATGCTTACGTCGGCAAGAAGATCAAGATGGGCGTCCGTCCCGAGGACATCGACGACGAGCCGAGTTTATGGCAAAGCACGCTGACTGCCAGCTGGATACTCAGGTGGACGTCTCCGAAATGATGGGCGCTGAGATCTACCTGTATCTGGAGTACAAGGGCAACAAGATGACCGCTCGTGTGGCTCCCACCTCCAAGGCACGCAACGGAGACACCGTCCGCGTTGCATTCGATCCCCACAAGGTCCACCTGTTCGACATCGAGACCGAGCTGACCATCCTGAACTAAAATTTAGCGACGATCATTTTTGATCCTCCTATCATAAGAAAAACCGCCGAAGGGAAGCCTTCGGCGGTTTTTCTTTTGTGTGTTCAGCTTTACGCTTCAATGGACCCGTGCTCTTTTCATTTGCTGGCAGTGCCGGGCGCGGGCTGGCGCACCAGCTCGATAAAAGCTTTCATCTGAGGGGTCAGCCATTTGTCACGGTGGTAAAACAGCTGACGGTGCATCTCCACGGTGCAGTCCGGCACATTCAGCCGGGCAAGACGACCTGCTGCCAGCGCCGGACGCACGATGTACTCCGGCAGGAAGGAAAGACCCATGCCCTGCTCCACCATCTGGCACAGCAGCGCAGCGCTGCCCAGCTCCAGATAAGGTGGATGGCAAGGCCGCGGGCGGCAAGGCACTGATCCAAAGCGTCGCGGTAGCTCATGCCGCGCTCAGTGAGCAGAAATTCCTGCCGGGGCAGCTCTTCCAGCGTAACGGCTTCCTGCCCGGCAAGCGGGTGAGCGGACGGTGCAATAAAACACACCGGCTCCGGCACATCCGCCGCAAGCACCAGATTGGGCTGCAGCAGGGGCTGGTCCAGCGTATAGGCCAGATCAATCTGATTTGTGCCCAGCATCTGCAGCATTCCGTCGGCAGTGGCGGTGCACAGCACCAGCTCCACCTGCGGGCACAGGGCGTGGTAGCGTTTGAGCAGACCGGGCAGGAAGGTGGAGCACACCGAATCCGCCAGAGCGATGCGCAGACTGCCGCTGATCTGCCGGGCGGGCTGCAGGGCAGCCTGCGCCTGCTGGGCCGTGGCCAGCAGGGTGCGTGCATAGCCTAAAAAGGTCTGGCCCGCATCGGTGAGCCGCACGGTCTTGCCCACGCGGTCGAACAGCGGTGCGCCCAGCTCTGCTTCCAGCTGTGCGATCTGGGAGGACACCGCCGACTGGGAATAGCCCAGCTGCCGCGCAGTGTGGGAAAAGCTGTGCAGCTCGGCGATGTGCAAAAAGGTATTGATGTTCCGCAGTTCCATAAACGCTTCCTCTCAGCGGCGGGCGATGCCGGTCACGGTGAGCACCTCGCCATCCACGGTAAAATGCACCTCTACCGGGCCGAACTCCATGCCGTACACCCGCTGCGGGTCGTGCTGATAGGAGGGGCGCGGGTCACCTGCCAGTACGCCGGTCAGGGCGGCGCGGTCGCCTGCGGCACCTGTGCCAGCAGTTCGGGCGGGAACTGTACCTGCAGACGGTGGAACTGGGTCTGGCCGGTAAAGCCCTCGGCGGCATCCGGGTGGCAGTCGGCATAGGGGATGTAAGGCTTGATGTCGTAGATGGGGGTGCCATCCATCAGGTCGGCACCGCGCACGATGAGCACCGGGCCAACGTCCGGCCGGTGCTCGATGCCTTCCAGACGCACGCTGGAAAGGCCCAGAGGATTGGGACGGAAGGGCGACCGGGTGGCGAACACGCCCATGCGGGTGTTGCCGCCCAGACGCGGCGGGCGTACAGTGGGGGACCAACTGTCCCGCACCGCGCCGGAGAACTGCCACACCAGCCAGATGTGACTGAAATCTTCCAGACCGCGCACGGCATCGGCATTGCGGTATTCGGGCGTAAAGATCACCTCGCCGCGCAGCTCGTCCACAAGGCCGCTCTGGCGCGGGATGCCGAACTTGGTGGGAAAGGCAGTATGGATATGGGCAATGACCTTCAGGGTCATCTCTTCAGGTGCAGTGGGCATGGCGAACTCCTTTTAATAGATCTTTTTCAGGGGGCATTCCGGCGGGATGCTGTACCGTGCCCGGAATGCGTCCAGTTCCTGAGGCGTGCGAATGAGCTGAACGTCCTCAAAATGGCCATCCGGGGAGATGAAACCGGCCACCTGCTCCCCGGTGCAGATGCTGCACCGCAGTGCAGGCTGCTGGGTGGCGGGGTCGTAAGAACGGGCAGGCTTTTTGCGGAAGAAAAACATGAGAAGCCTCCTTCTTTTATGAAACGTGCCTGAAAGACTGCAGGCGGCTCACAGCCCCCGGCACAGGCCGACAGCGCGGCCCTCAATGTGCAGCTCTTCCAGCTGCAGGCCGGTAAAGATCATGGGTGGGCAGACGGCGGCATTGTCCGCAAGCAGCATCACAGCATCACCCTGCCGGTGGAAGTGCTTGAGGGTGGCCTCGCCGCCAATGCGCACTGCGGCGATCTCGCCCTGCTCCACCTCCGGCTGGCAGCGAATGCATACGATGTCGCCGTCGCAGATGGTGGGGGACATGCTGTCACCGTGGCAGGTCAGGGCAAAGTCGGCGCGCCACGCGGCGGGAACGCCGATATAGCGTTCAATGTTCTGCTCTGCCGTGATAGGAGTGCCGCAGGCAATGGAACCGATCAGCGGGACCTGCGTCATGGCAGGCAGCGGCTCAAAGCCCGGCGGCGGACAGGGTGTGTCCAGCCCCAGCAGATAGGCAGGGGTGGTCTCCAACGCGGCTGCCAGCTCTTCCACCTTGGACTGCGGCAGGTCGTTGATGCCTTTTTCCAGCTTGGTAATGGAGGATTTGGACCGATAGCCCATGCGCTGGGCAAGCTCTTCCTGCGAAAGGCCCAGTTCTTTGCGGCGCAGATGCAGACGGGTAGAAAGCTCAGACATGCGAAACCTCTCTAAAAAAACGTATGGTTGTTCTGTAAAAAGAATGCTGTTACCAGAAGTATACCAAAAAATTGCATTAAAATCAACTTTTTTCTGCGAATTTGCAAAAATGGGTTGACACTGAATCAATGCAGGAATATACTACAACTAAAGATTGTTGAACGGCATTGCCGATACGAAAAAAGGAGAGCGGAATATGGCAAATACTGAAATGATCCGGGATTATATCCGCGCCAGTGGGTACAAGATGCAGTATGTGGCACGAGCCTTGAAGATCAGCCCAATGCACTGAACCTGAAACTGCAGGGGCGCACACAGTTCAAGCTGAGCGAAGCAGAACGGCTGAGCGCGGTGCTTGGTCTGAGCATGTACGAGCGGGATCTCTGCTTTTTTGAAGAGCAGAACCGCCGCGAAGTGCTGGCACGCCGCGCGGATGAAAAGAGGAGGGCAGAACATGACAAGCGAGCAGAGAAATCAGACGCGGCTGGCACTGTACCGGTATGGGATGCGGCAGCGTGCACGAAGCCCGGTGGAGCGCAGCTGGTGCGCCGCCATTGAGGAGGGCCTTGCTATTACCGGCAAAACGACCCGCTGCGTGCGGATCTGTTCGAGCTGCGCTATGTGCAGCACCGCACGGAGGACGATGTGATCGATCAGCTGCACATCGGCCGCACTACTTACCAGAAAGC
>ENA-OQAA01001239-OQAA01001239.1-human-gut-metagenome-genome-assembly--contig:-NODE-1239-length-13628-cov-2.646619_pt1 | contig 13628 bp, 14 predicted proteins | sample MGYA00242489_ERZ504515 | MGnify/ENA primary metagenome ERZ504515 (study PRJEB26092, sample SAMD00036237) | human gut metagenome | host: Homo sapiens | study: EMG produced TPA metagenomics assembly of...
CAGCTTCAAATACAAAAGAAAATTCGGAAGATAACATCAATAGAGAGTCCGGAAGAAACCGCTTCTTCTTTTTACTTGCGCGGAGGTGAGTACAACATTTTATCATCAACGAGCAGTATGCGGATGTTCCGGCACAGACAGGCGATACGGAGCAGTCCCCTACTCCCATCATCAGCATAGAAAATCTGGACAATTACATCCACGACAATAAGGTAAGCGTGAAAGACCTTTATCTGCAAATCAGCAGTATGGGCAATGAAAAGCCCGACATCGTAGAGGGCAATGACCTGCCCGATTTCAATCCTGACGATGAATACCTGCAGGAAATAAAGTCGCCCATATTCTATGCGGTGCAAAAGAACATAAACATCCAAACCGGACAACCGACCATCCTGGATTTTGATATGCAACGCATCAGCCAGCGTATCAATATCGTCTTCAATATCCGCACCGAAGGAAACATAAAAAGAGAAGACCTCGCGGCGCCCATCATCGAATTGTCCGGCGCTTGCGGACGCTTCAACATCGCCGACGCCTGTCTGGACACCACCCGCCTCTACCGGATGGCACATCAGGTACAACCGGACGAGTTTACGCAAACCGGAGAGGGTACTTACCGATGCGTGGTCCATTTCCACACCCTCGGCGTCATCCCCAGCGCGGCAAAAGGACATCTCAACGGACCGGGCATCCTGCAAGTTGCCTTGCAGGTATCTACTCCCCAACTGGATTCTTCCGGTGCACCGGTAGTGGATGAGGAAGGCAATCCCGTAAAAAACAGCCGCTACATCTACGGCGCCATCAATCCCTATAACGAACTGACCGCAGCACAGCTCATTGAAGTGCGCGACGGCAAAATATACCTGCGTTACAGCAAAGAAGATGTAAACATCGAAATCACAACGCCTTTAGTAATAAAGGCCGACCAGATAGTACCCAACGATACCACCGGCATGGATGGCAACCGCACGATCCCACCAATCCGGACGATGACATAATAATAGAGATATAAAGATGAAACGCCTGACATATAGCAATAGCATGCAAAAGCGGAGACACCGGCACAAACTTATTCTGCCGTTATGGTGCATACTGCTGCTTGTTACCGGTTGCGGTAATCTGTACACCGGCGACGAGTCGCTCTATGACCCCAATCATCAGGACAACCAGGGCGACCAGACGCAACTGCCCGTCATGGTAGCATTCAGCGACCCTATATATAATGTATTGACACGCGGTGCGGGAGTGCTGGATCCCACAGACGAAACAAACTTCAGCAAACGCATAGCCGACGGCACTTTCTTCGTATACGCATTCCGGCGCGACAATCCCAACGGAATGACCTATGCCCATCGCCGGGCCGAAGATGCCGACCGGCGCTATTGCCTCATCGACGGCAGTCTGGACGAAATCTCCGCCGAAGAATGCACGGCACTGGGACTCACCGCCGAGCAATGCAAACTCCACGGCAAACGGGCGGCTTATGCAGGAACGGCTCGTTCATTAACTGGAAAAGTTCCGGCTACATCCCCTATTACAATTTGCAGGAAGAATTCGACGCCTTCAACTTCTTTGCTTATTACTACGACAATGCGCAAGTGGGCGAAGTGAAGCGCGAAGCAGACCGTATCTGCTTCGATGTCACCGTAGACGGCTCGCAAGACCTGATGTGCGCCGCTGCCGCCGACCTCAAAGCGCTGATAGAAGACGTGGAAAACGGACGAAAGATAGCTGCCGACTACAGCAGACAGCTGCCCGCCTGAAACAGCTCGGCGCCGACGAACGCCAGCTCATGCGCAGCTGCTATTACGGCACGTACACGGCACGCCGCAACATCTGGCCCATAATCCGCATGAAGCATCAGCTTCATACGTCAAGTTAAAATTCTATCCTGCCAGTAAAAGCACGAAAGACATCGTTTACATCACGGGTGTCTGGATAGAATGCGTCAACAAAGGCGTTTTCACTGTAGCCTCGTCCGACCCTGCAAACGTAGGCGTCCATTTCCCCACAGAGGGAGAACGGGGGAAATTACCGGCGCGTGATGCAGAGGGAAAAGAAATAGCATGGACCGATGAAGAAGGAAAATCACTCTATCCGATGCAAGTAAGGGAAGAAGATGCGGACAAGGAAGTAAACCAGCGTCCGGCAACAGACGGCGGGGTTTTCCTGCTGCCGCCGGGCAACAATGCCACGCTCCTTATAAATACGGTATATTATCCCGACGCAACCGGGAGTGAACCCTATATCACGACTTTCAGCTACGACTTAAAGGATGCCGTGTACAACAAAGACGAAAACGGCGCTTACCTCTCCAGTGGGTTTATGGGCGGACGCGAATATAACATCAGCGCTATATATACGGTCCGCAGGTATAAAGCTGAATGTACAGGCTGCCTCGTGGGTAAACGGTGGAGATATAGAGATAGGAGAAGAATAAAATTGAAACAGACAGAGATTTATATATTTTCTTTTATTAATTAAAAATTCAATGAAGTATGAAAAAGCAATTTTTCTATGCAGCAATGGCGCTCGCAGTAATGAGCAGCTGTTCAAAGGACAATGATCCGGGTATCGGTAATCCGGACGACAACAATGACAAGGCAGTGATCGCATTAGGCGTGGACGTACCCACGGTTACGGCTCTCAGCAGAGGAACCGGCTCTGTGGGCGATGTAGAAGGCGAGAACAACAAGTGGAACAGCCAACGACTGTATATCCACATGGTAGACAGAGCCACCGGCTTAGAAGCCGAAGAAGGTGCTGAAGGAGCAAAAACTCCGATTCTCGATAACGCAACTCTCCAGTTCAGAGCCCCCAAAGCAACCGAAGGCAATAACGGTGCAATCAGAATCTATAACAATTATGTAGAAGATACCGACAACGGCGTGATTCAATACAAATACTACCCGACCAACGGCACCTATACATTCTACGGTTATCATGTTGACGATGCAACCCACGATGATGCAACCATTACGGCAGATGAGAAGAAAGTGAAGAATGTAACAATCAACGGTACTCAAGACCTATTGGCAGCCAGTACCATAGATATGGCCGAGAACGATGCTTCCAATGACCAAAGTTTATATAAAGACATAGCTACCACGCTAAGCGGCGAGTGGACGGAACTTATGAAATACCAGTTCGGCGCCCGTACAGCCCGTAAAGGCATTGTTCCTGTCCTGAAATTCAACCATCAGCTGGCTCGTTTGAAGTTTTTCGTAAGGCAGGCAGTGAAAGCGCAGCCGGCTATAAATATGAAGCCAGCAATTGGGTGGAACGCAAAAGCACTGACGGCCAGGATAAGACACTCGGTATGCAAGTTACTAAGATTACCTTGAAAGACATGGTAAATGTTGTCGACATGGATCTGGCTACTACGACTTCCGCAAGAAACGGAGCCTCCACCGCTCCTTTTGTTGTATGCAGTAAAGATGTTGATAACAAAAACAAGTTAGACCCGGACAAAGGTTTAATCACTCCGGTAGTGCCCAAGTATCCTTACGGCCACGAAAATATTCCGGCAGATAGTGACCCCGACGCTAAAGGAACTCAAGTGGGTGAACCTGTAATGTTTTTCCCTAACGGAAACATCAGCTTGTCCATAGACCTTAAACAATACGTAGAAGATACAAAAGACGAAACAGACGGTGACAAGATTACATACAAAGAAGTTGAGAAGCTGGATACTCCCTTAATCATCGATCAGTCCAAGATTTCAAAAGATGTGAAAGAATTCAAGGCCGGTGCTTCTTACAACGTATACATTACAATCTATGGCTTCGAAAAGATAGAGGTTACCGCAGTGCTGACCGCATGGGAAGACGGTGGTGACATTGAAACCGATATCGAAGACGGAAAATAAGAACCGGCTCCTCTATCGGAAAATAACTCCTGAGGACAATCCAACTACCAACGGGCGGTACGAGAACTACCAACCGTTGGTACTTGAAATACCAAAGCATGGTACAGGAGCTACCAACTGTTGGTACGGAAGCTACCAAACGTTGGTACAAGGAATACCAAAGCATGGTACCGGAAGTACCATACCGAGGAACATAGGAGAGCAACGATATGTTTAACCAATTACTCACTACAATCATGAAAAAGAATTTATGGATGCTGGCAGCCGCCCTTTGCATGACAGCCTGCTCGCAAAACGAGGATATCGTAATAGAGCAACCGGTCAGCGACAACGACTTCGAATCGCCGGACGGACAGCTAATCATCCAATTGGGTGGAATAGAGACACGTATAGGAGCCAGCGTAGGCGTAACACGCGCACCGCTGGATAAGCTATACGATGAGGCAGAAGGCGCTACTACCCGATTGGGCATTTTCGCCCTTGCCACCAATGACGCTACAACCAGCACCGCCATTACCGATGCCAACAGAACCGCAGCATGGGGCGATACGGAGAACTACGGAATTCTGCTGAACAATATACAGGCAGCAGTAACCGCCTGGCCCAAGCAAGACGGCTCCGACGTAAAGCCGGACGGTTTGGAAAATGACCTGGCACAGAAAATCACATTATATAAAGCAACGCCGCAAACGGTGTGTACTACTACCCGATGCAGAAGAAATACGACTATAGCTTCTACGGCTACGCCCCTTATCAGGAAGGCCAAACCATAAGTGCCGCAAAGCCGGAAATAACATTCGCCCGTTTCGACGGCTCGCAGGACATCATCTGGAACAATGCCACCGCCGGAGAGATAGCGCCAAACAGCATTTACCTGAAAAAGGATGTAAAGAACGATGCTTCCCTGACCGGCTATAAAGCCCAATACATCCGCCAGTTGAAGTATCACCACGAACTGAACCGGACAGCCTCTGAAAAGTTACAGGACTATCCGTGGATACCCAACATCAACTTCGAGCACCAACTGGCACAGTTGCGTTTCTCCGTGATTCCCGCCACCGAGCAGTCCGAAGAGGACAGAACAGCCGTCCAAAACATGAAAGTGAAGAATATCACCATCAAAAGCCACGGCACAACGGCCACCCTCAACGTTCTGACCGGGAAACTGACCTTTACCGACAACGGTTCCCTGCTTATGCGGGAAGCCACCGACGACGGCAAAGGCAATATTACTTTTACGGACGACAATGCCGACGGAACCGTCGAAGTTTCCAAAGACATTTATGTCCAGAAATACGAAGGCGGACAATATACGCTTAACGGCATGTCAAGCGCTAACCCGCTGATACAAGGCTATCTGATGGTGAAACCGGACATGGAACAATTCCTGATGGACGTCACCATCATGGCTCCCGATGCCAGTGGAGTGCCGCAAGACCTGATTGTACGCGACATACCCGTCAATGCTCCCGCCCCCGCCCTCGATTCAGGCAAAAATGACAATTTGTTCTATGCCGCTATTACTACAACGTACGTATCGGCATCTACGCCACCCAACAAATCAACGCTACCGCCACTTAGCTACCTGGAAACCGGGCGGTGACTCCGTAGACGTACCCATAGAGTAAAGGCGGAAAGCACCCGCATAAAAACAGAAAAAGTGTAATGAGTAAAAAGAAAAACATATCGTACCTGTTCGGCCTCGCATTCCTGTTATTGGCAGGATGCGACACAGACACTGCCACAGTTCCTCTTCCCGATGACGGGGAGAGGGCTGTGGAAGTGCGGCTGAGGGCATCGGTATGCACCGTAGAGACTACCGTCGGCCGGAGCGTCATTGAAAGCACGGCCCTGAATACAGGAGATGAAATAGGTATATTTCTGATGAGAGACAGTAATTTCAGCACCCCATACTTGCAGAATCTTCCCTATCAATATGCAGAGGGCGGACAACTGAGTTTGCAGCCGGAAGGAACAAAAGTGTACTACCCTGCCCGGCAGGACACGCTCTATCTGTACGGTTATTACCCTTATACGGAAACAGCCGCTGCAGACGAAAACGGTAAAGTATCCATTCCCGTTACCGCTGCTCTGGAAGCAAAGGGCGCCACAGACTACCTTTACACCGGTGAGACCAAAGGCAGCAAGAAAGCGGCTGCAACCGCAGCAGCATTGCCGTCTCCTTGAAACATGCCTTGGCACGCTACGCCTCAACATATCCACCGACCGCCCCGAATATACGGCGGACTCATACCCGGTGTTGCAAAGCATTGGTTTTACCACCCGTGAGGGACAAACAGGGACAATGGACCTGCAAACAGGCGACATCACATCCGATAGTCCGGACACCGGCACATCCGTCAACTCCGATTACCGGAACGAAGCATCCCCGTTCAACCTTATCCCCGGAACACCCGGCATTCAAAAAGATTATCTGCTGCTGCCATACGGGCATGAGACTATCAGTGCGCTCCGCCGCTTGACATTCAGCATAAAAAGAGCCGGACGGAAGCGAAAAAGACATCGTAGTGTTCGACGAAGCCGATGCCGGTGCAAACACTCCCCCGCTAATCGTACTGGAAGCCGGCAGCATAACCACCCTCAACATCCTATATACGCAAAGCATGGCTGCAAAAGCTTCCGTAAACGACTGGAACAAGGGTACGGAACATACATTTCAATAGAACGGAACTTACAAATCCCAACCAACAAAACGCTAAAAACCGATATGCCGAAAACCAATCACCATACACTCTCTTTAAGCAGCATCTTCTTTCTGCTGCTACTTTGCAGTTTCCCTACCCTGCACGCCCAGCAACTGGCAGTAAAGACCAACGGCCTGATGCTTGCCGCCATGGCTCCCAACATCGGCTGCGAATTCGTTGTGGGCGAACGGAGCAGTATCGACATCTCGGCTTTCGGCGCAGTCAACATCTACGGCAACAAAGCCAAAATGATAGGTCTTCTGCCCGAATACCGCTATTGGTTTAACGGACGCCCCATGACACGGGAATTTGTGGGAATAGCCGCTCTCGGCGTGTCCTACGACATCACATGGGGAGACCGCATCTATCAGGGCGATGCTGCCGGCGCCGGGATTACCTTCGGCTATGCGCTGAACCTGAACCGACGCCTCAACGTAGAGTTTTACGGCGGATTCGGCGCCGTGTACTTCAAGCAAAAACAATACTACAAAAACGATAACATAGAGGACTACACCGACGGAACGGCACAAGCCAACGCCAACGGCTACAAACTGCTGCCTATCAAAATAGGTGTCTCCATATCCTATATCTTCAAATAAAGAATAACCGCCATGAAAAATTTCATCATAACATCAGCCGTTTGCATTGCTATGATTTTATCTTCCGCATCAAGCATGGCGCAACAAATCACTATCGTGTCCGGCAAAGTGCTGAATCTGCCCGAAGGTGAAAAAAAGCCGCGCCCCTTCCCCATGGGAGAGACCGTGCGTATTTTTGCTTTCAATACCGTGGCCTCGGCACGCGATGCCCTGAAAGCGCTTGAAACCGGCGGTGGCGGAACATTGCTCTTCGACGCCGATGCCGTGGCGGGCGCCGACGGATACTATGAAATACGTGTAGCGGAAAACGGCGCGCTAATCTTTAACGTGCAAATGAAAAACGAACTGCGCGAGGTGAATTACAAACAGGAGATAAACGCCAACATCGACGGCGGCATCGCTCTTGAGGAGGTGGAAGTGTGGCAGAAAACCCAAACCCGCAACCCCGGCCCGTAGCCGGAAAATAGTGGGCAACAAACTGATTGTAAACAACTCGGTAGCCATTCCCAGCAATTACGGCGCGCCCAACCGCCGGCTCATCATGCAACCTTATATCATGGACTGTACCACCGAAGAGATAGTGAGCTACATGGACCCGACAGTCATGGACGGCCCCGAATACGGACTGACGCAAGACCGCCGCATGGCCTACGACATCAGGAACGACAAACTGGCTCCCTATATCAATACCCGCCGCCAACTGGATGCCACACGCTTCAACCTGGACATCAATGACTCGGTACCCGTACCCGACCCCAGACGCATTTACAGTGTATTGTCCAAAGTTATTATAGCAGACTATACCCACCCTACATACGAAGCGGAATGGAAAATGACTACCTGCAAAATAAAACGCCCGTTGCAGTTTCTGGAGTTCTCGTTCCCCGATTTTGAATTAGACCCCGATAAATACAAGGAAACGCCCCGGCGCGAACGCCGGAATACGGCAGGCAATATTTCGCTGACATTCCTTGTGGGCAAGGCCGAACTGGATCCTGCCGACTCTGCCAATGTGGTGCAGATGAACAAGTTGCAGGAAGACCTGATGAACATCGTAAACGGTGAGGGCACCACACTGAAAGAATTTAAGATAACCGGCGTATCGTCTCCCGAAGGACGCTATGCCAGCAACCTTGCGCTTGCCAAGCAACGAACGGCTTTCGCCCTACGGAAAATCACTTCGGTAATACCTGCCGCCAAATGGAGCCGGGTATACAAGCATCCTACGGAAACCCGTGTTGCCACTTGGAATGAAGTAGCCGATTTACTGGAACGGGACAGCCTCACTGCGGAAGCGCGGGAGATAAGGGAAATCACCGGGAAATATAAGAATCCGGATGCGCAGTTTGCCGCCGTATCGCGTCTGCCCTACTACTCCAGCATCATCAAAGAACGGTTGCCCAAACTACGCACCGTACAGTACGAATACAAACATGAAATATTCCGTGAACTGAATCCGGATGAAATATTGGACAAATACTTGCACGACCCTCAATACGCCGACGGCAAAAAGTCGTTTACCCGATACGAGTACTGGCATTTGTTCCGGATGATAAAAGACCCGGAAGAAGCGGAGAAACTCTATCGGCGCGCTTACAGGGAAACAATGGCCTACGACACGAAAGGGAAAGAAAAGCCGTGGATTCTGGCGGCAAACAACCTTGCAATAGCACTGCTGCGCAGGGATACTTTCGACGTAGAGATACTGAAACCCCTGATTGACCTTAAACGGAAAGTGAACATGGTGGACTCTTTCAATGACGGCATCAGCATAACCAAGATTGAGGTAAACCCCGAAACAATCGTTGCCAACCAGCTCGCAATGTACATACGCGCCTATAACTTTGAAGAGGCCAGCATCCTTGCCGACAAACTTCCGGATACCGAACGCTTCCAGATGATAAAGGCATTTGCCAACTGCCTGGGCGGATACTACGACTACCGAGGTGCAGCCACCGTAAAGGAGGGCGAGGAACGTAAAAAAGTATTCAAATTGGTAAAGGAGTCGTCACCGCTCAATAATATTGTAATGTGCATGGCTATGGAGACGGACAATTACAACAAAGAAGCACAGAAAGCATTGGAAGAACTGCCTGAAACGGCCATGACTAAATACATGAAACTGGTGATTTACATCCGGGAAAAGAAACTGTATGAATGGAGCTACGATAACGCCCTCGACTTTGACGAAGCCTGCAAGAAGTTGGAAGAAATTGTCAAACTGGATGAGAAATACTACAAAATAGCCGTTAACGACGGTGAAATCAGCAAGGAATTTATGGAATATTACGACCAGGGCGACTGGAAACTTTATTAAACGGATATGGAGAGTTAAGCATCATGAAGAAACCACTGATTATATTGATTGTACTGCACACACTGATACCTTTTGCCTTTGCCCAACAGCAAACGGGCAATAATCCTTCTCCGGCAACGCATCCTAAAGATACCGTCGGCATAGGATTCGATGCTACCCGGCAGATGTTCCAAAGGCGTTACCAGCATCCGGATGCAGTGCCTTTCGACACACTATGGAAAAACAATGTATATATCTCCTTGTTTGGCGGCATGGACAAAATGATTCCGCGCGGAAACACGGATTTCAACACCGGTCCCGTGGGCGGTATCGCCGCCAATTGGCAGTTCGCCCCCGCCCATGCCCTGCGTGCCTCATTGCTGGCGGGTAACTTCTCGCGCAAAATAGACAACGAAACCCTATTGCGTTTCGGACTGCAGGCGGATTATCTGCTGAATGTATCATCCTACGTCAACGGCTACAATCCCGGACGTATCTTCGAGTTCCTGACCGTAGCGGGAGTCGGCTATCAATTATCTTCACTGGCAGGCAGAGTGGAACATGTGGCCGACCTGCATTTAGGTTTCCAACTGAAACTGCACCCTACCGCACATGTGGACTTTTATCTGGAACCCCGCTTCACCATTATGAGTGACGGCATAGACCATTCCTTTCAAAAGAACTGGCATAAATATGACATGACCTACGGTGCGACCGTAGGAATGAACTACCGCCTGAAAGCATGGAAGCCCTTCGGCAAAATGCGCATACTGGAAGGCAATCATTTTTTGGACAATACCTTTCTCAGCATCGCTGCCGGCGGGCAGTTTCAAGCTTCCCGCCTGACAAGTGAAATGGGACTGACAAACTCCATCGGCCCGCACATCAGCCTGTCTGCCGGCAAATGGCTGATACCGGCATTCGGCTTACGGCTGTCGGCATTCAAATCGGCCGATACCTGGCATAAGAAAGTAATCGCCTCTTCGGCGAGTTCGGCCGGTGAAGAGTTTTATGAGATGTCCGCATACGCCGGGGGACGCCTGGAAGGTATGCTGGATGCCACTTATTTTTTTAACGGCAGGCAACTCAGTCCCAAATTCTCCGTCAATGTATTGGCGGGCGGTGAACTGGGATATATTCAAAAAGAAAATGGTTATCGGCCCGCAAAAGGCGGATATACGGGATTTACAGGCGGCTTGCAATTTAAATACCGGCTTTGGGGCGATGTTTCTTTATTTGCAGAGCCACGCACCAGTCTGGCATCCTATTCATTAAAGACCAATGAAAAGGAAGAAGGCAGATACGTAGCCAAAAAGTTCACAGACAATCTGTACAGTATCAATATAGGTATAGAGATACAACGTACCGATGAAGAAAACCGTATGGCACACTCTTTAAACCGTGATTTGTTTAAACCTTCTTTCTTTGTAAGCGGCGCAATCGGTTTCTCCGTTCCCATACAAATGAAACGGTACGAACCGAAACGCTACTTCGACTACATGGCCACGATAAGTGCAGGACGCATTTTCACCCCATTGTCATCACTCCGTTTAGCAGCGGATTACGGACTCTGTCCACAGACCGGAAAGGGAAAACCTTGGATTATGATATGGCAAGCGGAAGCCTTGACTATATGCTGAACCTTACCAATCTGATGACGGGATATGACCCCGAACGCAAATACGACGTACAGCTATTTGCCGGAATAGTGGCTTCTATGCGGATGAAACATGAGAACCGCTTCTTTATCGGCGGAGAAGCGGGACTGCAAACATCTTACCGGGTGGGTCGCCGCTTCAAGGTATTCCTCGAACCCAAAATCCGCATTTACGGCAAGGAACTGCTAATGCAGGATAATGTGCAGGGGAGCGACATCATGATGTCGCTAAATGCCGGAACAAGCTTTTCGTTCTAAACGGGAACAGGTTATTTCAGAAGTTCATCAATCTTCTTAACCAAAGCCGAGAACTCTTCCGGATTATAAAGGCGGGTGAGCATCACGATGCGTCCTTCCTTATCAATCAATACATTACGGGTAACACCAGCTTGGCGCAACGCATATTTGGCGAAAATATCAGCCCCGGGTCCAATCCCAACGGATAGGTAACGCCCGTGGACTTGCCAAAAGCTATGACTTTATTCAACGGCTCGTCACGGTCGATGCCCATTAACATGAAATCCGGATCGGACTTATGCTTCTGCCATATATCCTTTTCGATAAAAGGCATCTCCTTACGGCATACACCACACCAGCTTGCCGTAAACTGCAACATAACCACCTTGCCACGGAAATCAGAAAGCGTAACGGTCCTGCCGTCTGTCAGCGTAACGGTAAAATCGGGAGCCACCTGCCCCACTTTCACAATATAACCGGTATCGTCTGCCTCTGCTTCCTGCGCCATACCTACCATGCTGCACAATGCGAATAGGCCAAGTACCAATGATCTGAGTCGCTTCATTTTTCTTTGTTTTTAAGTATTCATAAATAGATTTCCTGTCACAAAAGAAACTAATTAGGCATAACAAAACAAATAGAGTATGAACTCTTTGCAAATATTTAACTCATACCCCACACGAAATGCGCGGATTACACAAACAGCATCTAATGACCGTTCAGTCATTCATAAACCGTCTTGTGTAAATCCGCGCAACTTATATTCAAAGCCTTACCGCTCCGAAAGCCCGTTCCTTAGATATTGGGTTTTATGTCCAACTTCACGGGCTTAATCATGTTTTCGGGCTTCAGGATAGTATCCAAATCTTCTTTGGAAAGAATGTTGTGTTCCAGAACCAGTTCATAGACACCTTTTCCCGTTGCAAGAGCTTCTTTGGCTATCTTGGTAGAATTTTTATAACCGATAACCGGATTAAGAGCCGTAACCACACCGATGCTATCGTGTACATATCTGCGGCATACTTCCTCATTAGCGGTAATACCGTCGATACAGAGCGTGCGCAGGTATCGAATCCGTTCATCAGCAAATCGGCAGACTCAAAACAACATTGCGCCATTACGGGTTCCATTGCATTCAGCTCCATTTGAGCTGCTTCGCCACTCATAGCCACACAAAGGTCGTTGCCGATTACCTTATAGGATATCTGATTCATTACCTCAGGGATAACCGGATTGACCTTACCCGGCATAATGGAAGACCCAGGCTGCATGGCAGGAAGATTGATTTCTCCCAATCCGCAACGCGGACCGGATGCAAGCAGACGAAGGTCATTGCATATCTTGTTCATCTTCACCGCAACTCTTCTCATAGCCGAGGAGTAGCCTACAAGGCAAGAGGTATCCGAAGTAGCTCCCACCAAGTCACCGGACAGTTTCACGTCCCATCCGGTAAGCTTCGACAAGGCCTTCACACATTTCTCCGCATATTCCGGTTCTGCCGCAATACCCGTGCCGATGGCGGTAGCTCCCATATTGACCGTAAGGAATTCCTCCGCCGCAAAGTTCAGGTTCTTTATCTCATTGCGCAAAATGCTGGCAAATCCGTTGAATGTCTGTCCGAGAGTCATGGGCACAGCATCTTCCAACTGCGTACGTCCCATTTTAATAATGTGTTTAAACGCTTCGGCTTTGCATTGGAACGCATCGATCAACTCCTCAAAATGTTTCACAAGTTTAAGGTGGGTATAATACATTCCTATATGTATGGCAGTAGGATAAGCGTCATTGGTGGACTGTGAACGATTGACGTGATCGTTCGGTGAACAGTATTGGTATTCGCCGCGTTTATGTCCCATGATTTCAAGCGCGCGATTAGCTATTACCTCATTGGCATTCATATTGGTAGTGGTGCCTGCTCCCCCCTGAATCATGTCTACCGGGAACTGCTCGTGGTGCTTGCCTTCGAGTATCTCCTTACAGGCTTTAAGGATAGCATCCGTTTGCTGCCCGGTAAGCAGACCAAGTTCGGAATTGGCAATGGCTGCTCCCATTTTGGTAATGGCAAGAGCATTGATAAACAAAGGATATTCGTTCAGATGAAATTTACTGATACGGAAATTCTCGATACCTCTGAGAGTCTGTACTCCATACATGGCGCTTTCCGGTATTTCACGGCTGCCGATTAATCGCTTTCTGTGCGAGTTTTTGTAGATTAGTTCTTCTTTCAATAATATATGTTTTATTAACTATTTCGATAAAGCGGTCA
>ENA-OQAA01001240-OQAA01001240.1-human-gut-metagenome-genome-assembly--contig:-NODE-1240-length-13626-cov-2.057856_pt1 | contig 13626 bp, 15 predicted proteins | sample MGYA00242489_ERZ504515 | MGnify/ENA primary metagenome ERZ504515 (study PRJEB26092, sample SAMD00036237) | human gut metagenome | host: Homo sapiens | study: EMG produced TPA metagenomics assembly of...
CTTTTTCCGGGGTGATGGTGTACGTTTCGATAAAGTTCCGTCTTCATCTTTCTGCTTCTGCAGGCGCAGGCTCATGTAAACGAAGATGACGACAACGAAAATAACTGCAAAAGCCAGGATGCCGTTGCCTACCATAAACTGTTTGTTGGTATTCAAGTGGTGTGCCATAATTGTAAGAAATTGAATGCTTGCGCAAATGTAATGATTAAAATTGAACGTACAGACAATCTTTTCAACAATTAAGAAGCCGCTCTTTAAAATTATTTGCCTAATATTGCAGCTACAAACCTTTAAACAAATATGCCATGAAAAGGAAAGTGACACTTCTGTTGCTATTATTCTGTATGTTAACCCTGCATGCGCAGGAAGTATATAAAACCGTAAAAGACCTGCCGTATATTGCCAAGTCCGAGACTGATGCTTACCGGAAGGAACGTTGCAAGCTGGATGTCTACTATCCGGTGGGCAAGAAAGATTTTCCCACTATCGTATGGTTCCATGGCGGTGGTCTGGAAGGTGGCGGGAAGCACATCCCTCAGGAATTGATGGACAGAGGCTTTGCTGTAGTGGCGGTGAACTACCGTCTAAGTCCCAAAGCCAAGAATCCCGCTTATATTGAAGATGCTGCGGCTGCCGTGGCATGGACATTCAACCATATAGAAGAATACGGCGGCAGTAAAGACAAGATATTTGTTTCCGGACATTCCGCAGGCGGCTACCTTGCACTGATATTGGCTATGGATAAGAAGTACATGGAAGCTTATGGTGCGGATGCCGATAAAGTGGCGGCTTATCTTCCCGTCAGCGGACAGACGGTGACCCATTTCACGATTCGTAAAGAACGCGGGTTACCGAACGGTATTCCTATTATAGATGAATATGCCCCGGTGAACCGTGTGCGTAAAGATACCCCTCCTGTCATACTGATAACCGGAGACCGCAATCTGGAAATGGCGGATCGATGGGAAGAGAACGCTTTATTCGCTTCCGTAGCGAAGAATATCGGCAATAAGAAGGTGACTCTGTATGAGTTGCAAGGCTTCAATCACGGCACAGTACTCGAACCTGCCTGTTTCCTGATTATAAACTATATTCGTGAACATTGATATATACATACTTATGAAAAGATTTACAGCTTTAACTGTCGCCTTGCTGATTGGTGTGACGATGTTTGCACAACAAGCCCTTTGGGGAACTGCTCCCGTGGTATCTCCCGAGATTCATGACAACAATACCGTAACCTTCCGCTTCAAAGCACCAAAAGCGGTGAGAGTACAGCTTACAGGAGATTTCCTGCCTGTACAGAAGAATGCTAAGTTCGAGGCTCCCGGAATTGTGGATCTGAAGGAAGGGCAGGAGGGTGTATGGGAATATACTACTCCCGAACCTCTGAAACCGGAGCTTTACAGCTACTCTTTCATAGTAGATGGCTTGCGGATGAACGATCCCGCCAATGTCTACCTGATCCGTGATGTGTCCACCTTAACCAACGTATTTATCATAGGCGGTGATCGTGCCGATTTTTATAAAGTCAATCCGGTGCCTCACGGAACCGTCTCCCGGATATGGTATGATAGTCCGGCGCTTGGTCTGGAACGTCGTATGACGGTCTATACCCCTGCCGGTTATGAAACCAGCGGCAAGCGCTATCCCGTGCTTTACCTCCTTCATGGAATGGGGGGTGATGAAGAGGCATGGATTTCCCTGGGCCGTACTGTACAGATACTGGATAACCTGATTGCACAAGGGAAAGCAAAGCCTATGATTGTAGTAATGCCGAACGGCAATGCTTCACAGGAGGCTGCTCCTGGAGAGTCATCCCGTGGAATGGTTCCCCCGACAATGCAGTTACCCAAGACAATGGAGGATCTTATGAACAGGCGTTTCCCGAGATCGTGAAGTTCATCGATAAAAACTACCGTACGATAAAGAGTAAATCCGGTCGTGCCATTGCCGGTTTGTCTATGGGTGGTTTCCATTCTTTGCATATTTCCAAGCAATATCCTGATATGTTTAATTATATCGGACTGTTTTCTGCTGCCATTATGCCTAATAAAGAGGTGTCTTCACCGATATACGAGAACATGGAAGGAAAGCTGAAAGTGCAGTTTGACAAAAATCCCACCCTTTACTGGATTGCCATCGGTAAGACGGATTTCCTCTACAAAGCCAATGAGGAATACCGTAAACTGCTGGATGAAAAGGGATATAAATATACCTATTACGAATCGGACGAAGGACATATCTGGAAGAACTGGCGTATTTATCTGACGGAGTTCGTTCCGATGTTGTTCAGGTAAGAAACTTATCACCACAGATTACGCAGATTGACACGGATCGAATACAATATATATAAATAATCTGTGTGAATCTGTGTGATCTGTGGTAACTTTTGACATATCTTTGCCTCCGAAAACCCAAAAACAATACCATGAATAGAAAATTAATCTTATCCGCAGCCCTCTCCGGCTGATGTTGGCCGCTACGGCGCAAACTACAGTGCTCCTGCCATCCCAAGAGACGGGAAAATAGAAAAGAAGGTAGAAGCCTTGCTCAAGAAGATGACCCTTGAAGAGAAGATTGGCAGATGACCGAGCTTACCATTGACGTCATTACCAAACGTGATAATTCGACCCAAGAATTTCAGATAGACGATGCTTTGCTGGATACCGTTATCGGCAAGTACAAAGTCGGTTCTATCCTGAATGTACCCCAGGCGTGCCCAATCCAAAGAGAAGTGGGAAGAAATCATCCGGAAGATACAGGACAAATCGATGAAAGTCATGGGTATTCCTTGTATTTATGGTGTAGACCAGATACATGGAACAACTTATACATTGGGTGGAACTTCTTCCCTCAGGGCATCAATATGGCAGCTACCTTCAACCGCGAACTGGTGCGTGAAGGTGCCCGCATCTCCGCTTATGAAACCAAGGCCGGAAGTATCCCCTGGACCTATGCTCCGGTGCTCGACCTGGCACGTGACGCCCGCTGGCCCCGTCATTGGGAGAACTACGGCGAAGATTGCTACGTGAATGCCGAAATGGGGCGCGAAGCCGTATTCGGTTTTCAGGGCAGTGATCCTAACCATATAGGAAAGCAACAAGTGGCCGCCTGCATCAAGCATTATATGGGTTACGGTGTGCCTGTTTCCGGTAAAGACCGTACCCCTTCGTCCATCACCGTGCAGGATATGCGCGAGAAACATTTCGCTCCGTTCCTCGAAGGTATCAAGGCAGGTGCTTTGTCTGTTATGGTGAACTCCGCCATGAATAACGGGCTTCCTTTCCATGCCAACTACGAACTGCTGACCGAGTGGCTGAAAGAGGACTTGAACTGGGACGCATGATTGTGACCGACTGGGCGGATATCAATAACCTCTACACCCGCGATAAGATTGCAGGCAGCAAGAAAGAGGCTATCAAGATAGCTATCAATGCCGGTATCGATATGTCGATGGTGCCTTATGAATGGAGTTTCTGTACATACCTGAAAGAGTTGGTGGAAGAAGGCGAAGTGCCGATGAGCCGCATTGACGATGCTGTACGCCGCGTGCTGCGCATGAAGTATCGCTTGGGCTTGTTCGAAACACCTGCTTATAATCACAAGGATTTCCCCCTGTTCGGAGGTAAAGAGCATGCCGCGGCTGCTTTGCAGGCTGCCGAAGAGTCTCTGGTCTTATTGAAGAATACCGATCACATCTTGCCGTTGCCCAAAGATAAAAAACTGTTGATTACAGGTCCTAATGCCAACTCCATGCGTACGCTCAACGGTGGTTGGTCTTACACTTGGCAAGGACACAGGGCGGATGAATTAGCGGCGGATTATAACACCATTCTTGAATCGTTCACTCAGAAGTTCGGTGCTTCCAATATCATCTATGAGCCGGGTGTCACTTATAAGGAAGGTGGCGCATGGTGGGAAGAAAATGCTCCGGAAATAGATAAAGCCGTAGCTGCTGCCGCCAATGCGGATTATATCATCGCTTGTGTGGGTGAGAACTCCTATTGCGAAACTCCGGGTAACCTGAACAACCTCTTCCTCTCCGAAAGCCAACTCAATCTGGTGAAAGCATTGGCTGCCACCGGAAAGCCGGTTGTTTTGGTTCTGAACGAAGGCCGTCCGCGCATCGTCAACGAAATAGAACCGTTGGCAAAGGCTGTTATCAACACCATGCTTCCGGGTAACTATGGAGGCGATGCTTTGGCAAACCTCGTGGCAGGAGACGCCAACTTCAGCGGTAAGATGCCTTACACTTATCCGAAGGAAATCAATTCATTGTTCACTTACGACTACAAGCCGTGCGAAGACCTTGAAAAGATGTCGGGTGCTTATGATTACGATGCCGTGATGTCCGTGCAATGGGCATTTGGTTACGGATTGAGCTACACTACCTATGCTTACAGCAACCTCAAAGCGGATAAAACCAACTTTACGGCTGACGATGTACTTACTTTCACCGTTGATGTGAAGAACACCGGTAACCGTATCGGCAAGGAAAGCGTTCTGCTGTTCAGTAGCGATCTGATCGCTTCCCTGACTCCTGATATCCGCCGCCTGCGTGCTTTTGAGAAAGTAGAACTGCAACCGGGAGAAACGAAAACCGTTACGCTGAAAGTGAAAGGCTCCGACCTTGCTTTCGTGGGTTATGATGGCAAATGGATTCTGGAAAAAGGCGACTTCCGCATACAGACGGGTAATCAAACTTTGAATATTACTTGTACGGATACCAGGAAATGGGATACGCCGAATAAATAAAAATATATAAAAGTTCAGGTACATTTTACCTCCTATGGATAGAGCCAATAGTTCGAAATAAGAGAACTATTGGCTTTCTTGTATGCAGAAAGATAGTAAAAAGCCTGTATTACTTACGCTCCGTTTTTATAAAAGAGTGGAAATAGCATCTTGTTCTGTCTCCCAAAGGAATATAAATACAGAATATTGAATAATATACAGTCGTTATACAGACTTTATGCAAGATAACTATGCATCTTACGCCTCAAAACTATATATCTAATGTCTGCTATCTATATATCTAACGCTTACGATCTATATATCTAATACTTGCCATCTATATATGGAACGCCTACGATCCATATATCCAATGCAAACCAACAGTTTATGGTTGCCAAACCGCGTCTGTTTTATTTTTCAGCATTGTCCGTATTTATGTATCCCTCTGTCAGTCTGCCGGATACACTTTTTTACTTGCGTATTTCCATTCAGACGGAAGGACGGATATACGGCATTCTCCTTATGCATAAAATACAAAATGTCAGAATCGACCTTGCCATATCGAAGCGGTTTTACAGAAGTCATTTGCATTACTTTCTTCTTTCAGGAGCGTTAAATCATTCTTTTTTTCTCTAATATTTTGTAGTCGAATAGATTATTTATATCTTTGCAACCGCAATGGATGAAAGGTGGAGGGGCAATTAAGCTCCTTTTTTTGTTCTTATATAGTTAATCAATGGTAGAAAAGAAAACTGTTTGTCAGATTGTTGACGAGTGGCTGGACGGAAAAGAGTACTTTCTGGTGGAAGTAGCTATCAGCGGACGACAAGATTGTGGTGGAAATTGACCACAAAGAAGGGGTTTGGATTGAAGATTGTGTGGAGTTGAGCCGATACATCGAATCCAAGTTGAACCGTGAGGATGAGGATTATGAGTTGGAGGTAGGTTCTGCCGGTATCGGACAGCCATTTAAAGTGTTGCAACAGTACACCAACCACATCGGAAAAGAAGTGGAAGTGCTGAGAAAAGATGGACGCAAGTTGTGCGGCGTGCTGAAGGCAGCCGATGAACAGCATTTCACTGTAACTGTAGAGAAGAAAGTGAAACCCGAAGGAGCCAAGCGTCCCCAGCTGGTGCAGGAAGACGAAATGCTTGCGTATGATGAAATAAAATATACTAAATACTTAATCAGTTTTAAATAAGACTATGGCCAAGAAAGTAGAAACTATCAGCCTGATAGATACATTTTCGGAATTTAAGGAACTGAAAAATATCGATAGAACCACCATGGTGAGCGTGCTCGAAGAGTCGTTCCGTAGTGTGATCGCGAAGATGTTCGGCACCGATGAGAATTACGACGTAATTGTGAACCCGGACAAGGGCGACTTCGAAATATGGCGCAACCGTGAAGTAGTGGCGGATGAAGACCTGGAAAATCCGAACTTGCAGATTGCATTATCGGAAGCACAGAAAATAGATGCTTCTTATGAAGTGGGCGAGGAAGTGACGGATGAAGTAATCTTCGCGAACTTCGGACGACGTGCCATCTGAACCTGCGTCAGACGTTGGCCTCTAAAATTTTGGAACTGGAAAAAGACAGTATCTATAATAAATATATTGATAAGGTGGGCAATATCATCAATGCGGAAGTATACCAGATATGGAAGAAGGAAATGCTGCTGCTCGATGATGAAGGAAACGAATTGCTGCTGCCCAAGACGGAACAGATTCCGAGCGATTTCTATCGCAAGGGAGAAACGGCGCGTGCGTGGTGGCCCGTGTGGACAACAAGAATAACAATCCGAAGATTATCCTTTCCCGTACATCGCCTGTATTCCTGCAGCGTCTGTTCGAGATGGAAGTACCCGAAATCAATGACGGACTGATTACCATCAAGAAGATTGCCCGTATCCCCGGTGAGCGTGCCAAGATTGCCGTTGAGTCGTACGACGACCGTATCGACCCGGTAGGTGCCTGCGTCGGTGTGAAGGGTAGCCGTATTCATGGCATTGTTCGTGAGTTGCGCAACGAGAATATTGACGTAATCAACTATACGTCCAATATCCAGTTGTTTATTCAGCGTGCCCTCAGCCCCGCGAAGATATCTTCTATTCGTCTGAATGAAGAAGAACGTAAGGCAGAAGTCTTTCTGAGCCTGAAGAGGTTTCGCTGGCTATTGGTAAAGGCGGTTTGAATATCAAACTTGCCAGTATGTTGACCGAGTACACCATTGACGTATTCCGTGAGTTGGATCAGGCTGTTGAGGATGAAGATATCTATCTGGATGAGTTCAGAGACGAAATCGACGGTTGGGTGATTGATGCCATCAAGTCGATTGGTATCGATACAGCGAAGGCCGTGCTGAACGCTCCGCGCGAGTTGTTGATTGAAAAGACCGACTTGGAAGAAGAAACGGTGGACGAGGTATTACGCATTTTAAGTTTGGAGTTTGAAGAAGGCGAACCTGAATTGGAACCGGCACCTGAGGTTGTGCCTGAGACAGAGCCGAGGTTGCCCCTGAGGCAGAGCCCGAGGCAGAATAAAGTGTCTGTCGACATCTGTTTCTGTTTGCACTAACTTCTTTCTCCACATTATTCATTAATTTTTTAGTATGACGATAAGGTTAAATAAAGTAACAAGAGATTTGAATGTAGGAATTTCAACGGTCGTTGAGTTCTTGCAGAAAAAAGGATTTGCCGTTGAGGCAAACCCCAACACAAAAATTAACGAGGAGCAATATGCCTTGCTCGTGAAAGAGTTCAGTACAGATAAGAATCTTAGACTTGAATCGGAACGTTTCATTCAGGAACGGCAGAATAAAGACCGTAACAAAGCATCGGTATCTATCGATGGTTACGAAGCTGAGACTACGGAGAAACCGAAAGTTGAAGAAATAAAGACTGTTGTACCCGAAGATGCACGTCCGAAGTTTAAACCTGTCGGAAAAATAGACTTGGATAAACTGAACCGGAAACCGGTAGTAGAAAAAGTGGAAGAAAAGAAAGTGGAAACATCTGCGCCTGTGGTAAAGGAAGAACCTAAACCGCAGCCCAAACCGGAACCGAAGCCTGAGTTCAGACCGGAACCGAAGCCGGAACCCAGACCGGAATTAAAGCCCGAACCGAAACCGGAACCGAAGCCGACTCCGGCTCCCGAACCGGCTCCTGTGGTGAAAGAAGAACCGAAGCCAGCAGTCGTTGCAGAAAAACCTGCACCCAACCCCGCTCCGGTAGTAGCGAAAGAAGTAGTAAAAAAAGAAACACCTGCTCCCGCGGCACCTGTCCGGGAAGAGGCGAAACCTGCCGTGGCAGAAGAAGCGCCTGCAAAGAGTGGTGAGGCGGAAATCTTCACAATTCACAAGCCGGAGTTTGTTTCTAAGATCAATATCATCGGTCAGATTGATTTGGCGACATTGAACCAGTCTACACGCCCTAAGAAGAAATCCAAAGAGGAGAAACGTAAGGAGCGCGAAGAGAAGGAGAAAATTCGTCAGGATCAGAAGAAGCTGATGAAAGAGGCGATCATCAAAGAAATCCGCCGCGAAGACACCAAAGCGAAGATGGCAAGGAGAAAGATGCCGATGCCAATGCCAACAAGAAGAAACGTCTCCGCATTAATAATAATAATAAGGAGAAGGTGGATATCAACAATGCATCCAACTTCCAGCGTGGAGGCGACAACCGTGGTGGTGGAGGTAAAGGACCTCATGCCGGCGGCGGTCAGCAAGGTGCCGGTGGTGGTAATAATCACCAAGGTGGCAACAAGAACAACCGTAACAACAATAACAGGGATCGTTTCAAGAAACCGGTCATCAAGCAGGAGGTTAGCGAGGAAGACGTAGCTAAGCAGGTAAAAGAAACCTTGGCACGCCTCACTTCCAAAGGTAAGAGCAAGACTTCCAAATACCGTAAGGACAAGCGCGATATAGCGAACAGCCGTATGCAGGAGCAGGAAGACCGCGAAATGGCGGACAGCAGAGTGCTGAAGATAACGGAATTCGTGACTGCCAACGAGTTGGCAAGCATGATGGATGTTTCCGTGACGCAGGTCATCGCTACTTGCATGAGTATCGGTATCATGGTGTCTATCAACCAGCGTCTGGATGCTGAAACCATCAATCTGGTGGCGGAAGAGTTCGGATACAAGACTGAATATGTCAGTGCCGAAGTGGCACAGGCCATTGTAGAGGAGGAGGATTCTGAAGAGGATCTGGAACCGCGCGCGCCGATTGTTACCGTCATGGGTCACGTAGACCACGGTAAGACATCATTGCTCGACTATATCCGTAAGGCGAACGTTATTGCCGGTGAAGCCGGTGGTATCACGCAGCACATCGGTGCTTACAACGTGAAACTGGAAGACGGACGTGAGATTACGTTCCTCGATACTCCGGGTCATGAGGCGTTTACCGCTATGCGTGCCCGTGGTGCAAAGGTGACGGACGTGGTTATCATTATTGTCGCTGCCGATGATAACGTGATGCCGCAAACGAAGGAAGCTATTAACCATGCTATGGCTGCCGGTGTACCTATCGTATTCGCAATTAACAAGATTGATAAACCGACTGCCAATGCTGACAAGATTAAGGAAGAGCTGGCAAGTATGAACTATCTCGTTGAAGAATGGGGCGGCAAATATCAATCGCAAGATATCTCGGCCAAGAAAGGCTTGGGTGTGAAAGAACTGTTGGAGAAAGTATTGCTGGAAGCAGAAATGCTTGATCTGAAAGCAAATCCGAACCGTAAGGCAACAGGTTCCATCATCGAGTCTTCATTGGACAAAGGCGTGGTTATGGTAGCTACCATGCTGGTATCAAACGGTACACTTCAGGTGGGAGACATCGTACTGGCAGGTACAGCGTATGGTAAGGTGAAAGCTATGTTCAATGAACGTAACCAGCGCCTGAAAGAGGCCGGACCGTCTGAGCCGGTATTGATTCTGGGATTGAACGGTGCACCTGCTGCCGGTGATACGTTCCACGTAATCGATACAGAACAGGAAGCACGTGAAATCGCTAACAAGCGTGAACAGTTGCAACGTGAACAAGGTCTGCGTACTCAGAAGATGCTTACTTTGGATGAAGTTGGCCGTCGTCTGGCACTGGGTGACTTCCATGAACTGAATGTTATCGTTAAGGGTGACGTGGACGGTTCTGTTGAGGCGTTGAGCGATTCACTGATCAAACTGTCTACAGAGCAGGTACAGGTAAATGTAATCCACAAAGGCGTTGGAGCAATCTCCGAATCCGATGTTTCATTGGCTGCCGCTTCGGATGCTATCATCATCGGCTTCCAGGTACGTCCGTCGAATGCCGCTGCAAAGATGGCAGAGAATGAAGGTGTGGATATCCGCAAGTACTCAGTGATTTACGACGCTATCGAAGAGGTGAAGGCCGCTATGGAAGGTATGTTGGCACCGCAGGTGAAGGAGCAGGTAACTGCAACCATCGAGGTACGCGAGGTGTTCAATATCACCAAGGTAGGTCTCGTAGCCGGTGCGGTAGTGAAGACCGGAAAGGTGAAACGCAGCGACAAGGCCCGTTTGATACGCGACGGTATCGTAATCTTTACCGGTTCTATCAATGCTTGAACTTTCAAGGACGATGTGAAGGAAGTAGGTACCAACTTCGAGTGTGGTATCAGCCTGACGAACTGCAACGATATCAAGGTAGGCGATATGATCGAATCTTACGAAGAAATAGAAGTAAAACAGACTCTGTAAGCGAAATAATCTTTTAGACACGGATTACACGGATTTCACGGATTGGTTTAAAAGAAAAACCGTGCTTATCCGTGTAATCCGTGTCTTTTTTAGATATAGTTATGACAATAATAGATATCATCCTGTTGGTGGTGATTGGCGCAGGAGCGGTCATCGGTTTTATAAAAGGCTTCATCAAGCAACTGGCATCCATCCTCGGATTGATTGTCGGATTGCTGGCTGCAAAAGCACTGTATGTGTCGGTAGCGGAGAGAGTCTTTTCTAAGATAACGGACTCTATGACGTTTGCACAGATATTGGCGTTTGTCGTAATCTGGATAGTGGTTCCGTTGTTGTTCCTGCTGGTAGCGGCTTTGCTGACGAAGGCGATGGAAGCAGTCTCGCTCGGTTGGCTGAACCGCTGGCTGGGTGCCGGACTGGGCGCGTTGAAGTTTCTGCTGCTGGTGAGTCTGCTTATCTGTGTTGTCGAGTTTATCGACTCGGATAATACGATGATTGATAGAACAATAAAGGAGGAATCCGTGTTATATTATCCTATAGAGTCGTTCGCGGGAATGTTTTTCCCGGCTGCAAAAGAAGTTACAGAACAATATATACTTAATACATAATGCAACCCGAAGAACCCAATAAATATGTAAAGGAACTAACGCAGGAGAAGTACAAGTACGGCTTCACCACCGATGTACATACGGAAGTCATTGAGCGTGGCTGAATGAAGATGTTGTACGGCTGATCTCTGCGAAGAAGAACGAGCCGGAATGGCTGTTGGAGTTCCGTCTGAAAGCATATCGTCACTGGTTGACGATGGAGATGCCTACATGGGCACATCTCCGTATTCCTGAGATAGATTATCAGGCTATTTCCTACTATGCCGATCCGTTGGCGAAGAAGAAAGACGCGCCTAAGAGCATGGATGAAGTAGACCCAGAGTTGATAAAAACCTTCAATAAGCTGGGCATCCCCTTGGAAGAACAGATGGCGTTGAGTGGCATGGCAGTGGATGCCGTGATGGACTCCGTATCTGTGAAAACTACGTTTAAGGAAACGTTGATGGAGAAAGGAATTATTTTCTGTTCCATCAGTGAAGCCGTACGTGAGCATCCGGATTTGGTGCAGAAGTATCTTGGTTCCGTAGTGGGATACCGTGATAACTTCTTTGCCGCACTGAACTCGGCGGTATTCTCCGACGGTTCGTTTGTATATATCCCGAAAGGAGTACGTTGCCCGATGGAGTTGTCCACGTATTTCCGTATCAATGCGCGTAATACAGGTCAGTTTGAGCGGACACTGATTGTGGCGGATGATGATTCGTATGTTTCCTATCTGGAAGGTTGTACAGCTCCGATGCGCGATGAGAACCAGTTGCATGCCGCTATTGTGGAGATTGTGGTGCACGAGCGTGCGGAGGTGAAGTACAGTACCGTACAGAACTGGTATCCGGGTGATGCCGAAGGTAAAGGCGGTGTTTATAACTTTGTTACGAAACGTGGTAACTGCAAAGGTGCGAACAGTAAACTTTCCTGGACACAAGTGGAGACGGGATCAGCTATTACGTGGAAATACCCTTCCTGCATTCTGACTGGAGATAATTCCTCGGCTGAATTCTACAGTGTGGCGGTGACGAATAACTACCAACAGGCGGATACGGGTACGAAGATGATTCATCTGGGTAAGAATACCAGTAGTACCATTGTCAGCAAAGGTATCTCTGCCGGACATAGTGAGAACTCTTACCGTGGTCTGGTGCGTGTAGCTCAAAAGGCGGACAATGCGCGTAACTATAGTCAGTGCGATTCTCTGTTGCTGGGTGATAAATGTGGTGCGCATACCTTCCCGTATATGGATATCCATAATGAGACGGCGGTTGTGGAGCATGAGGCGACTACCAGCAAGATCAATGAAGACCAGATCTTCTATTGCAACCAGCGTGGAATTTCTACGGAGGATGCAGTAGGGCTGATTGTGAACGGTTATGCTAAGGAAGTGCTTAATAAGCTGCCTATGGAGTTTGCGGTAGAGGCTCAGAAGTTGTTGGCTATTTCGCTGGAAGGCAGCGTAGGGTGATTTACTATTAGACGATTTACTATTTACTATTTGCTGCACAATCGGCAGATGAATGGTAGATAAGTAAAAGGTCGGTAGTAATAGTGAATAGTGGAGAAGTGACATTAAATAGTAAATTGTAAATAGTCTAATAGTAAATATAAAGATGTTAGAGATAAAAGACCTGCATGCCAGTGTAAATGGCAAAGAGATATTGAAAGGCATCAACCTGTCGGTAAAAGCAGGTGAGGTGCATGCTATTATGGGACCGAACGGTTCCGGAAAGAGTACTCTTTCGGCTGTATTGGTAGGTAATCCTGCCTTTGAGGTGACGAAGGGAAGCGTGACTTTCTGCGGTAAGAACCTGTTGGACTTTTCACCGGAAGACCGTAGTCACGAGGGTATCTTTCTCAGCTTCCAGTATCCGGTAGAAATTCCGGGTGTGAGTATGGTTAACTTTATGCGTGCAGCGGTGAATGAGCAACGTAAATACAATCATCTGCCGCTCTCAGTGCAAGCGAGTTCCTGAAATTGATGCGTGAAAAGCGTGCCATTGTGGAACTGGACAATAAACTGGCTAACCGTTCGGTGAATGAAGGTTTCTCCGGTGGAGAGAAGAAGCGGAATGAAATCTTCCAGATGGCGATGCTGGAACCGAAATTAAGTATTCTGGATGAAACGGATTCCGGGCTGGATATCGATGCTTTGCGTATCGTAGCCGAAGGTGTGAACAAGTTGAAAACACCGGAGAATAGTACCATTGTCATCACCCACTACCAACGCTTACTGGATTATATCAAACCTGACGTTGTACATGTGCTTTACAAAGGTCGTATCGTGAAGACTGCGGGACCGGAATTGGCTCTGGAACTGGAAGAGAAGGGGTATGACTGGATTAAGAAGGAACTAGGAGAGTAATTACATTTTTTAGACGCGGATGGCACGGATGACGCGGATTTTTTATTAGTGTATTATGAGTTTGACACAGGCGGATAAAACTGATGCTATTATAAATGCATTTTATGATGTGTATAATGAACTTGGGTATGGGTTTATTGAAAATGTATATCAGAATGCATTATATAGGGAACTGTTGAGACGTGAATATTCCTGTGTAGCACATCC
>ENA-OQAA01001242-OQAA01001242.1-human-gut-metagenome-genome-assembly--contig:-NODE-1242-length-13616-cov-1.483060_pt1 | contig 13616 bp, 14 predicted proteins | sample MGYA00242489_ERZ504515 | MGnify/ENA primary metagenome ERZ504515 (study PRJEB26092, sample SAMD00036237) | human gut metagenome | host: Homo sapiens | study: EMG produced TPA metagenomics assembly of...
CCCAGCTTTGCACAGCCAAGGATTCCCTGATTGTCATTCAGGCTTGGAAGCACAAATGTAGTTTTCGATATCGGAAAGCTCCTCTGTGTCAATGTACTTGTTGACCATACGAAGTGTTTCCTTACGAATCAGATCCATCACATGAGTCTGATGCATAACTCCGCCGCCAAGTACAATACGCTCTGGTGAGAGAAGCATGATCATATCTACAAGACCCTGTGCCACATAGTAAGCCTCTAACTCCCAAACTTCCTTCTTGTCAGACAGCTCATATGCCTTCTTACCCCAGCGCTCTTCGATTGCCGGGCCGCTCGCCATACCCTCTAAGCATCTTCCGTGATATGGACATTTGCCCTTATATGTATCATTTGGATGAGGTGCTACTAAAATATGACCTCCTTCTGGATGCTGCATTCCATGAAGCATCTTTCCATCTACAATGACACCTGCCCCAATTCCTGTTCCAACCGTGATATAAATGCTGTTCTTTAAGCCCTTTGTGATGCCCCATGTTGCCTCACCAAGCGCTGCTGCATTTACATCTGTATCAAAGCCAACTGGGATATTCAGTGCCTTCTTAAACTCATCAAGTACCGGATACCACTTCCATGCAAGCTTTGGTGTATTGCCAACACAGCCATACTTTGGAGACTGCTCGTTTAAAATAACCGGACCAAAAAATCCGATTCCGAGTGCTTCAACTTGCTGCTCCTTAAAATATGCAATCATCTTCGGCATTGTAATTTCTGGTGCCTCTGTCGGAATGGATACACGATCCAAAACTTCTCCATTTTCATTGCAGACAGCAAGCACCATCTTTGTGCCGCCGCCCTCTAATGCGCCAATTCTCATTTCTATTATCCTCTATTTTTCTTGTCTTCTATTTTTTTATTTTCTTTTTTGAAGGGATCTTTCCTGTTTTATTTTGATTTTGGCTGATTACTTCTTACTTTTCTGCGATGTAAGAATAAATCATCATCAAATTCTTGCCCTCTACCTTCATCTTTCCATATCCTGCCGGAACGATAAGGTGAGTGCCCTTCTTTACTGGAGTGTTGTCAAAGGTTCCCTCTCCATCCAGAACACTGATATCTACAAATGGCTGATTCCAATCAAACTCTGCTGTTCCATTTACAGTTGCCTTGCATACAGTATAGCACGGGCAGCTTACAAGCTTCTTGGCCTCTGCACCTGCAACGTCAAGCTTTTCATACTCTGCCACTGCTGGCTCAAATGGTGCCTTAATAACGTCAATACTCTGCTGTACATGAAGTGCTCTCGGCTTTCCATCCTGCAGACGATCATAATCGTATACACGATAGGTAATATCACTGTTTTGCTGAGTCTCAAGAATCAAGGTGCCACCTTTGATTGCATGAACACAGCCAGGATTGATCTGGAAGAAATCACCCTTCTTTACCGGAATCTCACGGATAAACTCCTTCCATTTCTTTCCGCGGATCATCTCTTCTACTTCCTCGTGATTCTTTGCATTGTGACCGATCACGATAGTGCCGCCTTCTTTTGCATCAAGAATGTACCAACACTCCATCTTTCCAAGAGAGCCATTCTCGTGCTCTGCTGCGTATGCGTCATCTGGATGAACCTGAATACTAAGATCTGCCTTTGCGTCAATAATCTTAATCAAAAGTGGGAAACGGTCTCCCTGTACATTGCCAAATAATTCTCTGTGATTTTCCCAGAGCCAGCTTAATGTCTTTCCCTTATACTCGGTATTCTTAAGTGTACAGTCTCCGTGTGGATGAGCACTGATTGCCCAGCACTCTCCTGTATTATCTCCCGGAATGTCATAACCAAAATCATCCTTTAAACGGCTTCCGCCCCAAATCATCTGCTTAAACACCGGCTCAAGTAATAAAAGTTCCATAGTAGTTCCTCCTTATGCGATACAAACAGCACTTGCAGATGCTGTTTTTTCTGTTTAAAGTATATCGAATTTGGGCAGAAGTTACAAGTGATATTTTCGGTAGGTCTTGGAAAAGCCAATACACACATTACAGTTCATGCGTCATGTTACGAATGCCCTTAGGTGCAATGGTTTCGTCGCCGGACCAAACTCCGCAGGTTCCTTTTATGTTCTTTCTTATTATACATTACTTTGAAAGACCTGCTCCAAGTGTCCGGCTCGTGAAATCCATTCACCTTCGGGCTTGGCCGCAATATTGGCTTATCCATGAACTGTAACATATTTACATCAAAGCCCTTCTCCCCTTGACCACACGTGCAAAACAGAGTATAGTTAGGAGCAGCATATTATGAAGGGAACTAAAGACATGGCTAAACTTGTATTTAACTATGGAGCAATGGGCTCCTCTAAAACCGCTAATGCACTTATGGTTGCATATAATTATGAAGAACGAGGGCAGCACGCTCTGATTTTAAAACCAGCTACTGACACTAGAGATGGCATTCACACCGTTTCTTCAAGAATCGGTCTTTCAAATACATGCCGCCTGATTGACGAATTTCTGGATGAATTTACGAAAAATCCAGACTGTGTATTAAATTACAATGCGATTATTGTTGATGAAGCACAGTTTGCTTCTCCTGAGCAAATTGATTTATTTTCTGATATCGTAGATACCTGGCAGATTCCTGTCTTATGCTACGGACTAAGAGCTGATTTTCAGAATAAATTTTTCCCTGGCAGCCGACGTTTAATGGAAATTGCTGATGAAATCAAGGAAATCAAAACGATCTGCTGGTGCGGCAAAAAGGCGACCTGCAATGCCGCTACGATGACAATGGCATAATAAAAGAAGGCGCTCAGGTTGTTCTTGGCGCCAATGACAAATATATTGCACTGTGCAGAAAGCACTTTAAGGAGGGAAATCTAGGAAAATGATTTATCATCTGGCAAAAGATCCTGATTCGTATCAGCGACTCTTTTATCAGCAAATTGGTCTGAAGCATCGTGATGCCAAGGCACCACAAAACGACTGGTCTGATGAAGCGATTGGCTCGATCTACACCTATGGAACCATGGATACGATTCAGTTTGGCATTGGCGACTATACAATTTCGCAAGATTTTCTTGCTGAATTTCAATATGATACTGAATATCTGCATGCCGGTATCATCTACGAAGGAATTACCTACTCTCTCGTTGAAAATCAAATGCAGCAGTCAGCGACGCCATCGCCTTTTCTTGCCATTGAACACGCATGCGGCGGCATAAACTGCTGGAGACGCGGTCAACACTTTAAGGGTGTTGTAAATATCAAATTGAAATGGAGTATTTAAAAAATAAAATTCTTCCTTATCTTGGTGTTTCAAATGATTCACTAGATTTTCTTGTAAAAAATGTCCGCCATGTCCATCTTCCCAAAGAGCTGACTGATCTGATTTTACAGATTCAGCGGCTTTTAGAGGCGCGTTCAATGACACCAGAGCTTTTGCTTGCACTGGGCACCACATTTACTGCCCTTTTAATACGCCCAGACTTCAAACAATTTTTCTTCACTGGCACTGATGTAATGTCGGAACGCATCTTAGTTGGAAAACGTCAAATCCTCATTCGGCTGATGATTATAAAAAAATAGTTGCAGCGCATGATCTTATGCGCGAAAAGGCTGATTCTTTTGTTACCATCTATGCACTCAGCCAGACACTTGGTATAGGAGAACAAAAATTAAAGGCTGGCTTTCAGCAGCTTTACCAGCAGACGATCTGGGATTACGCCAATCAGATTCGCATGACAAAAGCCGCTTCTTTATTAAAAAACACCGACAAAACTGTTGATGAAATCGCAAAGCTGACAGGCTACCAGAGTCCTGCCGCTTTTAGAACAATGTTTAAAAAATGGAGCCAAACTACCCCAAGGAAGTTTCGCTCCTATTTCTCAGGCACAGAATGATTTTTCGTTTTGTGCCTCTTTATGATAGCGTCCCTCAGGCACAATCAACGGTGTACCTGATACAGGATCCTCTATAATCTGACAATCCAAACCATAAATTTCTTTCATCAGTTCTCTTGAAATAACCTTTGATGGTGCCCCCTGCGCGATAAGTTTTCCCTTGCTCATGGCAAAAATATGATCAGCATAGCGTGCAGACAAATTAATATCATGAAGAACCATCAAAATTGTCGTGCCTCGTTTCTTATTCAATTCCATTAAAAGATCTAATATTTCAACCTGATAAGCAATATCAAGATATGTGGTTGGTTCATCAAGCAGCAGAATATCAGTCTGCTGTGCAAGCGCAAGTGCAATCCACACACGCTGACGCTGTCCGCCGGAAAGTTCATCCACACAAGCATCTGCAAGTTCAGTTATCCCCATCATCTCAAGTGCCTCTTCTACAGCTGCAAAATCTTCTTTTTGAAGACCGCCCAAAAGCTTTCGATATGGAAAGCGTCCTCTTGCGACAAGATCAGTCACCTTAATGCCTTCTGGCACAACAGGTGACTGCGGCAAAAGACCAAGCATCTGTGCCATCTGCTTTGATGGAATGTAAAAAATGCTTTTTCCATCTAAGAGAATGCTTCCCTGCTCTGGCTTTAAAAGTTTCGCAAAAGTCTTTAATAAAGTAGATTTTCCACATCCGTTTGCTCCCAGAATGACACTGATCTTATTTTGCGGAATTGTTATGCTAACATCAGAAACTATTGTTTTTCCATCATAGCCTGCAAAGAGAGCATCTGCTGCAAGTTCTATATTTTTCATAATCCTTTACCTCTTTTTGTTTTCAAGCTGACTGCCTTACGAAGTGTCCCCTCACACAGTCTCACTCTTTTTGTTCATGCGAAGCAGCAAAAAAATCAGATATGGTGCGCCAAGAATACCTGTAACAACACCAACCGGATAGCGCGATGGCAGTGCAAACTGACCAATCAAATCCGATGCAAGCACGAGAACACTTCCAACAAGTGCAGATGCAAGCATATTAGTACGTCCGCCTCCGCAAAGACGTGCCGCAATCGGTCCTGCCAGAAATGCTACTGATGCAATAGGACCAGTAACAGATGTGGCAAATGCAACAAGAAGAAGAGAAAGCAAAATGAGTGCCAAACGAACCATCTTTGACTTAACGCCAAGTGTGACTGCATGGCTTTCGCCCATTTGAAGCATTGCTAACTGCTTATCTAACAAAAAGATCATACATGATGCAGCGATCACAACAACAGCAAGTAAAGATACATTTTCCAGCTTAACACCATTTAAGCTGCCAGACAGCCAGCGAAGCGCACTTGCCACATCATACTCAGATGCCTTAAGAAGCAGCCATGAAACAATTGCATTCAAAAATGCCTGCATACCAATTCCTGTCAAAATCAAACGTGCATTTGAAAAACCGCCGCCTTGTGCCAAAAGATAAATCAAACAGGAAACAAGAAGACCAGATGCTACTGCAAGCAGTGAAACAACACTGCCAGGAAGCTTTAAAACAAGAATGCCAAACACGGCTGCAACACTCGCACCAGATGTAACTCCTATGATATCCGGACTGGCAAGCGGATTGCCAAGCAGCTGCTGGAATGTATTTCCTGCCATACCAAACGCAAAGCCTGCCAAAATTGCTGTCAACATTCTCGGAAGACGAAGCGTCTTTACCGTAAAGACAGCACTGCCTTCTACTTCATTTAGCGCATCCCACACTTGTCTTGGAGTATATATGGTATTTCCGTAAAGCATCATAAATGCAGCAAGCATAAGCACGAGTACAGCAAGCACAAGTGTAATCACTGTGCTTTTTCTCTGACGTCTGCGATATCCTGCCTCCACAGCCGACATTGAAGAGAAATCAAAATTCTTTTTCACAGTGACTTTACCTTTGCCTTTCTTATAATAATGATAAATACAGGTGCTCCAATAAGTGCCGTGACTATTCCAGACTCAAGCTCGCCTGGTCTTCCTAAGATTCGTCCATCGTGTCAGCAAACAAAAGAAGTATTGCACCGCCAATCGCTGACATTGGAAGAATCTTTTTCATGTCTGGTCCAAGCACCATGCGAAACAAATGCGGCACCATCAGACCGACAAAGCTGATTGGCCCAGCCAGTGCCGTTGTCGATGCACAAAGAAGCACGCCTGCAAGTGATGCAAGTGCCCTTGTAAGCGGCACATTAAGTCCAAGACCTGTCGCTGCTTCATCACCAAGCGCTAACGTATTTAAAGGTGCTGCCATGCAGATACTAACCACAAAGCCTACAATAAAATATGGCAAAGAAGACGAATATCTGCCCAGTTTGCACCACCTACGCTTCCTGTCTGCCAAAAACGAAATTGATCCATTACCTGCGTACTAGGCAGCATAACAGTATTTACAAGCGACTGCAGCGCCGTTCCTGCTGCCGCTCCTGCAAGTGCCAGCTTAATCGGTGTAGCGCCATTTCCGCCGATGGACGCCAATCCATAAACTAAAACTGCCGTTAAAGCTGCGCCGGCAAAAGCCAGCCAAATATACTGACTGCCCTTACTAATATGAAAAAAAGCGATTCCGCATACAACAAAAAGGGAAGCCCCCGTATTGACTCCTAAAATACTTGGATCCGCAATCGGATTTCTTGTCACTGCCTGCATCAGTGCGCCTGATACGCTAAGCGATGCTCCTGCTAAAATGCCAAACACAGTTCTTGGGATTCTCGCCTGCACAACATTGTTTTCAAATGTCTCCTCGCCCAAATGAAAAAGACTTCGAATAACAGTGGGAAAGCCCACGGATTTTGATCCGCAGGCTATCGATGCCAGTACACAAAACAGCAAAAGCATGATAGAAGCAGCTGCTGTTAATAGGAACCGTCTGTCTCTCATTTGATATTCTCCGCTACATCAGAAAGTAACTGAAGATACTCGTCAATCTCATACGGGATCGAAAGAATGGACGGAGTGGAAGCGCCTGCAAGTGCAGAGGTACTGTCAACCAATGCAACTGCACCGTTTTTGATTGCCGGAATCTGACTCATTAACTTATCCTCCTGTAAAGACTTCAACAGATCCTCATCTCCGTAAACAACCATAAGCTGAATATCATCAAGCTGATCCGCATTCTCACGACTCACTGTGATATTAAAATCATCCGTCTCGCCAGCAAGCTTCTGTACACTCTCTGGAAGTGTAAGACCAAGATCTAACAGATATGCTGCTCTCGGATCGGTCGGAAGATATACATAAAATGTGCTGAAATCATCTGCACTGATCCAACAAAATGCAGTTGGAATTCCTTCAAGCTGTGGATACTCTTCCAGCTTTTCTGCAATTAAATCCTCCACTTCCTTTACCTTCTTCTCGCCTTCCGGCTTCATGCCCATACCCTCGGCATTCTCGATAGTCTGCTCTCTCCAGCTTGTCTGCCAAGCCTTCTCCTTGTATGGAATAACAGGTGCGATCTGGCTTAAGGTATCATAGTCTTCCTGAGTCATACCAGAATATGCTGCCAAAATGACATCTGGATTGCAATCGCTGATCTGCTCGAAATCAAGTCCGTCTACATCATCAAAAACAACTGGCTTTTCTACGCAAGATCTGCAAATGCTTCATCTGTCCATGGATGCAAATTGTTATCTGTTACCATTCCGTAGTTTGCTGCTGAAACACCAACTGGTGCAACGCCAAGTGCAAGTGGAGTATCCTGATTTTCCCAACCGATTGTTGCAATACGCTCTGGTTTGCTCTCAATTACAGTCTCACCAAATGCATGCTCAATGGTAATTGGGTAGGTGACCTCCTCACTAGTCTCCTCCTCGGATTCTGCCTCCTCGCTGCTTGCAGCCTCAGTCGTTTTCTCTGCGCTCTTTGCGTAAGAAACGCCTGCTTGCGCAAACAAACTCATACCGGAAACTGCTGTACAAAGTGTGACCAAGAAAAAGTGCTTTTTTGATTCTCATAATTTCCTCCATATGTCAAACTTTAATTAGTGTTTTCTAACTTTCGGTAGGAGTATATCACGAGATTAACATTACGTCAATTCAGGCACCGTAAATAAAAGTTTTTCACCTGATTCAGTCGTTTTTATTCGTAGTACTGTGCCTGCGCATTCCACATCTGGCGATACAGCCTTCTTTACCGATCAGCATCTCGTGGTTTCCCTGCTGCACAATCCTGCCATCGCAAAATACAATTATATCCTTTGAGAATCGGCATGCAGACAAACGGTGCGATATAAACAGAGCTGTTTTATCCTGCACAATCCGATGAAAATCGCTGTAAATCTCGCTCTCGGCAATCGGGTCTAGTGCCGCTGTCGGCTCATCGAGAATAACAAATGGCGCATCCTTATAAATAGCGCGTGCCATCGCTGTTTTCTGTGCCTCGCCACCTGAGATTTCCATGCCAGTTTCAGAAAAATCTCTATTCAGCATAGTATTTAAACCGTCTGGCATCTTATTATATAGGCGCATCAGATCCACACGGCGAATGGCATCCATCGCACGCTCCTCATCTACCTTTTCTCCTGCCGCAATGTTCTCCCCAAATCTGAATGAAAAAATTTTAAAATCCTGAAAGACAACTGCAAACAGCTTGCGATACTGTGCCTCTTCGTACTCCCTGATATCCACTCCATTTAAGAGAATATGTCCTTTAGTTGGGTCATAAAGCCTGCATAAAAGCTTAATAAATGTAGTTTTTCCTGAGCCATTCAGCCTACAAATGCCGTACTTTCTCTGGCACTTATCTTTACATTGACGTCGCGCAGCACATATTGTTCTGTCCCTGGATATCGAAAAGATACATCTACAAACTCAACTTCCGGATTTTCCATATCAGTCAAACTAACAGGGCGAGACGCCTTTTTCATCTTATTTTGCAGACCCATGTACTCAAGATACTCATCCATCTGCATTCTGTCATGATGCAGTCTGCTCCAGCCTGCAAACAAATCAGTCATTCCCTGAATGAACTGCTGCACAGCACCTGCATAACGCACGACATTTCCGATTGTAATCATCCCACCGTATGCACAGAACGCCACATACAGATAGATGATTCCGCCTACACACGAGGAAAGCATTCCCTGTAACCCAAAATGACACACATCATTCTTGGCATATTGAAGCGTCATGCGTCTCCAGTTTGCATTCATCTGATCACCGTAATGTTCCATCATCGGCTCCTGATGAAAAATTCGAATATCCTTTCCTGCCTTTTGGGACAATACAACTTCATTCATCATATAGCTGTTTAAACGATTCTCATCTTCATGCTCATTGTGGATTGCCAAACGGCGTTTGCCTTGCTCTAATTACAGAACGACGATTCAGATACAACACAGCAAACAGTGCCGCTATTGCTATGATTCGAAACAGCGTTTCCTGTGTCCCAGCTGTCTTTGAAAACTGTTTTGCAAAAAATGGACCGATTGTAATAATTGCTGCCGCCATACGAACTGCCGATGTCAAAAGAATTTCAAGCTGTGTCAAAAAACGCTCAAACACATCCTTCTCACGCTTTCGGTACTCATCCTGGCGTGCCCGAAGAGTACGCACGCGCTCATCCCCGATCTGCTCATAATCCATCTGCATTGTTTTTGTCATGATGGGTTCTGTCATTCGATGCTGCATGCCCCACCACATAATATTTTTCTTTTTTGTGACAAGATGACGAAGAATTGCTGTGACAAAGCTCGCGCCTGTTCCTGCAAGAACAAGCAGTGCCATTTCCTGCATGGAACGTCCAGCATAGAGTGCATCTAGCAGCATTGATGAGAGAAAAATTGCAATAAATGGGAAAATGCCTTCCAGCAAGAACACCAATCAGAATGACTCTTCCATCCCGGATTGTATTCATTTAGAAGGTGGATCATTTGAATATACGTTACCGCATCCTCGCGAAACTGTGACTTTTCATCTTCATGCACACGCCTCCTCTGCACCATCTTTGTTTACCCGATAATATTTTCCCTGTATCTCAAACAACTGCGCATAACGGCCATTTAAGCGAATCAGCTCATCATGTGTTCCCTGCTCAATGATCGTACCATCCTCTAACAGCAAAATACGGTCACAAAAACGCGTGCTTGCCAGTCGATGTGAAATAAATAATGATGTTCGTCCTTCCACCATCTCCATATATTTCTGATAAATCTGCTGCTCGGCTAATGGTCGAGTGCTGCTGTCGGTTCATCTAAAAGAAGCATCGGTGCATTTTTATAGAGCGCACGTGCCATCCAAAGCTTCTGGTTTTCTCCTCCGGAAAGTGCGATTCCATCATCAAGAATACTAGCGCCAAGCGGTGTATCTTCTTTTTTAGGTAAGCTGCTAACTTTTTGCCATAGTCCGGAAAGCTTTAAACATTCGCGCACCCGCTCACGGTCAATGTTTGTTCCAACATCGGATGCCACATTCTGAGCAATAGTCATAGGCAGAAGCTTTACGTCCTGAAAGACAACGGCAAGCAATGAAAAATATTCCTCTTTACTATATTCTTCCTGTGGTCTTCCATTGATAAAAATCGTTCCCTGCGTTGGACGATACAGTCCACAAAGAAGCTTTACAAGCGTTGATTTACCAGCACCATTCAGACCGACAAGTGCGATTCGTTCACCTTGGCGCAGCGTGACATTGATATCCTTTATGGTAGGTTTTGTACTTCCCGGATAGGTGAAGCCTACGTGCTCCAGACGAATTTCAACTGCATCGCCTGCTAATTTATGCACTGCCTTGTCTTTTATTTCTGATTTTTCATTGATACTGTTGTCTTTTTTAGAAATAGTTCCACGAAAAGCTGATTTTTCCCATGAGTACAGAAACTGACGAAGACGCGAATAGTCAAAGCTTAGCCGTCCCAGTTTTTCTCTGCTGTCAAGAAGTGCGCTGCATGCCTCTTGACAGCTTGCTGCAATCGCTGTATACCAGACAAAATCTGAAACTGCCATATCGCCGTTTATAATTTTCCAAATAAAATAAAGATAAATTCCAAAATCACGTATAAAGCAAAAAACTGCATCGCAGATATTAACTGCAAAATAGCCGTTCTCCCAATGCTTCACGTAGCCGTCAGCTGTCTCCTGTTCTCTATGGAAAATGGCAGTCAGCCACCCAGCAAGATCATACATGCGAATGTCCTTGCCGCCAGCTAAATCACAGGCGCATTCCTCCACATATTTCATCTTTCGGCTTGCCTTATCTGCTTTGGGGCGAAGTTGTCTGTCATACGCTGCCGCACGCTCCTTTAAACCTAAAATCAATAGTGCAGGTACCCATACAAGAAGTACAGCCACAATGCTTTGTCTCATTAAAATCGCGCTGTATAAAACAAGTCCTGCTGCAGCAGTCAAAAAACGCTGCCAGATCATGGAGCTATCACGCAGGACGGAATTATTTCGATACAGCGAGTCAAATACTGCATGTGCATCGTCATTAAATTTTTTGCTTTCTAACACATCATAATCTACGTACAGTCTTTTCTTTAACATACGCAGATTAAAATCATCCTCAAATGGTCCCTGCATACGTTTTATGTAGGCATCGAGTGCACTTTTTATCATGTTTCCTGCTGCCAAAATAAGAATCAATATACCTACCTGCAGCACAAGCTGCTTTAATTCAATATGCTCCTCCAACCCACAAAGCACCTGCTTGGGAAGTCTCGCATTTAAAAGTGGAAGCACCACGGCAATTATAGAGAGGGCAATCACCGAGATCACCATGCGCGGCTCACGCCTAAACTGCTCCTTCCAGTGCCATGCGGCATTAGAAGTGAATGTGTATGTGCCATTCGTTTTCATTTCAATTTTCTCTTTACTCATGTAACTCACCATCCATCCTTACGACTTCCTTTCCCTTTTCTAAGTCCCACAGCATTGCAAGTAAAATCATGCGCTTGAATGGTTTTAAATTCGTGAGGATATAGCAAAGATACTTCTGCGACTCTGACTGAAAAAGTTCATACTGCTCTTTTATAAATGTATCATTCGGATCATTTTCCTTCACTGTGTAACTATATACACGTATCATCCACATCACCAGTGCATACGCATTTTCCTGTTCTAGCTCTGGAAAATCGCGTTTCGCATCTTTATATCGCTTGATTACTGAATCCAGCTCATCTACTCTTTTTTGATGAGAATTTGTATTAACAATACTATCTTTACGAATATAATAATTATATTTACTTTCAGGCAAGTACACTAATTTTTCTATTTTTCTAATCAAATCATACATTACACTAATATCCTCGTATATTACTCCGATTGGAAAATATACACCCTGAAATAATTTTCTTTTATATAATTTATTCCACACATAGTTTTGAATTTTCCTATCAAACAGTAATTCTTTAACTGCTTGCTTCTGATTCATTACAATTAAGGATTTATCTTTTAGTTTGGCAATTTTTTTCACCCATTCTATTTTCTCTATATGCTACCATGATATATCAGCATCATATTGACATATCAAGTCATATAATAACTCAAAAAAATCCTTTCTACTGTATCATCACTATCTACAAATCCAATATATTGTCCTGTCACCATATTTAAAGCAAAATTTCTTGCTGCAGCAGCTCCGCCATTTTCTTTATGTACCACCTTTACTCTATTGTCTTTTCGAGCGTAAAAATCACAAATATCGCCAGATTTATCAGTTGATCCATCATCCACAAGAATGATCTCCAAATTGGTATAGGTCTGACATAAAATACTTTCAATACACCTTGCAAGATACTTCTCAGTATTATATATCGGAACGATTACGCTAATTCGTTCACATATTACCTCATTTTTCCCTTCCATTAAATACCCCCTTTATAATATAACTTTACTAGTTCACCTACATACTTCTTAAAAACTTTAGTATCCACGACCTGTTCACAATATATCTGAGTATTTTGAATAATTGTATGAGCTAACCACATTTCAAATTCTCTTTTGCATTCACAATATCTTCCATCTTCAAGCAGAATTTTATATACATATATGAGTGCTATTGCTAATTCTTTTACTCTTTTTTGCTCATTAGATGTCATAATTGAATTGGGCCTTATTCTATATGAATATAAATCTTTATTTGCAAATATAACTTTTTCTGCCTTCAAAAATGTTTCAGCCGAATACCGTACCTCTTCAAAAATACAGTCTTCTACAAAAGAAACATCTTCCACTATATTTCTTTTATAAAGCTTCCCCCATGCTGGTCTTGTACTATACTTCCAAGCATTTGAAATTTCAAGGCTTCCATTCCACTTACAGTTATAACCTGAGAAGGTGTTTTTGACTTATCGTAAACATTATCAATATATTTTTCTCTGCCCGCAACAGCAATATCTGCATCACCAATTATGCTCAATAAATGACTACAATAATCCTCCATAATCAAATCATCACTATCAACAAAACTAATATAATCCCTTTAGCAACCTTGATACCTGCATTTTTTGCAGCTCCTACACCTTTTGTTTTCTTGCTTTATGTAAGAAATATTTTTATATTTTTCTTTATACTTCTGGATAATTATTCCAGATTCATCAGTCGATCCATCGTTCACTAATATAACCTCAAAATTAGGATAGTCCTGTTTCATAATAGAATCCAAGCAACGTTCAATATATTTTTCAGTATTATATACAGGAACGATTATGCTTATTAATGTTTTCTTTGTTTCCATAGCTTTATCTCCTTTTTTCTGTTTTTATATCATACAAAAGTCCTTTTCGT
>ENA-OQAA01001244-OQAA01001244.1-human-gut-metagenome-genome-assembly--contig:-NODE-1244-length-13609-cov-1.590788_pt1 | contig 13609 bp, 18 predicted proteins | sample MGYA00242489_ERZ504515 | MGnify/ENA primary metagenome ERZ504515 (study PRJEB26092, sample SAMD00036237) | human gut metagenome | host: Homo sapiens | study: EMG produced TPA metagenomics assembly of...
ATGATCCGTTTCCAGTCACCAATAAACGAAATCCACTCTTTTTTAATCTATGAATCGTTCCCGTTGCCATGATCACCAGCACCGCGCACTATAATTAGATCACTTTTTTTCATCGGAAGTTTCCTTTCACTTTTTATTAAGTCTAAAATATATTCTGCCTCCCAGTGATACCCAGCTGCCTGTAACGTTTCTAACACTTTTTCTCTTTCTTTTGGGTCAGCTTTCCAACAAAGACCACATCCTGCTGTGATTTCCCGTGGAATCGGATCAGTCGACCCGGCAATTTTGCTCTATTCCAAATTTATCAGCTGCCATTGCCTGCGTAGTACTTTCAAATGTTAAAATCCAGGTTTTCTTTTTATTCTCATATCAGATTGACTCTCCCATTACTCAAGCAGCTGCGACAACTTTTTAATAGCTTTTGCTGTTCTGTCAATTTCTTCCTCTGTATTTTTATGAGACACAGATATTCTAACTGCTCCCTGCATTTTTGTGCCCAATGTCTCATGCATGAGCGGTGCACAATGAGCACCTGAACGAACAGCAATTTCTTCCTCTTCAAAAAGCCAGTCTGCAACATAAGCAGAATCTTCATCCCCCATGTTAAATGAAAGGATTCCCACTCTCTGGCTGCTGTCAGGATTTCCATACAGATGAATATTTTGCAGATCACGAATCTGATCCTCTAATCGTTTTATAAGTGATCTTTCTTTTTTTATAATCGCTTCTGTGCCAATCTCACTTAAATAGTTTAGTGCACCGCCAAGGCCAGCGATTCCATGTACATTCAAGGTGCCGGCTTCAAGATGTTCTGGCATTGCCTTTGGATGATCATGGTCAAAGCTGTGAATACCGCTTCCTCCGACCTTTAATGGATTGATTTTTACTCCTTGACGCACATAAAGTCCGCCTGTTCCCTGCGGTCCCATCAGACCCTTATGTCCTGTAAAGCAAAGGACATCGATCCCCATTTTCTGCACATCAATCGGCAAAATTCCTGCTGTCTGAGAAGCATCTACAATAAGAAGGATATCTTTATTTGATATTTCTTTTTTTATGCATTCCAAATCCGTGATGTTTCCTGTAAGATTCGATGCATGTGTCACAATAACTGCTTTTGTATTTTCTTTTATCAGTGCTGGAAGTTTGTCATAGTCTAATATTCCCTGTTCATCTGCAGATAAAAAGCTTACTTCTACTCCCTGCTTTTGCAAACGGTAAAGCGGACGCAGCACAGAATTATGTTCACACACTGTTGTAATCACATGATCGCCTTTTTGAAATAATCCTAAAATCGCTGTATTTAAGCTTCTGTGGCATTTGATGTAAATGCAATGCAGTCAGCACTCTCTGCGTTAAAAAGCTGTGCTAACTGCTCTCTAACCTGATAAACGCATCTTCCTGCCTGCAGCGTGGCATCATGCGCACCACGCCCAGGATTGCCCATCGTATGTAGGGCTCTAATCATTTCTTCTTCTACTTCTTTTGGCTTTTGCAGAGAAGTTGCTGCATTATCCAGATAAATCATGGTTTTATAATCCTGTCTGCTTTGCTCATTCGCTCTGCTATATCATACATATTTGTAACTTCTCCAACCTGAAGCTTTTCTGTCAGTCCATAAAAATTCAGACATGTACCACATGTGCGAATCTCCACCCCCTGCGCTTCTAAACTTTTCAGATCTTCTAATGATTCTGAGCCCTCGCACGTTAAAAATGCACCGCCGTTATAAAAAAGCATCTGATCTGGCAGCTCATCCTGCTGTGTCAGCGCATAAATAAAGCCCTTTAATAACGTTGCGCCCAACTGCTCATTTGGACCTCCCATGGTTTAGAAGAAATAACAACAAGACTAGTCTTCTTTGCTGGTGCACATGGAATACATTCTTCTGTATTCTTTGCAGTTTCACTATCAGGTTTTTGTGTTGTTTGTTCATCTGTCTCTCCAACTGTCAGCGTTACACGATATTCCTGATCTTTTTATCTTTTTAGACTCACATCCATATCCTTTTTGCTGCGCCATTTTCGTTAAATTCTGTACAGCAATTTCATTATCAACTAATACCTCTACCACACCTGCTCCATTTAATTCTTTGATTGCCTCTTTTGCCTTCACTAATGGAATCGGGCAGATATCGCCAATTGCATTTACTTCTTTTTTCATAATGTTTTTTCTCCTGTTTTCGTTATTTTTTCTTATAATCAATTACAAAAAATTTCTGATTTTTTTTGTTCTGTCACTTCTCCTACGATAGCAGCTGGAAGACCTGCCATTTGCAGCTTTTCACACAAGTCATCTGCCTGTGCTTTTGGTACAGCAAACAATAAACCGCCTGACGTTTGTGGATCATACAGCACTTCTTCCATTCCAAATGATATATCCTCAAACTTCACATATCCTTCAAGATGATTTCTATTTTTTTGACCTGCTGCAGTCAATAAAAATTCTTCAGCGCATTCCATTGCACCATCAAATACTGGAACCTGATCAGCATAGATTACACTCGAGAGCCTTCCATCCATCATCTCATGAAGATGACCTAAAAACCCAAAGCCTGTCACATCTGTACAGGCATGTATGCAAAAATTTCTTGCAATCTCAGATGCTGTGCGGTTAAGTGTTGTCATAGAAGCAATCACCTGCTCCATGGCTCCCTCAGGTGCTTGTTTTACACGGTTTGCCACACATATAATTCCTACACCCAGCCTTTTTGTTAAGATCAGTTTGTCTCCAGACTTAGCGCCATTATTTTTCCAAATTTTTCTGGATCAACTACACCTGTAACTGACAATCCATATTTGACGTCACTGTCAGCAATTGAATGGCCGCCGGCTAGACTTCCGCCTGCCTCCTGCACCTTTTCTGCACCGCCCTGAAGAATCTTTCCAAGTATATTTAAATCCATTGATTCAGGAAAGCAGACAATATTAAGTGCAGTTTTTACATCACCACCCATCGCATATATATCACTTAAGGCATTTGTGGCTGCTATCTGTCCAAACAGATAAGGATCTTCCACCATAGGCGGAAAAAAATCTAGTGTCTGCACAAATGCTGATGGTCATTAAGCTTATAAACTGCCGCGTCATCACTGCTGTCATAGCCTACAAGCAGATTTTCGTCTTTTTGTCCTTTGGGAAGGCGCTCCAAAATATGCTCCAGCACACCAGCTCCAAGCTTTGCCGTACAGCCGCCGCTTTTACAAAATATAATTTCTTTTTCACTCATATTGGCACACTTTCTTTATTTTCTGGCACATTCAAATGCTGTTCCTAAAAGGATATCAAGTCCATGAGACAGTGAATCCAATATATAAGTAAGACTCTCCTCAACTGCCTTTGGGCTTCCCGGCAGATTCACAATAAGCGTCTGCTTACGAATAACACTAGCTCCACGGCTTAGCATGGCACGCTGTGTGATAGTCAAGCTATAGGCGCGTATTGCCTCTGCAATTCCTGGTGCATTGCGATCAGCCACAGCAAGCGTTGCCTCTGGTGTCACATCTCTTTTAGAAAAACCAGTGCCGCCTGTCGTAAGTATAAGGGCACATTGTTCTTCATCTGTTAATCGACAAAGCTCTTTTTCGATTACATTTTGATCATCTGGTAAAATGCAATATGATACCACTTCATACTTTTCTGTAGGAAGAAGTGACTTGATCTTTGGACCGCTTAAATCCTCTCGCTCGCCTTTAAAACCTTTATCACTAAGAGTTACAATTCCTACTCTATATTTTTGATTATGTTTTTTTTGTTCCATTGCAGTGCCTTTCTAATTTGCTTTATAATGACCGCTTTTGCCGCCAGATTTTTCCACTAGATGAATCCCTGATATTTCCATGCCGCGATCCATAGCTTTGCACATATCATAAATTGTCAGCAGCGCAACACTAACGCCCGTCATAGCTTCCATCTCCACACCTGTTTTTCCGATACAGGAGGTCTTACATGTTGCCTTAATTTGACGATGCTTTTCATCTAACTCAAAAGAAATCTCGCAGTCTGTCAATGCAATAATGTGGCATAAAGGAATCAGCTCTGAATTTTTTTTCGCCCCCATAATGCCTGCAATTCTGGCTATTCCAAGCACATCACCTTTTTTTGCCGTATGATTAGTAATAGCCTGATAAACATCCTCATTCACGGTGATTGTTCCCGTAGCAACAGCTACCCGATATGTATCTGCCTTTTCATGCACATCCACCATCACGGCATTTCCTTTTTGATCAAATGTGTAAATCCACTCATCATTTATCTCCTAAAAAAATGGTTTATAGTCTATTGATTAGTTTGCCATATTCACTGCAGTTTTGCAAATACTATTTCTTCTATAGTTTCACTATTCTGTCCAGTTGAATTGATTAACATTTCCCCAATCTGTTCTGCACTTTTTTCGCACGGTGCTGTCATCATCACTGGTTTAAAAAGGCAATGTATCTTTTGTCTCCTACATCTTTTCGCAGCCCCTGATCAGATAACAAAATTGCTGCCATATCTTTTTCTGTCAATAAATGATTTTCATCCGCTGACAATAGCTTTTTTGCTTTTCCAGTCGAAAACAGCACTCTTTAAGTGAACGCCCTAAGGCTGAAAGCCCCAAAACTGCCACCACTACATCTGACTCTGGCAAAAGTACAGCTCATGGTCAGCTGGCACTTTACACGGCAAACGCTTTGAGCCATCAGCCTCAATGAGTACAAGGTCAGAAAGCTCCATTGCCTGTCTCATCCAGTCAATATCTGGCATCTTTAATTTTTGCTGATCTTTTTCCTCAGTTGCTCCAATCACCGCCCAATGTCCTGCTGCCCAGATTTCCTGTAACTGTTTTTCGTTCATTGCTAAAAATTCATCCTGCGGTCTGAAAATATGAGTTGTAGTCGTCACAAGCACTTTTTTTCCCTGACTGCTGCTCCACTTTGCAATTGCGTCAATAAGAGAACTTTTTCCTCCTGCTCCAACAAACGAAACAATATGTTTTCCTTCGGCCAGAAAGGTAAAAGCAGTCTTTATTGATACTTCTTGGATTTTTTCCTGCATTGCATTTAATTTGGCAATATTGATAAAATTTGCTGATCATCGTTTAGAACTACCTTTCTCTTTCTTTTTAAGTCACCATAACACGGATAGTTGACACTTCTAGTATACCGCAGAATGTGTATAAAGTCAGCTTATACATCTGGCACAAAAGACATCAAAATATTTCTTCGATGGACAAGCGTTCCGCGCATACCTGGTTCAAATTTTCCTGCCTGCTTAGCCGATACACTCAGTTCAATATGCGTATCATCCTGCAATCTAAACTCTACATGGTAGCGCCCGGACGAGCCTGGACTAACAACTCCGTTTTTCGTTATATATTGGGATGGGTTAAAAAGATCAATATTCTCTATCTTTTCTACGACTGCTCCATATTCTATTTCTTTACCAAACAGGAAGCGACCTGCTTTTGTGCCTTCTTTTAATTTTACTGAGCGATTTAAGAACCACAATGCTGCAGCAATCACTATAGCTGCGGCCAAGGTCCACGCTGCTAGCACCCACAAAAATGTACTTTTCAGGTGGAATAGAACCCGATACCCCTCTAAATTTAGGCTGCGCCTTGTCCTGTCAACCGTAAAGCTGACTACCATTCGAGACGTGCTTTGAGTATTCCCCTTCGCACTACTTATACCTGAAATTGCAAGCTGGTACTCATTCGCCTTATCACATCTTAGTGACTGAAACTCCTGCGTCTCCTCCGAATAAAGTACTGCATTTGCCTGTGAGACCTCATATTGCTCCCAGTTATCCACAATCTCGATTTCACTGCATCCATATCTAACCGCCTTATCAGCAGATCAACTGCAAGCACTGCTAATACCTTATCTTGATTTGTGGTATACACAAAATATACCGCTGTTTCAATAGATACTGACTGCTGCTCACTGTCCCCTTTTGTCAGAAGAATCGTTTCCGGCTGCTGGTCCATCTTTTGGATTTTCTGAATGTCCTGCTCCTCCACTCCAATATGAGAAAGGTATGCCTGTAACAGAAGCTCTTTTTCCTCATCTCCATTATTCTCATTATTTTGAGAATCACTTCCATCACCAAGAGATACTGGAGTTTTTTGGCTTTGTCTGTCCATTCTTACAATGCCAAAGGAAGCGCACAGCATTGCAACACCAATCACACCAAGAATTATCGCTGCAACTGCACATCCTGTTACTCGATTGAACCATCGCTGTCGTCTCTGTCTCCTAATTTGTTTTTGTCTTGCCTCTGCCTCGTCTGAAATTGCATATTTTTCGACTAAGCGATCATCGATGCCATCCATAAGTTTTAAAAAATCTTCTTTCTTCATAAGTGGTACCCCCTTTCTGAGAGATACTGCTTTAACTGCTTGCTCTTTTCGCTCCCAGAATAGCTCTGTGATTTCCTGATCACGCTTGAACAACCCCGCCCGACGGGTCGGACGAGGATTCCGTTGCAGCCGTCAGGATTTCTCACATTGGGATGCATTGGAACCGCGATTTAGTCCAGAGTTACGCTTTTCCTAACTTCGCCGACATCTTGCGGTGCTTTGTAAGTCAGGAACAGGATTGCCCTAGTGCCGTCCGTCCACCCCCACATTGTATCATACGATTGATACACATCCAGAAAGTGGTGACAAAAGGGCAAGATTTACAGTTACAATTCTATATTGTTTTCGGGTTACCTTGATTAAAAAGTTTATAGATTACTCAAATATTGGCATATACCGTATTTTCATTTCAGCGGCTAAAGTTCTTAAACTTGGTCGCTTTCTTTCTTCTAGCACCTCATACGGAATGCTTCGGTAGAAGAAATGTTTTCGAATACCTGAAAATGTATTTGTGATCCTTGCCCAGATATTCTTGTAGGTTTCTTGTGAAAACTCTGGTACAACACCTTCTTTTGTTTTCAGAAGATTTAGCATCCGCGAGTCTGGTACCAGTTTCTCATACAAACCGAGACCTACCAGACCAATCGTATATGCCGCAGCTTGATGAATGGAAATTCCATACTTTCTCATGAACAGAAACTTCCCCATTTGACTGGTATAAGCCGGATCAATCTTGTAAAAGGCAATTTCTCGTTTTAAGCTCTGATTTTCAATGCTTGATGCAATCCTCTGATAAGCAAACAAGGTCATATGATGATTTCCTTTTCGATTTCCGTATTTTCTGGATGCCAGTTTGATCGTCAAATCAATGTCTTCCACAATGAGACGTTTATCCTTTTCTGCACACCAATCAAATATATCCTTCACTGCTGCTCCCAAAATATTTGTAACCTGACCAGTAGATTTGTTCATAAGGTCAAATCGAATTAACTTCTGGTCAAGCAGTTTTCCGGTTTCATCCAGTTCTGCCAATGCAAAATGATCATAATTAATATCCATAGAAATTGCACCATTTCCGTAATAACTGTTTTCATATGCTTTTAGCTTCATAGTAACGGATACGATCAGATACTGCTTATTTTCCTTATCACGCTTCAAAATGAAATTGTAGCAAAGTGACTGTCGATCTTCTGGCTTGCAGGTAAAGTTTTTCTGAAAACTTTCTTCGTTTCTTGGGAGCTTAAAATCATGAAAGATCGTAACAGAACCATCTATGCAGGTAACAGACAGATCTTTCCCATCATATTTACACAGGAAGTTTCCATACTTTGACGTATGTCTGCCCGGAAGTGACATACTCTGGTGGCGCTTTTCAAAAAACTCTTGTCTCCATTTATTAGATGCCTTTTTCGAAGTTTTCTGGTCCTTATCATTTGATGAATCATCGGATTTTGTAACTTCAACTACATCTTTCTCAGAATACAACTTCTTTCCACCAAACACAATCCGCTCTGGTGGAAGTTTTTCAAGGTTCTCCAGTTTCTTCGCTTTGCGTTTTCTTGCTTCTGTTACCAAAGCCAAACGCGTCTTTAACTTACGAATATCAGATTCAACCTTACGCTCATACTCATCCAGATTCACCATCATCTTATTAAACAAAATGATCTTAAATCCTCTAACCTTCGACTGGCATTTCGGATATGGTTTAATCCATTTTTTTGTTTTTATATAGAGACGAATGGAGTTTTTTAATTGCTCTCTTTTTATCCAACTGTTCTTTCACAGACTGAATCTTTTCATCACGATTCTTTAAATCTGCAGCGATTGTCGTTTTATAATACTTTTTTAGTTCCTTTTGTGAAGAAATCTGTCCAGAAGCTGCTGTATAGATTGCTGCATTATAATAATCATTGGTTTTTGTATTTTTCTTTCAAAAAGACAGGATAGGCATGGTCAAGTAACGGCCCTGCATTTAAATATTTCTGATCATAGAGTGCATTGTACAGATCCATTTTGGCATCATTAAATACACGCATCGTCTCTAGAAGCGATGCGGCATTTTCAATGGTTTTCTTATCTAAATAGTAACGCTTATCCGAATTGATTGTCCTTGATAGTTCCATGCAAATTACCTCGGTTGAAAAATAGGTTAACTGTTGCAATATCTCTTAAATATGCTATTATTATAGCATATTTAAAGAGATATTGCAAGTATCGATTGTAAAATGAACGGAGGTTTCTTATGGACGATTTAAACAGAAAACGACATGCCGTTTACAAACTCACTTATCATGCAGTGTTTGTTATTAAATATCGCAGAAGGGTAATGACAGAACCCATCATTACACACATGAGACAGTATGCTACTCATCTGATTGAACAGTGTTATCAGGGAAAGCTTCTCGAACTAAATGGAGAACCCGATCACATCCATATCCTGTTTGAACTTCCTGCAACAGCAGCTCCATCCGTTGTTGTGTGCAGTCTTAAGACCCAACTTTCAAAAGAAGTTCGAGCAAAATTTTGGGATAAGATCAAAGATAAGCTCTGGAAGGATAGCTTCTGGTCAGACAGTTATTTCATTACCACTACCGGAGGCGCAAACATTGAAACACTAGAAAGATATATCCAAGACCAAGGGATTGAAAAACCAAAACGAAAATATACCAAAAGACAAGCAAAGAAAATGTGAAAATACCATTGCACTTGATATTGATTTATTTTTTATGCCGCATTCATCCCCGCCCGACTATGTCGGACGAGGTTTTCTGCGAAGAACTGGATAAAAATCCCTCCTCTCGCTATGTTTTCCGTTATCGATCCACCATCACCGGACTCTAGAATGCTAACATGCATTTCTACTTATTTTCTTTCCTTTAAAGACGTTCTTCACCTATATAGACAAGAATTTTTTTATTATATTACAAAAATTTGAAAGAATTTCAATGTCAATCACATTTTTTATAATACCTTGTCTTACGTGTCTTTAGATGCGCTTTGTAATTCCTACAGAGTTAGACGCTGCTTATAATTGTTATTATATATTTTTCTGGCAAACAGTTAAAGTGGAAATTTTAAAAAAGAGACCCCTACAAAGCTTTTACAGCCCTGCAGAGGTCTCTATATTTTATATCTTGTATTACTAGCTACTTACGCTCTCAGCTCTACGCCATACTCCTCATTTAACTTTGCACAGATCTTGTCAACAAACTTCTGAACGCGTGCATCGTCAAATGCCTCATCCTTTGGAACGAATGTGATGGAGAATGCCATACTCTTCTTTCCTTCCGGAATCTGGCCGCCCTCGTAGATATCGAACAGCTTGATTTCCTTTACATACTTATTTTCCTTGCGGATGCAGTCCTCGATCTCTCCACATGTGATTGCCTTATCCATTACGAATGCAAGGTCACGCTTCTCTTCTGCAAACTTTGGCAGCGGAATGAAGGTTCTCTTCTTATCATACCACTTGGACAGAATCTCCAGATCAAGCTCCATAACATATGCGCTTGCACGCATGCTTAACTTGTCCTGAATATCGTATGCAACCTTACCGAAGTAACCAATTTCTTCGCCCTCACATAATACCTTTACTGCCTGATACGGATGCAGGAAGGATTTCTGAATTGGCTCATAAGTAAATGCAACATCTAAGCTGTCTGCGATTCCGTTTGCAATGCCCTTCATTGTGTAGAAGGATTCCTTTGCACCGAAGGTACCAACACAAAGTGTTTTTCTCTCATCCGGATACTCGGTAAGCGGCAGATTTTTCGGAATAAAGATATTTGCAACCTCAAAAAGTCTTCCGTCGAGAATACCCTGCTTTTCATTTCTTGAAATAGCATTGAGCATTGATGCAGCAAGTGTAGTAGCATTAATGACAGATCGATATTGATTGGATTCATGATCTGAATTGCGAAACGCTCCTTTGCATCAGCCGGGAACTTCAAAAGATCCAAATCAGACGGAGAGAAGAATGAGTAATGCATACACTCATATGCACCCATAGTACAAAGAGTACGCTTTAATGCAAGCTCGCCCTTCTGTTCCTTGTTATATCCGCCTGCTGTTACCTGTGCAGATGGCATAAATGTTGACTTAATATGGTCATAACCATACATACGGATTACTTCCTCTGCCACATCTGGATAACGCTCCACATCATTCTCACCCTCTGGCAGCATATCCTCACGGTAAGCTGGTACCTGAAGAGTCAGTACATCACCTTCAACTGTCGGATTGAAGTTTAAATTCTTCATCAGACGTACAATCTCCTCTGCCGGAACCTCAATTCCAAGAACGCTGTTTACCTTATGGATGCTTACCTGCATCGGCTGAGGCTCAATGCTGTTTCCAACATTAACATCTACATGAGTAGAAGAAACCTTTCCGCAGCCAAGCTCCTCGATTAAATGAAGTGCACGCTTCATACCAAGAACAGTTGAGTATTCATCCACGCCCTTCTCAAATCTTGAACTTGAATCAGAGGACTTTCCAAGTGCTCTTGCAGTCTTTCTAACATTATCTCTTGCAAACTTAGCAGCCTCAAACATAACACTTTCTGTTGTGTCACGAATCTCGGAATTTAAACCGCCCATAACACCTGCTAAAGCAACTGGCTTTACGCCGTCGCAGATAACAAGATTAGCTGGTGACATTGTGTACTCCTGCTCATCAAGTGTAACAATCTTCTCACCCTCATGTGCTCTTCTTACGCAAATCTCGTTGCCTCAAGGTAAGAGCAGTCAAATGCATGCATTGGCTGTCCGATCTCTTTTAATACATAGTTTTGTGATATCTACGATGTTGCTGATTGATCCAATACCAACAAGTGCAAGACGACGCTTCATCCATGATGGAGACTCACCCATCTTTACATCATATACATAGTGTGCACTATAGCGCGGGCAAAGATCTGGTGCCTCAACACTTACCTTAAAGCCATCCTTCTTTACATCAGTCTCTGTATAATCGGTTGATGGCATCTTTAATGGCTTCTCAAGCATTGCAGAAACCTCTCTTGCAATTCCTAAGATGCTCTGACAGTCCGGTCTGTTTGCAGTTAAGGAAATGTCAAACATCCAGTCATCAAGACCTGTGATAGACTTTACATCTGCACCAGGCTGTGCATCAGCCGGCATCTCTAACAAACCATTATAGCCTGCACCCGGATACAGATCCTCTGTTAAGCCAAGCTCTGTTCCAGAGCAAAGCATACCATATGACTCAAAACCGCGAAGCTTACCCTTTTTAATTGTCATTACGCCTTCGATTGTCTTATGATCCTTTGCTGTTGCATAAACAGTTGCACCAACAAGTGCTACCGGATACTTGCCGCCTGCCTGTACATTGTCAGCGCCGCAACAAATCTGCATAGTGCCATACTCACCTGCATTAACCTGACACACATGAAGATGTGTCTCTGGAATCGGCTCGCAAGTCTCAACAAGACCAACTACAATCTTATCGATGTCATGACCAACCTGATACAGCTCCTCTACCTCAAATCCGCCGTCAAACAGCTTTTTTTCAAGCTCCTGCGGTGTTACATCAATATCTACATATTCTTTAAGCCAACTTAATGGTACTAACATATTCGTTCCGTCCTTTCTTATTTCTCGTTAATCTGTTTCAGGACACGCAGATCCGATCCAAACAGCATCTTGATGTTGTTGATACCATACTTAAGCATTGCAGTACGCTCAAGACCGATACCAAACGCAAAACCGCTGTATTCTTCGGAATCGATGCCACAGTTTTCAAGGACTTTCTTATTTACTACGCCAGCACCAAGAATTTCGATCCAGCCAGTTCCCTTACACAAATTACAGCCCTTGCCGCCGCACTCAAAGCAGCTGCAGTCAACCTCTACAGACGGCTCTGTAAATGGGAAGTAGGACGGACGAAGACGGGTTACAGTTCCCTCTCCGTAAATTTTCTTTACAAACAGATCAAGCATACCCTTTAAATCAGACAGAGTAATTCCCTTGTCAACAACAAGACCTTCCATCTGATGGAACATTGGAGAATGAGTCGCATCATCATCAGAACGGAATACTCTTCCTGGTGATAAAATCTTGATCGGCGGCTTCTTGTTCTCCATAACATGAATCTGACCTGCGGAGGTCTGTGTACGAAGCAAGAACTCTGGTGACAGATAGAAGTATCCTGCATATCTCTTGCCGGATGATCCTTCGGAGTGTTCAGTGCCGTAAAGTTATAGTAATCATTTTCGATCTCTGCTCCCTCATAGACCTCAAAGCCCATACCTGCAAAAATATCGATTAACTGGTTGCGAACAAGTGTAATCGGATGAAGATTTCCAACGCCAGTCTCATCTGCCGGAAGTGTCAGGTCGATTTTTTCAGACTCATAACGGCGCTGCAGCTCTAACTGCTTCATCTTTTCTTCCATCTTGGAGAAACGATCAATCGCCCACTCCTTTAACTCGTTTACTGACTTTCCGTATCCTGCACGCTCTTCTGGTGCAAGATTTCTCATTTCCTTCATCAGCTCGCTGATCTTACTCTTTTTTCCTTCCAGATAAGAGCTTCTGAACTCATACAGTTCCTTAGAATTGGACAATCCCTCCAGTCCGTTCTCAATCTTCTCCTTCAGAGCAGCAAGATTGTCGGACAGCTTGTGTGTTTCCTGCATATAACCTTTCCTCTGCTTTCTTAAATGTTGCTTTTTCTATGGGACGAGCAATAAAAAAGTCCCATAGAGGCTTTTTTCAAAACCTTTATGGGACGAATAAATCCGCGGTACCACCCATGTTCGGATTATAAAAAATTATTACAATCCGCACTTGATCTGCCATAATGCAGCAGCTGCATCCACTTAGCTTTTGTCATAAACAAAATTTTCGTGGAAGACTCCAATGCTGAAATTCATCTGTAGGCGGATGGCAGCACTCTCAGCAGGTTATGCGGCCTCTCTGGAAAACCGAATGGTACAGACTACTTACACATTTTCTCAGTCATCGTTTATTATAACAGTTTTCAAAGAGAAGTCAACCCCTCCCCGACCTACCTTGATGTTTTTCACCGCTGTGCATGGTTAATTTTTTTATCTTCATACATGCGTTTATCAGCAATCTTTTGGATATCTGCTGCACAGTCGGCATCATCAGGATAGACAGCACTTCCACAGCTAATTCCTATCTTAATCGTATGACCATCAAACTCATACGGTTCTCCAATCAGCTTTTTTATACGCTCAATTTCTCTTTTCACAAAGCTGTGCATCCAGATTTCCGTTTAAGATGAGC
>ENA-OQAA01001245-OQAA01001245.1-human-gut-metagenome-genome-assembly--contig:-NODE-1245-length-13602-cov-2.809870_pt1 | contig 13602 bp, 20 predicted proteins | sample MGYA00242489_ERZ504515 | MGnify/ENA primary metagenome ERZ504515 (study PRJEB26092, sample SAMD00036237) | human gut metagenome | host: Homo sapiens | study: EMG produced TPA metagenomics assembly of...
CACCTTTGCAGCATCCAGTATTATCTGCGCTTTTGGCTTAGCATCTGCCGCACCTCGCTCGCCGTATCGGCACTTAGAATTATGCGGTATTGCCCTAAGCGAGCGTTTTTTCCGGATCTTATCAAATAACATTAAAACATCCCGGAACGGTGTGCCGCCTGCTGTGGGCGGCTCCCATTCCGGGATATTTTGTTTCTTATTGGGAGCCTTCCTCTTTCACTTTGGGGACATGCTATCTTTTCAATCAAACCGATCCATATAAATCATGGTTGGCTTCGGATCTCTGTGGACCTTTTCCTCCGGTCTTTATTGTTTCTTCTTCACTCTCCACTTTTCTGTTCCGGAAATTTCTCTTTACATAAAAAGCGCCTGTCTATTGCCGCCTACATACAAATTTTGCACTTATTACGGTACAAAAAGTGTTCTTTCCGCCTGCCGTTTTTTCGTTATTTTTACACGTATATGCAATTTTTGCAATGTTTTTAGGCGTTTTCTCGCAGTTATTTCTTTCACAAAGCTATGCAATTCCGCTGTATGGAATGATTTTCCTCAATACGGAAAGCGCAACGCTTTGCAGGTTCCGGCAAGCGGAACAAAAATAGTGCTAAATGCTCTTTCTTATTTTTGTCAACCCCTGCAATGGTATCCCATATTAAAAAATGTTACACTAATTATGACATAATTGTGCATAGGGCGGCCCGCCTGCCGCACGGCACACAAACAGCAGTGCGGACGGCACTGCCGAAGAGAAGGAGATTATTTTATGGCAAAAAATGCGATCGTCGGTCAATCCGGCGGCCCCACCTCAGTCATCAATTCCAGCCTGGCCGGCGTTTATGAAAGCTGCAAGCGCCGCGGTGCAGGTAAGGTGTACGGCATGATGCACGGCGTGGCCGGCCTGTTGGAGCGCCGCGTCTGCGTACTGGATGACAAGTTGAAAAGTGCCATGGACATTGAGCTGCTCAAGCGCACACCGTCCAGCTATCTGGGCAGCTGCCGCTACAAGCTGCCCGACTGGCACACCGCCGAGGGCGAAGCCGTATACCAGAAGCTGTTCGAGATCCTGGGCGAACTGGATATCGGCTATTTCTTCTACATCGGCGGCAATGACAGCATGGATACCATCGGCAAGCTGGCTGATTACGGTGCCCATATTGGCAGCGATATCCGCTTTATGGGCGTTCCCAAGACTATTGACAATGACCTGATGGTGACCGACCATACTCCCGGTTACGGCAGCGCCGCCAAGTACATTGGCGTTGTGATGAAGGAAATCATCCGCGATGCACCGTATATGGCACCAAGTACGTTACCATTGTGGAGATTATGGGCCGCAATGCCGGCTGGCTGACCGCCGCTGCCTCCCTGGCAAAGGTGAGGACTGCGAGGGCGTGGATATGATCTGCCTGCCCGAAGTTCCCTTTAATGTAGACCGCTTTGTGGAAAAAGTGGAGCGGATGCAGAAAGAAAAGCCTTCCATCGTGATTGCTGTTTCCGAAGGCGTTAAACTGGCTGATGGCCGCTATGTCTGCGAGCTGGCCGACGATGTGCACGCAGTTGACGCGTTCGGCCACAAAGCCCTGACCGGCACGGCACGCTTTTTGGCCAACACCGTTGCCCGCCGTCTGGACACCAAGACCCGCTGCATCGAGCTTTCCACCCTGCAGCGCTGCGCTGGCCACCTGACCAGCCGTACCGATATCACCGAGGCATACCAGGTGGGCGGTGCTGCCGCCAAGGCCGCTTTTGAGGGCCACACCGGCGAAATGGTCGCACTGGACCGCATTTCCAACGCACCGTACCAGTGTACCACCAGCCTGCACCCCATCAGCGAGGTTGCCAACCTGGAAAAGAAAGTTCCGCTGGAATGGGTCAACGCCGACCACACTGCCATGCTGCCGGAGTTCCTGGCTTATGCTATGCCGCTGATCCAGGCCGAGCTGACCCCCATCTATGTTGAGGCTTGCCCCACCATATCTACCTGCCGGAAACCTGATTTTTGCCGCGTAAGCCTCTACCTTGCGTGAAGATCGGTACTTATCGCATATAGAATATTGATTGGCCGCCCCCCTGATTTAGGGCGGCGGTTTTTGTTTGGGGGATCTTCTAAAGTGTCAGTAGGGCGGCCAAGTCGGAGCGCCAGGTTAGAGATGCACTCTAAAAATATTGCTTTTTCTTCAAATTCTCCTGCACACAAAAATGTGCGGCCCCGCTACATTCACCGCCCGGAGCCGCACATTTATTTTATATAATGTAATTCGTGAAAATAATTAAAGTTTTTCGCCAGCCTTTTTTCAAAAAGGCCGAAAAGACTCCCCGTAACTGCCTTAATAGAACCCGTAACTCGGCAAAATCTTGGTGCTCTGCGCCCACAGGGTCGGCACGGGCAAGCCGGACAGAACGGGATAGAACCAGGCAAAGCACACCAGCGCCGCAATGCACAGCCCCGCGCCAATCTTTTTGGCGCGGCCCTGCCGCTTCATCTGCGTTAAAACCAGCACAATGGCCGTCAACGCAAAGACCGAGCTGGGGAAGTAATGGTACATGAAAGTGCAGCGCGATACCAGCATCCAGGAAAGCAATTGGCTGGCGTACAAGATCAGAACGCCCGCTCCCTTTGCCGTGCCGCGAGCCGAAACCTGACGCCACAGCAGCAGCAAAATGCAGAACAGCCCCGCCCAGCAAATGACCGGGTTATAAAAACCCGCAATGCTGCCCTGAAGCCCAGCTTCCAGGTAAGAATTTTTGTAATACCACACTGGGCGCAGGTCCAGCAGCCAGGTGTACCAGCGGCTTTCAAACGGGTGGGTTGCTTTCAGGGTGGAATGGTACCAGTACATGTAGGTTTGGCAATCCCACCAATCCCGCAAACCAAAGGTAGGTCTTTCCACCAATAAGGCAGGTAGGATGCAAGATAGATCAGGAACGGCACAACGATGTAAAACGCCACACCGCCCACAGCAGCCATCCGGAATTCTTTCCAGAAGCCCGGCTGTTTTTGCTTCCAGCGGGCATACAGCACACCCAGGTACAATACCGCAAGCCCTGCCCCGGCATAAATTCCGGTCCACTTGGATGCACACCCAAGCCCAAATGCCACGCCGCCCAGCGCCATGGGCAGCAGCGAGCCGTTTACGCCGTTTTGCAGCACGCTCTGGCAATACCATACCATAAAATATGCGCCTAACAGGATAAAGAACGTACCGTAAATATCGATTGTGGCAATGCGGCTTTGGGAAAATCGCATGAACAGCGGCAATCAGCGCACCTGCCATGGCCCCGGCCCAGCGTTTGTGGGTCAGACGGCGGGCAAAGCACCACATCAGCGGCACCAGCATCACGCCGAACAGCGTTCCGGCACAGCGCCAGCCAAAGGCTGTCATTCCAAAAATAGCAATGCCCAGCATGATAAAATCTTTGCCCAGCGGCGGGTGGGTAGTTTCGTATGCCGTCATGCGGTGCAGCATTTCGTACCCAGTACGGCCATGATAGATTTCATCGAAATACATGCTGTTCAGCTGGCTGATGGTATTTGGCACTTCGCTCTGCTCATCAAACAGGGCATCGCCGCCCGTTACCGGCACCAGCGCACCGGTGGCATCCCGCAGGCCAGTTCAAACATCTGCGCATTTTCAATCGTTGCGGTCAGGGTCTGCCCTGCCGGAGCGTGATGGCCGTTTTGGTCCAGCAGAACGGCGTTGCATAGCTCAGTTCCTTCCGGTACAGCTCATTGCCCGCTGCATCCGTGATGCGCAGGCTGCCGCCGGTGGAAATGCCGGGGTACACCCAGATTTCCACCGCGTCCTGCTGCGGGGTAAAGTCGACGGTTGCCGTGCTGTCCGTAGCATCCACAGGTTCTGCGGTGCTTTCATGCTGCCAAGGTAGGCAAAGCTCACCACAGCAACGATCAACGTCAGCGTTGCCAAGGCTTTCTTCTCTTTAGCCGTCCAGGCAGGCTGCGGATCAATGCGTAGGGTACACAGTTCCAGCTTTTTCTGCACTGTTTTTGTTTTATCTTTTTCGATGGTTTCCACTTTTGCCAGTGGAGAAATCGCTCCATGGCGGCAGATGGCCCACGCGGTGAAAGCCAGCAGCACAAAGGCTGCCGTTTCGGCAAAGCCACTGCATGGCAAACTCGCGCTGGTATCGCTGCTGAGCCACTCGTCATCGCTGCTACCAGGGTATACACAGTTTCCAGGTTCAAGAAGCCCGTTATCGACAGACCAAACCCGGCGCCATACAGACGGATGTCATTCCAGCGCGCCGCGGCAAGCAGTACCAGCAGCATGCCCAGCACCAGGTAACGCTCGTGCATGCAATGGGCAAAGGTAAAAATCCCCACCGTGTAAAACGCTGCCAGCAGCAGCGGGGAAAACCGCCCCGCCCGCCAGCTGATGACCGCCAGCACCACAAGCAGCACCGTGATAACAGCGATGTTGAAAATGCCCAGCACTTTCCAGCTCAGGTCAAACACCGGGCAAGCATCCAGCGCCTGCCAGTTGCCGCCCAGCGCTGCAAACCAGTTGAACGCATTGATGGTGGCATACTGGTAGCCAGACGCCGTGGTGATGTACTTATCGATCAAGGACGGCACCAGATTTTTTGCCCCGTAAAACGGCAGGCCCGCCAGCAGCGGCGGCAGCAAAGCCAGCGCAGCACCGCCAAAAATCTGGCCGACCGATTTCAGCGGGCTTTTGCATCCCGCACGGCATCCGCAATAGCCACCAAAAAGCAGACGGCCAGTACCGGCCCAGCCAACAGTGCCTGCGGCTTGATGGCCAGCGCCACGCCGTACAGCACCGCAGCGAGCAGGTAGCGGCGCTCTTCCAGCAGCCAGAAGCAGAGCAGCAGCGGCAGCGCAAAAGCCCCATCGATCTGCTTCCAGATGCCGGTATCAAACAAGGTCAGCGGCAGAACGCCGCAAACAGCACCAGGCAGCGCTGTGCCCTGCCCTGCCCCATATACCGGCGGCTGATATGGTCCAGCAGCACCACGGCGCACAATCACAGATTGCGGGGATCAGTGCCAGCAAAAAATAGGTCCAGCGGGATTCATAGCTCAGTTGGAGCGCCTTGCGCACCAGGCTGACCAGCCCCAGCACAAGGATGTAGCCGGGCGGATAGTCCGCAAAATAATCGGCGCTGTAAAAGGCCGCAGGACCTTCGCTGGCCAGCTTATCCCCCAGCCACAAAGCAGCTCATATCATAGGTGTAGCCTTCAGTAACAAGGGCCAGCAGCAGCGCGCGGCAAGCGCTGCGGCCAATATAATATACAGCGTTCGCTCTTCCTGTTTGGTTCTGGTATTTGTCATTCTGAACTCTCCAAATAATGCAGCGTATTTGCCGCTGCAATAAAATAAGGAACTGGAAGCAGAGGCAGATGCTTCCCTGTTTCCAATTCCTTTGTTTTGCCGTGATTGTGAAGTAATAATTATAGCTTGGTCAGCTGCGGGCCTTGGCGGTGTCCATCACATTCCAGCCAGCTCAGTGATTTTGGCGCGCAGAGCATCGGCGCGGGCAAAGTCCTTGGCCTTTTTGGCTGCGGCGCGCTCTTCCACCAGCTGCTTCACTTCGTCGGGGGCTTCCTCGGCCTTGCGGTTGTACATCAGGCCCAGCACACCGGTCAGCTCGTCAAACGTGGCGGCGGCCTTTTCCAACGTAGCCTTATCGGCAGCATCGGACATGGTGTTGATGTCCTTGACGAACTCAAAAATGGCGGCCAGAGCATCGGGGGTGTTCAGGTCGTCATCCATGGCGGTCTTGAACTTTTTGCGTGCTTCTTCGCACTTTTCAGTCAGGGCAGTGTCAGTGCCATGGGCATTGCGGATGGCAAAATCCAGGTTATCGCGGCAGGTGTACAGGCGCTCCAAGCTGTTCTTGCAGCTCTCGATCAGGTCCACCGTATAGTTCAGCGGCATGCGGTAACCAGCGGTGAGCATAAAATAACGGATCGGCTCATAGCCGTACTTATCGGCAATTTCACGCACGGTAAAGAAGTTGTTGGCGCTCTTGGACATCTTCTGGTTGTTGATGTTCAAAAAGCCGTTGTGCATCCAGTAATGGCTGAAAGTGCAGCCGTTGGCGCACTCCGACTGTGCAATCTCGTTTTCGTGATGGGGGAAGATCAGTCCTGGCCGCCTGCATGCAGGTCGATGGTCTTGCCCAGGTGCTTACGGGCCATGGCGCTGCACTCAATGTGCCAGCGGACGGCCTGGCCCCAGGGGCTGTTCCAGGAAGCTCGCCCGGCTTGGCGGCCTTCCAGACAGCAAAATCTGCGGGGTCTTCTTTCAGGTCGTCATCCATCTGGCTGCGCAGTTCGCGGTTGCCGCTTTCCAGGTCGTCCAGGTTCAGGTGCTCAGCTTGCCGTAACCGGGATCAGACTTAACGCGGAAGTAGACATCGCCGTTGTGGGCAACGTAAGCATGTCCGGATTCGACCAGGTCCTTGACGATCTTGATGATCTCACCGATATGCTCGGTTGCGCGGGGGCGCACGGTGGGGGTCTTAACGTTCAGGCCCTCGGAATCTTTGATGTACTCGGCCTCGAACTTGCGGGCAACCTCCTGCATGGTGGTGCCGTTCTCCTGGCCTTTTTTGATCAGTTTATCGTCAATATCGGTGATATTGGAGACATACAGCACCTTGTTGCCAAGGTACTCCAGATAGCGGCGCAGCGTGTCAAACACGATCATGGGACGCGCATTGCCGATATGGATATAGTTATACACCGTAGGGCCGCAGACGTAAATGCGATAAACGCCCGGCTCCTGCGGGATAAAATCTTCCTTTTTGCGGGTCATGGTATTAAAAATCTGCATGGACAGGAACTTCCTTTCCCAACTTTGCTGGTACGGCGCGGCTAAACCTGCAAACCGTTCAGATTTATTATAGCCGCCCTGATAAGCGGTTGCAAGGGGGCAGCATCATTTTGCCTGCATAAAGCAGGAACGATTCTGCACAGGTAGATGCAGCCGGAAAGTGCGGTAACGGCAGCAACGGCCCAGCACAGCACCTGGGTGGTAAAGCTGATAACTCCAACGCCGTCCGCCGGGGCGAGCGCCATGGCAAAGTAATAGAAGATGATGGTGACCATCTGCAGCACGGTTTTGACCTTGCCCCACATGTTTGCGGCAATGACGGTACCGGACTCTGCCGCAATCATGCGCACACCGGCCACAGCAAACTCGCGGAACATGATGATGGCCAGCACCACGGGGGAGCAGACACCGTCCACCACCATATAAATAATAGCGGCGGTGGTGAGCATTTTATCAGCCAGCGGGTCCATAAACTTGCCAAAGTCCGTTACCAGGTGGTTCTTGCGGGCCAGGTAGCCATCCAGGAAATCCGTAAAGCTGGCCACAGCAAACAGAATGCCCGCTATCAAGGCATACGTTGCATTGAACTGGGGCGTGCCCATATGGCTCATGGCAGCAAATACCATAAAGAACGGCACCATGATGACACGCATCATCGTTAATTTATTAGGCAGATTCATGGTTTATTCCTCCACTTTGCTTTCCGCATAACCATAAAGATCATAAGTATCGGCATCGGTGATGGTAACGTTATAGAACGCGCCGGCTTCCAGCGGGGTATCTGCCGGGGTCATGATGCTGCCATCAATTTCCGGGCAGTCTGCTGCGGAGCGCAGCAGGTACATGCCGGTTTCATCGTCCACGCCATCGCAGATGCACTCATAGGTCTTGCCGACCTTTTCTGCTTCCTTTTCCGCGCTGATCTCGGCCTGCAGCTCCATAATGTGGTCTGCGCGGCGCTGCTTGACTTCCTCGTCAATCTGGTTGTCCATCTTGGCGGCCACGGTGTTTTCCTCGGCGGAATAGGCAAAGCAGCCCAGGCGGTCAAACTTGACGGTTTTGACAAAGTCGCACAGCTCGCTGTACTGTTCCTCGGTCTCACCCGGGAAACCTGCAATCAGGGTGGTGCGCAGCGTGATGTTGGGGATGGCCGCGCGCAGGCGGCGGATGGCATCCTCAATTTCTTTGCGGCCGCCGCGGCGGTTCATGTTTTTCAGCACCTCGTCATCGCAGTGCTGGATGGGCAGATCGAGATACGGCACAACCTTATTGTTGCGCACAAGGGCTGCGATGAATTCATCGGAGATACGCTCCGGGTAGGCGTACAGCACACGGATCCAGCGGATGCCCTCAATGGTGTTCAGCTTATCCAACAGTTCGCAAACTGCGCCGGGTTTGCCCCAGTCCTCGCCGTAAGCGGTGGGGTCCTGCGCCACCAGGATCAGCTCTTTCACGCCCTCCCCAGCCAGCCAGCGAGCTTCGGCAACACAGTCGTCAATGGGGCGGCTGCGCAGCGGGCCGCGGATGAGCGGGATGGCGCAGTAATGGCAGCGGTTGTTGCAGCCTTCGGCAATTTTCAGGTAAGCATAGTGGCGCGGCGTGCTGATAACACGGGCACCGCCCAGCTCCATATTGCATTTGGGACCATAGCTTTCCACCTGGCCCGCGCCGTTGGCGGTCAGGCGCTCCACAATGGCGGGCAGAGCGGCGTTGGAGCCAATGCCCACAACGGCGTCCACTTCCGGCATTTCGCTCACAATCTGGGTTTTATAGCGCTCTGCCAGGCAGCCGGTCACGATCACCTTCAGGTTGGGGTTCTGCTGCTTATACTGGCAGGCCATCAAAATGTTTTCAATGGCTTCCTCTTTAGCGGACTGGATAAAGCCGCAGGTGTTGACAATAATAATGTCCGCCTGTTCGGGGTCCGCAACCGTCTGGTGGCCCGCCTTGATCAGCGCGTGGCAGAATACATCAGCATCGACCTGGTTTTTGGGGCATCCAAGGGAAATAATTGCAATATTCATGTATGGTTGTTCCTGTCTCTCTTTTCAGTATGTTATGTTGGGCTCTGCCGCTTGCTTGGGCAAAATTCAGGCAAAGCTATCCGTTCGGTGCATTGATACCACAATGCCGCAGGAGCATTTTTTACCCCTGCGGTGTGTACTTTTTTGTGTTACGCTTCGGTTTCTTCTGTCTCGGCATCTGCCAATGCCTGGCGGATCACGCTGTGGGAGAACCCGCGCCGTGCCAAAGCGGCAGCTACCTGCTGCCATTTGCCCTGTGCCAACTTTGCGGCATAGTGGCGTTCCACCAGTGCGCGGGCATTGGCCAGCTCCGGGTTTTCCTCCTCGTCCTCCTCGCTTTGGGCAAACAGAGCTTCCACCGCTTCGGCGGCCGTGCCGCGGTCAATGCCTTTGGCGTTGCAGATCATCCAGAATTGCACGGCGGCTCTTGCGCTTGCGCAGCAGCTCCGCCGCACGGCGGCGGGCAAAACCGGCGTCATCCAGCAGGTTCAGCTCCTGCATTTTTGCCACGGCGGCGGCAGCGCTGTGGGGGTCAAAGCTGCGGCAGAGCTTTTGATAAAGTTCCCCGGCTGCATGGTCCCGCAGCCAGCAGGTCCATGGCTTTATCCACAGCCTTGCGGGTGTCGCTTTTGGTCTGCAGGTCATGGATCTGCCATTCTTCCAGCTCATCCCCGGTATGCAGCCCCGCCATGGCAAAGGTGTCCTCGTCCAGCGAAAAGGCAAACTCGCCGTCAAAGAACAGCGCATAGCGGCCTCTTTTTGTTTCTTTTACCTGTGTCAGCTTCGGCATCGCTTATTCGTCAACCATGATGTCGAGGTCCATCTCGCTGCCGGTGGTCTTGGGTGCATCCGCCATGGGAGCGGCAGGGGCATCTTCAGCAGCAACGGGGGTAACAGCCGGCTTCTCCAGCGGCTTCACGGTTCCCTTTTTGCCGGCCGCCAGCAGACGGTCCGCATTTTCGCGCACCTGCTTTTCAATCTCAGCAGCCACATCAGGGTGTTCTTTCAGGTAGAGCTTGGCGTTATCGCGGCCCTGGCCCAGGCGGATATCGCCATAGTTGAACCATGCGCCGCTCTTTTGCACAATGCCCAGCTTAGCACCCAGATCAATCATTTCGCCCAGTTTGGAGATTCCCTCGCCGAACATGATGTCAAACTCGGCCTCACGGAACGGGGGTGCCACTTTGTTCTTGACGATCTTGGCGCGGGTACGGTTGCCGATAAAGGAACCGCTGGCGTCCTTCAGGCCCTCAATGCGGCGCACATCAATCCGTACAGAGGAATAATATTTCAGGGCGCGGCCGCCGGTGGTCACTTCAGGGTTGCCGTACATCACACCGACTTTTTCGCGCAGCTGGTTAATAAAGATGCAGACGGTGTTTGTTTTGCCGATGATGCCGGTCAGCTTACGCAGAGCCTGGCTCATCAGGCGGGCCTGCAGGCAACGTGGGAATCGCCCATTTCGCCTTCAATTTCGGCTTTGGGCACCATGGCAGCAACAGAGTCCACAACAATAGCGTCAATCGCGCCGGAGCGTACCAGAGCTCGCAGATTTCCATGGCCTGCTCGCCGGTATCCGGCTGGGCTGACCAGCAGGCTGTCAATGTCAACGCCAAGGCGCGGGCATAGGTGGGATCCAGGGCGTGCTCAACGTCGATAAAGGCAACCTCGCCGCCCAGCTTCTGGCTTCAGCCAGAACATGCAGGGCCAGGGTGGTTTTACCGGAAGATTCCGGCCCATATACCTCAATGATGCGTCCGCGTGGCAGGCCGCCGATGCCCAGCGCCAGGTCCAGCCCCAGGCTGCCGGTGGAAATGGCATCCACCTGCATGGCAACGTTGGTCCCAAGCTTCATCACGGCGCCTTTGCCAAACTGCTTTTCGATCTGGCCAGTGCCGTCTCCAGCGCTGCCTTTTTATCCCCTGCCGGGCCGGTGGGGAGCTGCTTGGATGAACTTTCCTTTTTTGCTGCCATAAGTTTATATCTCCTTATCTGAGCGATCGTGCGTTGTATCCCATACGCACCACAGGCAACTGCGGTGCTGTTTTTATTTTGTACGGCAGGTGCGCCGCTATCCAAATGGTCGTCCTGCGTTTATCAGGTATTATTATAACCAATCGCGGCACGAATTACAACCATTTGTTGTCATCTTTTCAAAATTTTCTTCGCACTTTCCACATTTCAGCTGCAAAACGTTGAAAATCAGATTTATTTCACCCGTTGGGCGTACACCACACGGTCGTTGCCGCCGTAATCCTTCCTTGCCTGCACTTGCTGCCAGCCGTTTTGGCGGCATATCTCCATCACATCCGCCCGCTGGGCACAGCCAATCTCAAACACCAGCCACCCACCGGGGCAGACAATATCACGGTAGTGGGCGGCAATGGCGCGGTAAAAATCCAACCCATCCGTTCCGCCGTCCAGCGCCATAGCTGGCTCATGGGCGGTCTCCGGCATCAGGGCCTGCATCTCTGCCCCGGTCAGGTACGGCGGGTTGGAGATGATCAGCTGCACGCTTTGGGGCATAAGTTCTCGCCAGTATTGCAGCACATCCGCTGCCTTTGCCTGCACACCGGTGCCATGTACGTTGGCTTGCAGGTATTGCAGCGCCTGCGGGCTTTTTTCCACGCAGGTCACGCTGGCACTTGGCACAAAATGGCGGATGCCAATGCCCAGGCAGCCAGTTCCGGCGCACAGGTCCAGCACCCGGGGCTCAGGTTTTCCCATCTGCTGCAACAGCTCAATGGCAGTTTCGCACACCACCTCGCTGTCTGCGCGGGGGCAGAGCACACCGGGGCCGACTTTGAAGGTCAACCCCAGAAAGTCCCACTCCCCTGCCAGGTATTGCAGCGGCACCCGCTGCATGCGCTGAGCGCCAGTTCCGCCAGGCACTCAGCCTGCGGCCGGGTAAGCGGGTCAAACAGCAAGCGCGGATCTTTTCCAGCGGCAATGCGCAGCAGTTCGCGGGCGTCGTAATCAGCATCGGGGCAGCCTGCGGCCTGCAGAGCATCCTGCACCATGCGCACAGCCTGGCGCGGCAGAATGCCCGCCAGCTGCTGTGGGGCAAGCGGCGTTACCATTGGCCGTCCTCCGGCTTTTTGGGCAGTACGGGGGTAACGGCGGCGATGGCCACTTCAATCATGTCATCTTCCGGCTCAAAGGTCGTCAGGTGCTGCAGCCAAAGCCCCGGCGCCGAAACAGCCCGTGCCAGCAGCGAGTTGGAACGCCCTGCCCACTTCAAAATCTCATAACAGATGCCCACCAGCAGCGGCAGCATGGCCAGCTTGTACAGCACGCGCAACATGGTACCGCTCCACGGCAGCACCGCATACAGCACAATGCTGACCAGAATGACCAGAATCAAAAAACTGGTGCCGCAGCGGGGGTGGAACCGCGTATGTCTGCGGATGTTAGCAACCGTCAATTCCTCACCTGCCTCATAGCAGGCAATCGTTTTGTGCTCAGCCCCGTGGTACTGGAACATGCGGTGGATTTCCTTCATGCGGGTGCAGAGGAACATGTAACCCAAAAAGATTGCCAGCTTGAGCACTGCTTCCAAGATGACCCGCGGCCAGCGCCCCATGGGGATCACTTTTGCCACCAGCCCAGTCAGGAACGTAGGCAGAAAGGTAAACAGAAAAATTGCCAGCACTACACCTGCGCAGGCGGAAAGGGTCATCAGCACACTTTGTACCTTGGGGCCGGCGTGTTCGTCCAGCCAGCGGTCCAGCTTGCTCTCGTTCTGCTTTTCTTCCTCTTTTTCCTCTTCCGTCATGGCAATATCGGCGGAGTGCATCAGGTATTTGTACCCGTTCATCAGGTTTTCCACCATATTGCACACTCCGCGCACCAGGGGAACTTTATTGTACCAGTGGGTGGTCACATCGGAATAGCTCAGATCAATCGTACCGTCCGGGCGGCGTACCGCGCAGCAGATTTTTTCAGGGCCGCGCATCATAATGCCCTCCATCAGGGCCTGGCCGCCCACAGAGGTACGGAATTTTTCAGTTGGACGTTGTTCTTGCGGCATGGGTTCTCCTTTATTTTTGCGGTCAAATCGGCTCGTGCAGATGTTCCTGCCCAGCGTGGTAGATGGGCATGGTGATGGTAACGGTGGTACCCTGCCCCAACGTTGAGGTGATATCCGCCGTACCGCCCAGTGCTTTGGTGATCTCATCCACCACCGCCAGGCCGATGCCGGAACCACGCACGGCGTTTTTGGCTTTGAAGAATTTCATCTTTACGTTTTGCAGGTCATCCGGCGCAATGCCGCGGCCCTGGTCCCGGATGCTGGCCGTTACGGTGGTGGCGGTGCGGGTCAGGGTAAAGAAAATGGTTCCTTCCGGCGGCGAATATTTGATGGCGTTATCAAATACGTTGACAAACACCTGGCGCAGGCGGGCGGGGTCAGCCCAAACGGGATACGGCTCCGGCGGTTCGTCATACACAAGGTGCAGCCCCTCCTGCCGGATGCGGGCTTCCACAAACAGGGCAGCGTCGGTGGCTTCGGCCACAAAATCCAGCACCTCGCAGTTCAGCTTGATGCCGTTTTGCAGGCGGGAAAAATCCAGCAGTTCCTCCACCATATCATACAGGCGGTCGGTCTCACTGCGGATAATGGTAATACCCTTGCGGTAGTTTTCGTCATCGGGGTCACGGATGTTGGCGATGGTTTCCACCCAGCCTTTGATGCTGGTCAGCGGAGTGCGCAGTTCGTGGCTGACAGAGGAGATGAACTCGTTTTTCATCCGTTCCGTTTTG
>ENA-OQAA01001246-OQAA01001246.1-human-gut-metagenome-genome-assembly--contig:-NODE-1246-length-13601-cov-2.575479_pt1 | contig 13601 bp, 15 predicted proteins | sample MGYA00242489_ERZ504515 | MGnify/ENA primary metagenome ERZ504515 (study PRJEB26092, sample SAMD00036237) | human gut metagenome | host: Homo sapiens | study: EMG produced TPA metagenomics assembly of...
AACAAAAATAGATTTAATAAATCCAATATTTACAAGATAACATAACTCCCATAAATATGCCTGCAAAAATGTACAGCGGTAAAACACATATAAATAAAGTACCGGAAGCAAATTTGCAGTAACAATCAGGTTTAACGATTCATATGCACTCCAATACTGGCATCCGAGTGTCAATATACTCCAATATAAAAGAATACATGGCACACAGCTTTTTCATTCTTTCCTTTTGTTTTTACTTTCTGTATTACAAAGCATAAAATAATCCCCAGAGAACTTTCCACAAAAATTTCCTGTAAGCTCGCTCTATTCTCAAAAAGACCATAAAAATTCCAAAACGAACAGCTTACCAGTATCAAAGCTACGATCAGTATGCCTTCCGCTGCTATCTGCTTTTTTCCCATGTATTCTCTTTTTGGAAAAGCCTGGGCAAAAATGTGGATTCCAAGTCCTGTTTCCAGAAATGTTGCCAGTATATATAATGCAATTTTCACGGTTCACTCCTCCAGAAGTCTGCCACAGCATTCTTTACTCCTGTATACTTCGTAATGCCCACCGGAATACGCACACCATCCCGCATAAAGATTTCATAATCTTTTACTTTCATGATGTGCCGGATATTTACCATCATCCCTTTATCTACAGACAAAAACTCTCTTGACTTCAGTTCTTCCTGAAAATGGATCATGGATTTCCGGATCTTACTTTCTCCAAATCTGTGGACAATAACAACATATTTCCCCTCTTTTCTCATGTAATAGATATCAGAATATGCAATCTTTTCTATCTCTCCCTTTTTCTCTATTACATAATACTGTTCTTCTCTTTTCATAAGTTCAGGAAGAAGAGATTCATATGCCTCAGGAAGTTTTTCTTCCATTTTTGTCTTTGGAATATAGCGATATGTGTTTACTTCATAAGCATCTACTGCATAATCCATATAATTAGTAATAAAAATCATTGTTGGATCTGCATAATACCTGCGAATTTCTCTTGCCACTTCCAGACCATTTTTCCCCGACATTTCTATATCCAGAATATAAAGATCAAATTTTTCCTCTTTCAGACCTGCAAGAAACCATTCCCAGTTCTGAAATACTTCAATTCTGTGTTCAATTCCCTTTCTGGCAAAAAAACTGTGTGTTATTTTTCGTTCCTTTTCCAGGTATACTTCTTCATCATCTAAAATCATAATCCGTATCATACGCTTTCTACTCCTCAACAAATGTATAAAAACGAAAATTTTTTACATCATAAAAATAGCATTCCCCCTTATTGATCACCAACTCATAAACTTCTGCATCTTCCGTTTTCTTTCGCTGATACCGGTACACATATCTGCCCTCGCAATGTGTCTTTACCTTATAGATAATATCGTCTACCAGTTCTGCAATTGTCATTGGATGCTCTTTTGACGGCTTCCATTTTCCAATCATGCTGCGTACCTGCGCCCTGTTAAGCCTGATTCTTTTTCCAAAACTGTTCTCTCTTGGAAAAAGTCGTCTTTTGTCTTTCCTGTATATTCCAGTACTTTCTGTACGGACAAATCAGCCTCATCCAGAGCAAATCCCATATTGGCATACGCTGCATATGCAGCAGCGCCAGTTCAAGATATTTGTAATTTCCTGACTGTTCATACCACTGATTGAGATTGTGAATGCTTTCATATACAGTTTCTTTCACTGTAATCCCTCTGTTATGAAGTGTTTCTAATGCATACATCATAACATAAGTTTCCCCGAAATTTCCTGTTTCTTCCAAAATTTTTCCTCTTTTCTTTATACGTCATTTTTGCCTTGTCACATGTCATGTATGCGTTTCATTTTCTGTCGATTTATTGCTACACTATAACAAAGAAAGGACGAATACTATGAAACTTGATTTAGCTAAACGCCTTGTAAATGCAAGAACCGAAAAAAACTTAACGCAGGAAAAGCTTTCTGAATTATCCGGTGTATCTGTCAGTGAGATCAGCCGTATTGAAAACGGAAGATATTCCGCAACTGTAGAAACTCTTTGCAGACTTTCCAATGCTCTTGATGTAGGATTAGATTCTCTTTTATATGATCTTTTCCCTAAAAATACCCATATACAAAATCCTGACATCCAAAAAGTTGTCTCTATCATGGAAACTATGGATGAAAAGCATGCAAAAAACGTAGCAGACATTGTATACATTTATGATCGTGGACACAAGAGCTAACTGTGCTGTCAGGTATTGCAGCAAAATAAGAATATACTTTTTTCACTGACTTTTACTCTACTGTCCTTAAAACAGCAAAAAATGTCCTCCAAAAAGGTGTGATATAAAATTTCTGTATTCCGGAAATTTTTATTATGCCTTTTTTTATTTTTTCTGTTTACATATTTTATTTTTTTCACTTCTTTATAAGTTGTATCGCCGGTGAACAACAAAAACAATTACAACACATTTAAGGAGGACAAACAAATGGGTAAAATTGAAAAAGCAACACAGTGGATGATCGACCTTGCAAATAATCCAAAACATGGATATGACCAGGACAATCGCTGGGGACCTGACTACGACTGTTCATCTGCAGTTATCAGCGCATGGCAGGCTGCAGGCGTTCCAGTAAAATCAAAAGGTGCCAATACCACGCATGATATGAAACCGGTATTTCTTTCCTGTGGTTTTAAAGATGTGCGCTCAAGCATTAAGTCCAATTCCTCTACAGGTTTAAAGCGAGGTGATGTACTTCTGAACACGGAATCTCACACCGCAATGTACATTGGTAATAACCAGTTAGTTCAGGCTAGCAAAAATGAATCCGGCAATTATCATGGTGGAAAACCTGGAGATCAGACTGGCAAAGAAATTTATATTCGTGATTATTATGATTTTCCGTGGAATTGTATTCTTCGTTATATGAATGACGATTCTTCTGTAACCCCTCCACCAAGCGGAAATGTTTATATCCGTCAGGGCCAGACTGCTGCAAATAAATTTGTAGGCGCTGGGCTTACTATTACAGGTGTCCGTGATGCTGCTACTAAAAAGGCCGGAATCAAGGTTTTACAGAAAGCTATGAACCTGGATTATGGCGCCGGGCTGGCTGTAGACGGTATCTGGGGTCCTGCCACAGAAGCAGCCCTTGGAAACCATTATGTAAAATCAGGCGAAACACAGTATATGGTAACAGCCTGCCAGATTCTTCTTCTGATACGAGGATTTAATCCTAATGGAGTAGAATATCCGGGTACCTTCGGAAGCGGATGTCTGGCTGCTGTAAAAAAATTCCAGACAAACATGAAGCTTCCGGTTACAGGCATCTGCAATGCTGCAACATTTATTAAACTTGCAAAATAACATAATAGTATACTCGTTTTTCATGATCTTCATTTTCCTTATCAATATGTATTAACAAAAAAGCGGATATTGCTCCCCTACAATATCCGCTTTCATAATTTTAATTAATAAAAATCATTTATTCCTGTGTGGTCCAGTAATAGGTCTCCCCATTTTCATTTGTAATAGTCCCCATTTATGCCTGCATCATCAATATCTTCCCAATATCCATAATTTACACCATTTCATCATAATAATTGCCATCTTCAGCCTGCTGTATATGCACGGCATTTCCATCTTTATCATAAAGCATTGAACTAAATGCTCCTGGACCATCTATAAATTCGATGTTGTTTTGATCCTCGTTTTCCTGTTCCCCTGTAGAATCAGAATTATCATCTGAATTCTGATTCTCCTGCTCCTGGGAGTCGCTCTGAGTTTCCTCACTACTGTCTTCTGTTTTCTGGCTGTCTGAAGCAGAGCCGTCCTCCTGGATATCCCATTGAGCTCTGTATTCCTCATCCCACAAAGCCTGAAGCCCTTCACTGTCTTTTAACCAGAACAGCTCATTTTTTTCTTTCTCATCAGAATTCTTCAGGTAAAAAGCTTCACCTCCATCTTTCTCTTTGCGTACATAAGAATCCTCCCAGTCTTCAGGAACCTTCAGCTCAATTTCTCCCATACGGAACACAAGCATACCATCATCTGTCTGCTCTACATATTCCCACTGAGGAACCGAAGGCTGTGCCATCAGAACATTTCCTGTAATAAGACAGCAGCCGGCTCCTATTGCCAGAGCCATAAAACTTTTCGTTTCATTTTGTATTTCCTCCTTTTCTGATATTTCCAGAAATTCACACCGGAATCTCTACAGAAAGCTTTCCAATGCTATGTTACTCGAAATAAAATCAGTGTTTTCCATCTGTCCTTCAACTATACAAAAATGTCTTTTTTCTTTGCTGACATGTTGATTTTTCCGTCACCTCTGTGTATAATCCAAACTGTTAAAACAGAAATCTGATATCCAAAAACCATATATTTACATACAGGAAGGAATTTTATGGACAGTATTATTTTTGATGTAGACGGAACCCTGTGGGATTCCACGGAAATTGTTGCAGAATCCTGGGATGAGTACCTGCACAATAAAGAACATATGAATATAACAATCACAGCCGAAAGACTGATGGGACTTTTCGGCCAGCCGCTTCCGGCTATTGCAGCTCAGTTATTACCGGACAAAACAGAAGCAGAACAGCTTCGGATCATAGATGCCTGCTGCCAGGCGGAGCACGAGGCTCTTCTGAAAACCTGCGCCCCTCTTTATGAGGATCTGGAAAAGACTCTGAAAACTCTTTCTGAAAAATATCCCCTTTACATTGTCAGCAACTGTCAGGCAGGATATATTGAAGTATTTCTGAAATCTTCAGGGCTCGGAAAATATTTCAGAGGACATCTGTGCTTTGGCGATACAGGTCTGGAAAAACACGATACAATCCTGAAGCTTATGGACACCTATCATCTGAAAGACACTGTGTATGTAGGTGATACTATGGGAGATTTTCTGTCCTGCCGCAAAGCCGGTATTCCTTTTGTGTTTGCCTCCTATGGTTTCGGAGATGTGCCGGAACCGGATTACAGGATCAGCAGGCCTGCAGATTTGACAAAGCTGTTTGGTTAAAAAACGGGGAAACTGCGATTTAATCCTAAATCACAGTTTCCCCGTTTTCTTCTGATTATTTTTTTATTTCACTCCAACGTTCAGTTCAGTTTTTCATGCATTTCTTTTTCAGATACCACATCAGTCCTGCCATAATAATTACAAGAACCACAATATATCCGATCTTTGCCGCAACGGTTGTGGTGTAGGAATCAATTAAGGTGACAATTCCGATCAGGATTAAAGCCACGCCTGAGCCCTTTGCCATTTTTGTCTCATCATATTTGGCTTTGCGAAGCTGGGCGTTTCCTCCCTTCATAAAAAAGTCTCCATGTCCTGTCAGAAGCAGAATCCCCACGATCAGAGAAGCTCCTGCAAGAATAAAATCAAAAGATCTGCTCATTTCTATGTTATTCCTCCATTATCTTTAGTAAAAGCATACGATCGGTACATTATAGTCAATAATGCTGTACAGAACTGCTGCATTTTCCGGCGGGAGATTGATACAGCCATGCGAACCGTTGGTCAGATAAATATCTCCTCCGAACGCATCTCTCCAGGGAGCATCATGGAATCCAATACCGCCGTCAAAGGGCATCCAGTAATCTACAGGCTCTTCATATTCATAGGTTCCATCCGGTTTTTTGTCTCCCCGGAGAACCGAAGGACTTGTCTTGGAATATAAGGTAAAAATACCTGCATGAGTCTGTCTGTCTGAATAGCTCATATTTCCGGATACAAACTCTGAATCAAAAATCAGAGAGCCTGACTGATAATAATACATATGCTGATTGCTGAGATCTACCTCAATATACGTATTTCCAAGATCATTTAAACCATGAGAATTAGCTGTCTGCTCATATATGGGTTCCCGTGTTGTCTGGGTTCCCGACTGAATTTCCTGGGCAAGCTGAGCTGCCTCCGCCGCCTGATCGATCGCCCAGCCGTAAACGGAGCTGTATACATAAACCGTCCGTCCACTGGTTGTATGAAATTCCCGTTCTGTGCCCACCGTGTTATAGGTTGCTGCAAGCTGTGCCACATAATCTGCAATGTGCTGGTGGAACGTATTGTCATCCATCAGAAGCTGGCCTTTTTCGTCAAACTGAAGCCAGTCCTTGATCGTGTTTCCGTCAAGCGTTGCTGTCTGGTCTCCAAAGGTATATGTGATGCTGGCCTTTGTATAATTATTGCAGGCCTCCAACGCTGACTGAAGCTCCGGGTCATTCTGAGTTACTTCTGCTGACACATATGCATCCGGCGCTGTTCCAAAATCAATAGACGCCTGTGTGTCAGCTACAGCCTGATCCAGGATCCTGTAAGCCTGTTTCACGTTAAGCTGGGTGCCTTCTGTTTCCGGCACGATCTGGAACTGATTATCCTTAAAAGCTACATAGGCGTTTTCCGGCGCTGTCTGATTCTCGGTTTTTGCACAGTTCAGAGCTGTAACCTGCTGCTGAAGCAGGGTTTTATCATAGGCCACATTTTCTGCCACCGTATAGCTTTTCTGCTCATAAAAACCTTTGATCCACTCATAGGGCTTCTGATTTTTCAGAAGCTGAAGTGTCTCCCCGGTGGACAGATACTGGTAATTGATCTGCTCGCCTGTAATCATCTGAGGTTCCTGGTTTCTGGAAGATACCTGAATGGAATAATCCTGTACCTTATCTGCCAGAGCCGTTTCTACCTCGTATGCCGTCTTGCCTGAACAGTCGATTCCGTTGATCCAGGTTCCCTCAAAAAAGCGGTCAGAATAATAATAGGTCATTCCCGCATAAGCGCATCCTGCAACAACAACCGCCATGGCGGCTGCCAGTCCTGTGATCTTCAAACCTTTATGCTTTTTCCTTTTATTTTCCGGAAGAAGCGCCAGCTTCTCTTCTATGTCATCCATCGGCACATATTTTACCGGCTGAGGTCTGGCTGATTTTAATTTTCCGGAAGCTTTTATATTACGGGAAAAATCCTGGGAACCTTCTTCTTCCGGCTCATCATATCCTTCTTCATCATATTCCGCATCTTCGCCATGTTCTTCCTGGGAGCCGTACTCCTCTTCAGGATCATAGTCCTCCTCTGATTCGTACTCCTCTTCAGAATCATATGCTTCATCCGATTCGTATTCTTCTGAATCATATCTTTCTTCTGATTCGTATTCTTCTGTTTCAGACTCTCCGTTGTCCGGTTCGTATTTCCTTTTGGAACTGTTTCTCTCTTCCTCAGGATCTTTCATGATCTTGTCCATTGCCGCATTGATCTTATCTTCAATATCAATGTTTTCTCCGGGTCCGGACCCACATCATTTCTTTTTTTTCTTACTGCTCATCTATCTCCATTCTCCTAGACTGTAACATCAAAAAACTGCTGTTTGTGTATCGGATTTTTAATCTTTCATATTATAACATATTTCATGGTATTTGTACCATATCTGCCCTATGTTTTTTCGTAATATACCAGAATTTCCATAATTTTATTATAACAGCAGACGCTACTTATATTGTATCCTGCGTTGTCTTTTTTATCCTTAATACACAAAAACCCTGAGCAGTACAAGGTTTCCCCGTATTGCTCAGAGTTTTATTCCAGATGGAGATTTTCAGATTTATCTTATTGACAGTTTCCGCCTGCATTCCATCACAGTTTTTATGTTTTATTTTTCGATCAGAAGGGTATTCTCCTGTCATTTCTTCCGGTTTTTCCATTCCCATAAGCTCAATCAAAGTCGGAATAATGTCAGCAAGACATCCGCCCTCTTTCAGAGTATATTTCGGATCTGCATTTACAAGAATAAACGGAACCGGATTTGTTGTATGAGCAGTAAATGGTTCTCCTGTTTCATAATCAACAAGCTGCTCTGCATTTCCATGGTCTGCACAAATAAACATCTGTCCGTTTACTTCCTTCAGAGCCTCTACTGCTCTTCCCACACATTCATCCACTGTCTCCACAGCCTTAACTGCAGCAGCTTCCACACCTGTGTGACCTACCATATCCGGATTTGCAAAATTGATGATCACAACATCATATTTGTCAGATTTGATAGCTTCAACCAGCTTGTCGCAAACCTGAGGCGCGCTCATCTCCGGCTGAAGGTCATAGGTTGCAACCTTCGGAGATTTTACAAGGATTCTGTCCTCTCCCTTATTTGGCTCTTCTACACCGCCATTAAAGAAGAAAGTAACATGCGCATATTTTTCAGTTTCTGCAATACGAACCTGGGTCATATCATGCGCTGCCAGATATTCGCCAAAGGTATTGTGAAGCTGTACCTTATTAAAGGCTACGATCTTATTCTGAATAGTATCGTCATAATTTGTGAAGCATACAAAAGTCAGATCCAGCTTCTTCTCCCGCTCAAAGCCTTTGAACTCATCATCACAGAAAGCTCTTGTGATCTCGCGGGCACGGTCCGGGCGGAAGTTAAAGAATACAACAGAATCGTGATCCTGAACAGACGCTACCGGTTTTCCGTCTTTTTCGATTACAGTAGGAAGTACAAATTCATCTGTTTTTTCATTGTCATAGGATGCCTGTACAGCCTCTGCCGCATCGGTTCCCTTTACGCCTTCGCCCTGAGTAAGAGCCTTGTAGCAAGCTCTACACGATCCCAGCGGTTGTCTCTGTCCATTGCATAGTAACGTCCGGAAACAACGCCGATCTCACCTACGCCAATCTCATTCATTTTTGCCTGAAGCTCTTCAATGTATCCTTTACCGGAAGCCGGAGGTGTATCACGGCCATCCAGGAAGCAGTGAACATAAACCTTTTTCAGTCCTTCTCTCTTTGCCATTTCCAGAAGTCCGTAAAGGTGTGTATTGTGGCTGTGAACGCCACCGTCAGAAAGAAGTCCCATAAAATGAATTGCAGAATCGTTGTCCTTTGCATTTTTCATTGCTGCCAGAAGCGCCTCATTTTTAAAGAAATCGCCGTCATTGATTTCTTTTGTGATTCTTGTCAGCTCCTGATATACAATACGTCCTGCGCCCATATTCATATGTCCGACTTCAGAGTTACCCATCTGGCCATCCGGAAGACCTACTGCCAGTCCGCTTGCATTTCCTTTTACAAAAGGATATTCTGCCATCAGACTGTCCATAACAGGAGTCTTTGCCTCATATACTGCGTTGCCGTCATGTCTGTCATTCAGTCCATAACCGTCAAGGATCATTAAAACAGTTGGTTTTTTGCTCATAATGTTCTCCTTTTTGTATAATTTCTCTGCATAATCACAGAGTCTTACTTTACTTGTTCTTACCTATTATATACTACCAAAATCAGAATTTTTCAAGGATTTTCCCTGAAAAATTCCTGGTATTTTATCTGGTATATATCAGCTTCTCCCCTAAAGTAAAACAGAATATCTGAGATGGCAGCATGTAAGCAGCCGGTTGTTCTGCTATTCTCCATATACCCGGAGCATACTGGATATTTTATGTACAAAGCTTCTTCCTGAAAGCTCTTCCATTGCTGTGCGGAAATCACCTTCCCGTACTTTTCCTGTGATCACTACGATCTCTGCGCTTTCATTTGGCTTTGCCTGCTTCTGGATAATCTGAGCCACGCTTACATGATATTTTGCAAAAACAGCAGTCATTTCTGCCAGAACACCGCAGCGGTCCTCAACCTGAAGTCTGAGGAAATAACAGTTCCGGGTATCAGCCATTTTTTTCACTGGTATTGTTTTATAACAGGTACAGCCGATCCTTGCACAGCAGTTTGCCTTCATATTACGGGCAATATCAAAAATATCTCCCACTACGGCGCTGGCTGTGGGCAGTTCACCTGCGCCCCGTCCAAAGAACATGGCGTTTTCCACTGCGTCTCCATTTACAAACACTGCATTATAAGAATCATTCACTGAAGCAAGAGGATGTGTGCTTGGAATCAGCATTGGACATACGTAAGCTCAATCCCTTCCTCTGTGTTTCTGGCAACACCCAGAAGCTTTATATCACAGCCCATTTCTTTTGCATAAGAGATATCTTTTGCTGAAATTTTTGTAATTCCTTCAATATATACGTCATCAAAAACAACTCTGGAATTAAATGCAACCGAAGCCAGAATAGCAACCTTTCGTCCTGCATCAAGACCTTCAATATCTGCTGTAGGATCTGCTTCCGCATATCCAAGCTCCGTGGCAAGAGCCAGAGCCTCCTTAAACTCCATTTTATCCTGGGTCATTTTTGTAAGTATAAAATTGGTTGTTCCATTTACAATTCCCATAACCTCTTTCATGTGATTGCCTGCCAGACACTGCTTCAGAGGACGGATAATGGGAATCCCGCCTGCCACTGCCGCTTCAAACAGAAAATCCACCTGATGTGTTTCTGCTGTATCAAGAAGTTCTTTTCCGTATACAGCGATCAGATCCTTATTTGCAGAAACCACATGTTTTCCGGCTTCAAGCGCTTCCAGAATACAGGTTCTGGCAGGCTCAATTCCTCCCATCAGCTCTATAATAATATCAATATCCGGATCATTGACAATTTCTTCCCAGTTGTTTGTAAGCACAGAAGGATCTTCCACCTTTGCCGCCGCCTTTTCCAGATTCCGAACCATGATCTTTTTGATCCGGACAACACTTCCAAGCTTGGCTTCCATCTCCTCTTCCTGATTTTTCAGTACCTTATAAACTCCTGTTCCCACTGTTCCAAACCCAAGAAGGGCTGCATGAATCACCTTTTTCTCCATAAAAAAACTCCTCTCTTTCTCTGACATATGGATGTTTTTTTAATAGTAGACTGCCAGAGGACATTTGTCAAGTAACGTGTTAAAGTTTATGCTGAATTTCCCTTAAAATCCATCTATAATTACATTTACGCAAAAACACCGCAGAACATTCCGGTCCCGAAATTGTGTTTCCAGAACCGGATATTCTGCGGTGTTTTTATTGTTTAAATATACAGTTGATACTTATTTGTAGTTTACGATCTTTCCGAACTCTTCTTTCAGAGAAGCGCCGCCAACAAGACCTCCGTCGATATCGTTCTGTACGAACAGTTCCGGAGCAGTTGCAGCATTTACAGATCCGCCGTACTGGATACGGATTGCTTCTGCTGTTGCTTCATCATAGATTTCAGCGATGCATGCGCGGATTCCTGCGCAAACTTCCTGAGCCTGCTCAGTTGTAGCTGTTTTTCCAGTTCCGATAGCCCAGATCGGCTCGTAAGCGATCACTGCAGTTTTTGCCTGATCTGCTGTTACGTTCTGGAAACCAACCTTAACCTGCTGACGGATGAAATCCATTGTCACGCCCTGCTCTCTCTGATCAAGAGTCTCGCCGCAGCACATGATCGGAGTAATTCCGTGCTCAAAAGCTTTCAGCATTTTTTTGTTTACAGTCTCGTTTGTCTCTGCAAAATATTCTCTTCTCTCAGAATGTCCGAGAACAACATATTTTACGCCTGCATCTGTGAGCATAGCCGGAGAAATCTCACCTGTGTAAGCACCTTTCTCCTCAAAGTACATGTTCTCAGCGCCGATCTGAATATTTGTTCCTTTGCATGCCTCTACAACCGGGATAATGTCAATAGCCGGAACGCAGAATACTACGTCAACTTCTTCATTATTTACAAGCGGTTTCAGAGTTTCTACTAATTTAACAGCCTCGCTGGGAGTCATGTTCATTTTCCAGTTACCAGCAATAATTTTCTTTCTTGCCATGATATAATCTCCTATCTTGTTAAAATTATCTTATATCTGATCTGCCATCGCAAATCAGTGGTAATCATTGTTTCCCCTCTTCTACAGGGAAGTGTGATTCACTGCAATACGATTGCTATTTCTCGTGTATTCCCTCAACTAAGCTCGCTTTTGCTGGTCAAGGAAGTTCGATTCACTAAATTCGGTCTGCGCTTCCGCTTGCCCTCATTAAGTTCCTTCGAACTAAATTCACACTAAATTCGGAACTTCGCTCTCGCTCGTCCTCATTAAGTGTTCTATTTATCGTTAGCTGCTGCTACACCTGGCAGTTCCTTACCTTCCAGGAATTCCAGAGAAGCGCCGCCGCCTGTGGAAATATGGCTCATTTTGTCACCAAAGCCAAGCTGGTTTACTGCTGCTGCAGAGTCACCACCACCGATGATTGTTGTTGCGTCTGTTTCTGCAAGAGCTTTTGCTACTGCGATTGTACCTTTTGCAAGAACCGGGTTCTCGAATACGCCCATCGGACCGTTCCATACAACAGTCTTAGCTGTTTTAGCAGCCTCTGCATAAATCTCTGCTGTCTTCGGTCCGATATCAAGTCCAAGTACGTCTGCCGGAATTGCGTCACAGTCAACATACTCAGCCGGGATCTCAGCATCGATCGGGTTCGGGAAAGATTTTGCGATAGCAGTATCTACAGGAAGAAGAAGTTTCTTTCCAAGTGTTTCTGCTTTTGCGATCATTTCCTTGCAGTAGTCAAGTTTTGTATCATCTACAAGAGAAGCGCCTACTTCAAGACCTTTTGCTTTAAGGAAGGTATAAGCCATACCGCCGCCGATGATCAGAGTATCACATTTTTCAAGAAGGTTGGAGATTACGTTCAGCTTATCAGCAACCTTTGCGCCACCAAGGATAGCAACAAACGGTCTTACCGGAGTTTCTACTGCTTTTCCAAGGAAGTCGATTTCTTTCTGCATCAGGTATCCTACTACACAGGTGTCGATAAATTCTGTAACACCAACGTTGGAGCAATGTGCTCTGTGAGCTGTTCCGAATGCGTCGTTTACAAATACGTCTGCAAGGGAAGCAAGATCTTTGCTGAAAGCTTCGCCGTTCTTTGTTTCCTCTGCACGATAACGTGTGTTTTCAAGAAGAACGATCTCTCCGTCGTTCATAGCGTCTACAGCTGCCTTTACTGTGTCATCCACAACAACAGGGCTTGCAACAAATTTTACTTCCTGTCCAAGAAGCTCAGAAAGACGAACTGCTACAGGTGCAAGAGAAAGCTCCGGTTTCGGTTCTCCCTTCGGTTTTCCAAGGTGAGAGCAGAGAATGATCTTTCCGCCGTCAGCAACCAGTTTCTTGATTGTAGGAAGAGCAGCAACCAGACGGTTCTCGTCTGTGATTTTGCCCTCTTTAAGCGGAACGTTAAAGTCGCATCTTACCAGAACTTTCTGGCCTTTTACATTGATATCATCAACAGATTTTTTATTTAATCCCATGATCGTATAACCTCCGAATTTTAATAAAAAAGGAATCCGGCCCTAATCAGACCGGACCCCTTACTGAGTCTATTTCATTCTTTCGTATGAAACATTATGCTCCGAGAAGTTTGCCAAAGTGTTTGATTGTACGAACCATCTGGCTTGTGTAGGAGTTCTCGTTGTCATACCAGGAAACTACCTGTACCTGAGTTGTTCCGTTATCAAGCGGAAGAACCATAGTCTGAGTAGCATCGAACAGAGAACCATATTTCATTCCTACGATATCGCTGGATACGATCTCGTCTTCGTTGTATCCGAAGGACTCGTTGGAAGCTGCTTTCATAGCTGCGTTGATCTGCTCTTTTGTTACATTTCCTTCAACAACTGCTGTAAGGATTGTAGTAGAACCTGTTGGGGTCGGAACACGCTGAGCAGCACCGATAAGTTTGCCGTTCAGTTCCGGAATAACAAGACCGATTGCTTTTGCAGCACCTGTGCTGTTTGGAACGAT
>ENA-OQAA01001247-OQAA01001247.1-human-gut-metagenome-genome-assembly--contig:-NODE-1247-length-13598-cov-1.218989_pt1 | contig 13598 bp, 21 predicted proteins | sample MGYA00242489_ERZ504515 | MGnify/ENA primary metagenome ERZ504515 (study PRJEB26092, sample SAMD00036237) | human gut metagenome | host: Homo sapiens | study: EMG produced TPA metagenomics assembly of...
TCCGCATAACCGCCCGCCATCAGTCTGCGGCTCAGTTCCCTCAGCATTCCCGTGCTTAAATAGATCGCCATGGAAGCCTGATGGCTGCCAGACTTCGATGCTCTCCTTCTGCGGCACTCCGGTCCGTCCTTCCATACGGGTGACTGATCAGGGTCTGGGAGACACCGGGCAGGGTATATTCCAGATTTAACGATGCCGCTGCGCCGAAGCAGGCACTGACTCCCGGACAGCTCTCATAAGGGATATGTAATGCATCCAGTGCATCCATCTGCTCCCGCACCGCACCATAGATGCTTGGTTCTCCGGTGTGCAGACGCACCAGCATCTTCCCCTGTTCCTGTGCCTCCTGCATAATCTGCAGCACTTCCTCCAGGGTCAGTTTTGCGCTGTTATGGATTTCACAGTCTGTTTTGGCATATTGTAACAGCTCCGGGTTCACCAGTGATCCCGCATAGATGATGACATCCGCCTGTTGCACATGTACATGCCCCGCACTGTCGATCAGATCTGCTGCCCCGCTTCCTGCGCCAACAAAGTAAACCATTCCTCCGCCTCCTTACTTTTCGCCAATGCTCCGAAATCATTGGCATACATGATACATTCGATCGCAAGCTTTCCCTGCGCCCGCTTCTCCAGATACAATAAAATACGCTCCATGGCATAATCCATGACTTCCTGTCTCCTGCCGCACTCGTCCAGAATCCGCACAGCTTCCTCTGTGGTGACACAGGACAGGAGTCTGGCAGCATCCACTGCCGCTACACCGCATTTTACGGCAAAAGCGGTCAACAGCTCCATCCTGCAGTCGCCCTCCCGGGAATGGGTATTCATAATACCTCCCGCCACTTTGATGAGCTTCCCGATATGTCCCGCAAGAAGCAGACGCCTGAATCCCTCTTCCACCGCCATATCGATCGTCAGACCGATAAAATTACTGCATTTTACACTTTTATCCAGATCATAGTGATAGGTATTTTTCAGAAAATCCAGTCCGTAATTGCCCGGAGAGATCACCACATCTTCTCTCCCCAGTGCCCGCTGTTGCCGCAGTTCCACGCGGATCGTATCCAGAATAGCCTGTGTGCTCATAGGCTCCACGACACCGCTGGTGCCCAGAATAGAAATACCGCCCACGATGCCAAGCCTTGGATTAAATGTCTTCTCTGCCAACTTTTCACCTTCCGGCACAGAGATCTCCACCGACAGGATTCCACGATAATCCAGCACCTGGCACACCTGTAATACTTCCCGTTCGATCATTTCTCTGGGGACGTGATTGATAGCTGCATTTCCCACGGGCTGATCCAGTCCCGGCTTCGTCACCCGGCCGACACCGATGCCGCCGTCGATCACGACCTGTGCCTGTTCAGGTGCATGTTCGGTTCCATTCTTCCTACCGGGTTCTTCTCTGGCTTTCCTATCCGTTATTTCCGCAAAAGAAACCTTCGCACAGATCAGCGCCCCTGTGGTAATATCGGGGTCATCCCGCCATCCTTTTCCACGGCGCAGCTGACCTCCTGCTCCTGCGGCAGATGTTGCGGATCTTGGCTGTGTAAGGGATACCTTTGGTGTCTCTATGGTGATTTCTGTTTTCTCCCTTCCGGTCAGCAGCATATAGGCGGCCGCCTTGGCCGCTGCCGCTGCGCAGCTTCCTGTGGTAAATCCGTACCGCATACTTTCTACCTCACTGTTACTATATCATGATCCGTCGTGTCAATCGCCGGGTGTAACGTTTTCCTGTTCTTTTCGCAATTCATACAACAAAGCATTGCAGATGGCCGCTGCCACGTTGCTGCCGCCTTTTCTTCCACGATTGATGATATAGGGCACATCCGTCTCCATAATCAGCTCCTTGGCAGCTTCCACATTCACGAAACCCACAGGGACCCCGATAACGAATGCCGGGCGCCAGTCCCTTTCCTGCATCAGCTCATAGATCTGTATCAACGCTGTAGGCGCATTTCCAACAGCGAAGATCACTGGTTTTTTCAGCTTCGAAGCCAACTCCATGCTGATAGCCGCCCGGGTGGTCTTCCGTTCCTTCGCCATAGCCGCCACATCCGCATCCGCCATATAGCAGTGGGCTTCCCCGCCAAAAGAAGCCAAAACCTTCTTATTGATCCCGGCCAGTGCCATATTGGTATCCGTCACAATATCCGCACCGTTTTTTATCAGGTTTTTAGCGATCTCCACCGCGTTTTCGGAATAGGTCATCGTCTCCGCATAATCAAAATCTGCGCTGGTATGGATCACCCTGCGGGTGACAGGATCCTGCTCCGCAGGCAAAGTGATGCCCCGCTCTGCCAGTTCTGCAGCAATAATTTCAAAGCTTCGCTTCTCGATTTCTTCCGGCAATACATATTCAATGCTCTTTTTTTCCATAAGTTACCTTCCCCCGAAATTCATTTTCCGTCTTCCGGCTGCTCCTATTTACTGCTTTGCAAAGAAAACGAACTCATTCAGCAGTAATCTGCGCAAGTTCCTGTAACAGCACTTCATTCTCTTCATGTTTCTTCACCGCGATCCGATAATAGCCCTCACCCAGTCCCCGAAAATTCTCACAGTTCCGAATCAGGATACCTTTTGCAAGCAGGCTGTCATAGATGGGCTGTGTGGTATACAGCAACAGGAAATCCACTTCTCCGGACACCACCCGGATGCCAAGCTTTTCCAGTCCTTCCCACAAATATTCTCTCTCGTTTTTCACATATTCCACTGTGTCTTGCAGATATTGCTCTGACTGCTCCGCGCAGACGATGCCCGCTCTCTGGGCAAACACCGACAGGTTCCATTCCGGTAGCTGCCTGCGTATTTTCTCCCGAAGCTCTGCGTTGCTGCATACCAGATAGCCCAGACGCACCCCTGGCATAGCAAAGCTTTTCGTAAAAGCCCGTACCAGCAGCAGATTTTCATACTGTCCGATCTCCCCAAGCAGAAACTTTGGCTGTTCCCGGCCGGACTCGCAGAACTCTATAAAACATTCATCCACTACTACGGTGATTCCCTGCTGCCTGCAATGCTCCAACAGTTCCTGCAGATATTCTCTGCCCATCAGCTGCCCCGTGGGATTGTTGGGATTCGCTACAAACAGCATGTCTGTATCCGCTGTCAGCTCCTGTAACAGCTCCCGCCCCGGACGGAATCCGGTCTCTTCCGGCAGATATACATATTTTATATGGCTGCCTGCTGCTTCTGCCACATACTCGTATCCGTAAAAGGATGGCACGGGAATCACAATATTCCGGGGCTTAAGTGCATGCACAACCGCCAGAAAAAAGTTCTGATGCCCCGTTGCCAAACAGCAGATACTCCTTTGGGATTTCTCTGTCACATTCTCCGGATAACATCCGGCTCACGGCTTCCGTCAGGGCCGCCGCAGTAATATCCGGATATTCTCCCACATGCTGCACTGCTTCATGAATCGCCTGCACCGCCGCATCCGGCATCCCTAAAGGATTGCCGTTTACCGAAAAATCCAGCCGTATCTGTCTGCTGTAAATATCACCGCCATGTATGTTCTGCTGCATTTTCCTTCCTTTCCGGTTCCTGTTACCATAGGACTTTTCATGTCCTCTATCGTCTGCAAATCATCAAAAGCTTTCACGCCCGGCCAAACTCTGCTTTTCACACTGCCACCGCAATCAGGATCCCCAGACACAGAATCTCACAGATCCACGCCGTCCGGTTCATCAATCGGTTCGTTCTGCGGATATCCTCCGGTTCCACTGCCCTTGTTGGATCCCCGATATAGGCTTTTTCACGACCTTGCCAAAATAACTGGCATCTCCCGCCAGCTGGATTCCCAGCGCTCCTGCGCACACGGATTCCGTCTGGGCGGAATTGGGCTGGCATGCTTTCTGTTGTCTCTGCGCCAGATACGCCATGCCTGCTTTCCGTTATAGCTTTTCCCGCTGATAAAAGCCGTCCCGACCATCAACAGCGCGCTGATCCTCGCCGGGAGAAAATTCATCACATCATCCAGCTTCGCCGCGGCTCTGCCGAAGTGAAGATACTTCTCATTCTTATATCCTACCATAGAATCCATGGTATTGACTGCCTTATATAAAAATCCCAACACCGGGCCTCCCAGTGCAGTATACAGCATGGGGGCAATCACACCGTCGGACGTATTTTCCGCCACGGTCTCGATGGCCGCCTTTGCCACGCCTTCCTCTGTCAGATGTTCCGTGTCCCTGCCTACGATCATGGATACCGCTTTTCTGGCTTCCTCCAGGCTCCCGGCGTTCAATTGTTTCCACACCTTGCTGCTCTCCACCTGAAGACACCTCGCCGCCAGAATCTGGTAGGTCATGACCGCTTCTATGACCACTCCCAGTCCCGGATGCATCGCATAAGCACCGAATAAAATCAGTGCCGACAGCATTCCCGTAAACAGTAAAACGACCACCACCAGAAGTTTTCCCTGTCTGCGCTCCACCCCCTCTCTCTCGGTCGGATTGCCCTGTGGATTGCCTGCTCGCAGTGTCTTTTCTGTCTTCGCTATCAGCCAACCGATTCCCCGGATGGATGGGGCAGAAAATAGGGATCTCCAAAGAGCTGATCCAGTAAAAATCCCGCTCCGAATGCCAGAATATGATATTTCATCAATATGTTTCTCCTTTTGTAAATTCTGACAATCCAGACTTTGACAGTGGGTGAAAATCCTTGCACTCCGGGGCTCCCCCTCCCATCGGGAATACCAGAATACCGCTGTAACCCTGTCCGCATTTGCCTGATAGTCAAAATATTCTCCCCCGGTGAAATGACTGAGCAGCGCCATGATGGTTCCGCCGTGAACCACTGCGGATACGCTTTGTATCCCAGCGTCCTGTGCTCCAATTTCATCGCTTCTTTCCAACTCCGTTTTCTCCGATCCTGTATTGTAATCACCCTGCTCAGATGCAGCACTTCTCTCCAAGATCATTTTCATGTAGTATAACATTTTTTCATATCCGGCAACGTTTCTGCGAATGAATTCCTCTCTGCTCTCGCCTTCCGGAAACGGCAGTGTACCGCCGCTGTCGATCCATCTCTGATATGCCGGATCCCCGGAAAGTTCCTGATAATTGTGTCCTTCGAATGCACCGAAATCCATCTCCGTCCACTCCGGGACAAAAATGGGAGTCTGCCCTGGATACAGGATCTGTGCTGTCTCGAGGCACCGCTTCATGGGACCGGAAAACAGAAGGTCAGCAGTCGGATAGTTTCCTCCCGTCACAGCTTTTTTCAGCATTCCTATTCCTTCCGGGCTCAATGCTTCATCCGTTTTTCCAAGATAACGTCCTTCTTTATTGGAAAGAGTCGCTCCGTGCCGGATCAGGGTCAGGCGGATCTCTATTTGATTTTCTGGCCGATTCCGCATACGACTCTCACCACCTCATCTGCCTGCGCCGCCAACCCTTCCAGAATTCTGCCGGTGCATTCTCTGTAAGTTCTCTCCTCCGCTTCCATGGGGACGATGCCGTTGCCGATCTCGTCACAGATCAGAATGCAGTCCGGATATTCCTTATAGAAATTCGCTATCATTGCCTCCGGATCTGTTCCCTGTCGCAACTGCTCCCGGATATATCGGTGCAGATGATTGACGATCACCTGCGGGCCAGCCGTCTGCCGCCCTGTAGGCTGCTCTGTCTGCTTTCCAGGCATTGTTTCAACCGCGCTCTCAGTTGCCCATGTCATTTACCTATCCGATCTTGGCCAGTCCTCAGTGTTCCATCCAGAACCGGCACTTCCTGCCTGTCTTCACGCTGAACGTAATGCTGCTCTACATAATGTAATTTCCCTGAGCAAAGCCGCCAATAATTAATATCATTTCCCTCTCCCATTTCAAATGTGCTTCTGCACCACTCTATCCAGCAATACATTTTACACTGTCAGCATCATATGTTCTGCGATGCTGCCGCAACCACCACGCATCCTTCGCAAAACGTCACAAAATACCCCGCCGTATCTCCGGTGATGCCGCCGAACTCTTTTTTTGCTGCGATAGTAATAATACGCAAAAGTAAGCAGGGCCGCTGCCACCGCGATTCCTCCCGTCACGAAAGATGTCCACATCATAAAGCCGATGCACAGGATTCCCTGTGCGTACAAAGCAGTTTTTACCACTCTTTTATGCGCCTTATCCGCGAACAGATACAGCGTCCCCTCCTGCTTTGCGGAAGGGAAACTCACCACTGCAACACCGCTCAGCACTCTGGACAGGAAGCTCCGGCTCCCGCCACGACCAGCGTCCGGCATTCCGTAATCTCCGAAAAGCCTCCCAGAAAAATCAGTCCATACAGAGCCAGCATGATCACCGCAAAGGCCCCGATATGAGAATCCTTCAGAATCTCCAGTTTCCGCTCTCTCGCTGGTAGGAATGCAGGGCATCACAGGTATCTAAAAATCCATCCACATGAAAGCCCCCGGTGATCAGAATCGGTATCGCCGTTCCCACTGCAGCATAGCACAGGGTTCCCACCGCGAACCGGTCACAGAACCATTTCCACAGATACCACAGAGCACCGATCACCGCCCCCACCCATGGAAAAAGCAGAGAGCGTACCGCATGTCCTCCATCCTTCCACTGAAACTGTGGCATGGGGATCTTGGAATACATAGAAAACGCTATGAAAAATGATTTGATAATTCGCATGTCTGTTTCCTTTCTATCCCCGGCTGTCCTGCCAGTTCTGTGCTTTTGCTCCTGGTGAGCCGGGTTTGATCCGCTGTGAGATCCCCGCCACGACTTCCACGACCTCGTCTGCCTCTGCGGCCAGCCTCTCGTTTACCCTTCCCAGCGCCTCAATATATTCTATAGTAGCACTGTCATAGGCAATGCCGTCTTCGAATACATTATTGGTCACGATAACCAGCGGATCCGCCTGTTTCTTAAGACTTCAATGCCTTGCAGAATTTTTGCGATCACTGTCTCACGATCCACAGGCTGCTCCCTGGAAAACATTTCGTTGGCCGCAAGATTCGACATACATTCCAGCAATACTGCCGCCTCCGGCTCCATTTGGGAGGCAGCCTGCTCCAGTTCAGTAGGCTGTTCGATGGTAGTGAAACCTTTTCCCTGCCGCAGTCTGTGATGCCTGTCCACTTTGGCCTGCATTTCCTCATCCCAGATCTGCATAGTAGCGATATAATATTTTTTCTTATCACCGGCAGTCCGCAGCAGATAATCTTCCGCATAAGCGGATTTCCCGCTGCCGCTGCCCCCCAGGATCAATATCATCATGTTGCTTCTCCATCCGTTCCGTCTTTCAGCCGCGCCAATCGCAAGGTCGCGCTATCACGCTTTCCGTCACTTCGTGATACCCTTGCTCCTGGCGGAAATGTTAGCGCTTATATTGTTCCACTGCAATCTCCGAAAATGTAGCGCTCTGTCCGTAGATGCTCATTGCCATATCCAGCAGCGTGAACATCATGACTGCTCCGGTTCCTTCTCCCAGAGCCATTTCCGCATGGATCACAGGAACAGCCGAAGCGCATCCGCCAGTTTCACCGCTGCCGGCTCCTTTCCCAGATGGGAAGGGAGCAGATACTCCCGCACACCGGGGAACAGACGCTCCGCCACCAATGCTGCCGCCATGCTGATCACACCATCCAACACAATGGGTATATGCCACAACGCGCCGCCGATGCACATACCGGTAAGTCCTGCAATGTCCAGTCCTCCGACTGTCTGCAATACCGTGAAGGCATCAGCATGCCACAAGTCATAGGTTTCCAATGCGGTACGGACAACCTGTTGCTTACGAGTCAGTCCCTGGTCCGTAAGTCCCGCACCTCTGCCAGTGACTTCCTCTGCTTCGCACTGCAAAAGAGCTGCCGTCACCGCACTGCTGGTAGTCGTGTTGCCGATTCCCATTTCCCCAGTGGCCAGAAGTCCGTAACCCTTCTCCTTGCAATCCTGTACCAGTTCGATTCCTGTGACAATGGCCCGGACATCTCTTCCTCCGTCATCGTCGGTTCTTCAAAAAATTTCTTGTGCCGGGACGCACCTTACGATCCAGGACGCCGGGAATGGATTCCTCACTATTTATTCCGATATCCACAGGGATCGTCTCCGCGCCAATGCTCTGCGCCATCTTGCAGACGGAGGATCCTTTCCGTGCCATGGACTTTGCCACCGCCAACGTGACCTCCTGCCCCGTCTGGCTCACGCCTTCCTCCACGATTCCGTTGTCTGCACAGAAGATCAGCACACCTTTTTTCCGAGGTCGATCTGTTCCGTTCCCAGTATAGCTCCAATCTGCGCCGTAATGGTTTCAAAGCTGCCCATGCCGTCCAACGGTTTTGCCAGAGTATCCCAGTGTTTTTTCACAAGACTTCTCACCGCTTCCTCCGGTGCCGTGATCCGGATCTGCGCCAGTTCCTGTCTGGTATAGTTATGAAATATGGGCTTCTCTGAGCATTCCATAAATGTCCTCCATATACAGATATTCCCGCAGGGTATCCGCCAGTTGATCGTACTGTCTTTCTTTAATGGTGCGGTAATCTTCCCAGACTCCGCCCCTCCAAAATGATGCCCTTTTCCCGTGCCAGAGTCTGTATCATATGCCCGGCAATCTCGCCTTTGTCGAACAGGCCGTGGATGTAGGAACCGTAGACGCACCCGGTCGAATCGCTGACTACAGTTTCTGTAATTTTTATATTCCTCATGCATCGTCCGCGCAGGAAGTGCTCCGCTTGCCGTCTTCCCCACAATACACCGTCTCCCCCATATGAATCTCATATCCGGTGAACTCATATCCCGTAAGCCCGGCGAAAATGCCTTCCACCGCTTCCAGTTTTCCATCAATCTGGCAGCGATGTTTCTCCTTCTGCAGCACTGTCCGTACCGGAAGCAGCTCCATGCCGCGGATCTGTCCGCCCTCCTCCACACCAGCCGGATCTGCGATCTCACAGCCTAACATCTGATAGCCTCCGCAGATCCCGAAAATGGGAACTTTTCCCGTCAGCACGTTTTACCGCTGCCTCCAGTCCGTTCTGCCGCATCCATTTCAGATCTCCCATGGTATTTTTACTGCCGGGGAGAAATATCAGATCCGGCGTTCCCAGCTCTCTCACATTTGTCACATACCGGACACTGACCTCCGGCATCTGTTCAAACACATCAAAATCCGTAAAATTTGAAATTCTGGGATAGTGGATCACCGCCAGATCGATCTTCCCCACATGTTTTGCATCAAAACGGTCCGTCAGACTATCCTCATCTTCCAGCGTAAGTTCCATATAAGGTACAGTCCCCAGCACCGGCACCTGTCCCCGTTCTGTTAACATCTGAATGCCGGGATCTAAAATTGTACTGTCTCCACGGAATTTGTTGATGATCAATCCCTTTACCCGCTCCCGCTCCTCTTCGGTCAGCAGCATCAGGTTCCCAAAAGCTGTGCGAACACGCCGCCTCTGTCAATGTCTCCTACCAGAAGTACCGGTGCATCCACCATTGCCGCCATTCCCATATTTACGATGTCATTCTGTTTCAGGTTGATCTCCGCCGGACTTCCGGCGCCCTCGATGACAATAATATCCGCATAGGTCTCCAGCTTGCGGAAGGCTGCCTTGATCTCCGGGATCAGTTCCGTCTTGTGGGCAAAATAGTCTCTGGCGGACAGATTGCCCCGTACTTCCCCGTTCACAATGACCTGGGATCCGGTATGACTGGTGGGCTTTAACAAAATGGGATTCATGCACACCAGCGGTTCGATCCCTGCGGCCTCTGCCTGCATGACCTGTGCCCTGCCCATTTCCAGTCCTTCCTTGGTGATATAGGAATTGAGCGCCATATTCTGTGATTTAAAAGGGGCCACCCGGTAACCGTCCTGCCGGAAGATCCGGCATAGACCCGCCACCAGCAGACTTTTCCCGGCACCGGACATGGTGCCCTGTATCATGATTACTTTTGCCATCGTTCTCTCCATCCACAGATGTCATAGACATCCCGGGAATTTCGTTTCTCTGTTTTCTAACACCCGCTCTGTTGTTCCGGTCTTTCTAGCTTTTCTATCTGCTTCCCCAGCTGTTCTGCATACTCCAGAAGTTCTCTCTGAAAAGTCTCCAGACTGCCGAAATTCTCCCGGCAACAGATAACACGTTTGCACTTATCTATCGTTTTCTTTGCTGCCTGTATTTTTTCCTGTGCCACCGGCTCAAAAGGATGCTCTGCGATCACCTCCGCCGCCAGTGCCTTCGCCACGGATAATCCAGATCATTTTCATACAGGATCCCGGTGGCAAAGGGGATTCCCGCTCTCTGCAGACGCCGGTAAGTTTTCCGTCCGTTTCCGGCTCCGGCGATCACGAAGACCTGTGGTGTTCCTTCCGGCGCCGCCAGCTCCATATCGCTGCTGGCCTCATCATAGCTTCCCATCCGGATTCCATATAACTGTGTAATATACCCGTCGGTCATGACCTCCTCCGGCGTTCCGATCCGGTCCACCGCCCTACCGTTCACACACAGGATCCTGTCAGAGATTTCCTCCGCCAGTTCCAGTTCATGTAAGGCAGGATCACCGTCAGCTGCCTTTCTCTGCACAGCTTTTGCAGGATGGATAAAAATTCCAGTTTGTGACGTACATCCAGATACGAAGTAGGCTCGTCCAGGATCAGTATCTCCGGCTCCTGACAGATGGCTCTGGCTAACATCACCCGCTGTCTCTGTCCGTCACTGATCCGGTCAAACAAAGAATCCCCAATCTCTGCCACCTGCACCAGTTCCATAGCGTTTTGCACCGCTGCATGATCTTCTGCCCGCAGCACGCCAAAGCGTCCGGTATAAGGGTATCTTCCAGTGGCCACCACATCTTCGCAGGTCATCAGTTCCCCCCGCAGACGTTTTGTCATTACCACTGCCATTTTTTTCGACAGTTCTGCCCCGGTGAGTGTCCGCATATCTTCTCCGTCTAGCCGCACCGTTCCCGCGATCAAGGACAGCTGTCTCGCAATACTTTTTAAGATCGTGGATTTCCCGGCACCGTTAGGTCCCAGTAACGTCAGGATCTCTCCCTTCCTGAGTGCGATCTCCACTTCTTCGATCAGAGGCTTTCCGTCGTAACCCACGCTTATTTTTTCCGTTGTAATATAATAAGGCTTCTGCGTCTTCATAGGTAAGTTATCCACGCTCCCGTCTGCTTCTGGATACCATGATCCACAATACTACCGGTGCTCCGAAGATGGCCGTCACTGTGCTGATGCTAAGTTCCGTGGGTGCCATCCATTTCCTCGCCAGAAGATCACAGAACAGGCAGAATACACTGCCTCCTAAGAAACATGCCGGTATCATCAGTAACGGCTTTGTAGTGCCGAACAGTTTACGGATCAGCTGCGGCACAGCGATCCCCACAAAAGAGATCGGTCCGGCAAATGCCACGATACATGCCGAAAGCACGCTGGACAATACCACCAGCAGGATCCGCAATGTCCGGATATTCACTCCAAGATTCTGCGCATAGGTTTCTCCCAGCTGGTAGGCTTCCAGCGGCTTGGCCAAAAGAATCACCAACAAAAAAGCCGCCGCCACCACGACGCTCATCACTTTCACATTATCCCAGGTCATTCCGGAAAAACTTCCTCTGGACCAGTTGTGGAGGTTCACGATGTCCGCGTCCTCCGCAAACGTCACCACCAGTTCCGTGATGGCGGAACAGATGTAACCGATCATCACACCGCTGACCACCAACATGGACATACTGTCCACCTTTCGCGCCATAAGAAGCACAAATCCCATGGACAGCATAGCACCCAGAAATGCCGCCAGGATCAGCAGTCCGGAGCTGACCCGGATCGTATTCCCCAGCAAAAATACCATCACCAGTGCCACTACCATCTTCGCCCCGGAAGAAATTCCCAGTACAAAAGGGCCGGCTATGGGATTGTGGAAAAATGTCTGAAGCAGATACCTGCCAGTGCCAGTGCTCCACCCAGAATTGCTGCCGCCAGTGTCCGGGGAAAACGGATCTCCCACAGGATCTTTGCGTTCATGCCTTCCTGTGCGCTCCCTGTGGTTAAAATTTCTGCCAGTGGAATTTTCACCGTTCCGATTCCTATATTGCAAAACAACAGCACAAAAATGCCTGCTATCAATAGAACAAACGCTATGAGATATCTGATTTTCCTGCGCTGCTGCATGTTTTTCTCCTTCTTTTCCTATTCGTGTTCCAATCGTATTCTAATCTCATTCTAACGCTCTTATACTTACGCTGTGTTTCTAAGTCCTCCATCTTACTGTAAGAGAAACAGATAACGCAGCTTAACGGTATCATCGTCCGTCAACACCGTATGCATGTCCTGCAATAAATACCTACTGCCATGGACTGCTGATACATATCATTGGTGGTGCAATAGACCTGCCCCTCCTGTACCGCTTTGAAATCTTTCAAAATATTGCATTTGCCGATCAGCTCATCCACCGTGGTCACGCCTCCGTCAATGGAACTGTTGTAGATCAGGATGTCTGCGTCTTTCGCTCCGGCATAAAAATCTTCGACCTGCATATTCAGCGTGGAGCGTCCGCTTCCGCTGTCTTCCAGATTCTCAAAAATATATCTTCCCCCTGCCAGCTCGATCAGCTTCGGAATATAATCCGTGCTCTGCCGTACCTGGATCAGTCCGTTGGAAGTCACATAGAAAAACGCTATGGTCTTCCCTGTTTTTTCCCCGTCCTTTCTACCTCTTCCAGAATTTCTGTCTGCTCCGCAAAGGCTTCTTCCGCCTTCGCTTCCTTTCCGGTCAGAGCTCCGAAAAATTTGACCCATTCCACTTTTCCCAAAGGATGCTGTTCATAGCTGGAATATTCGATCATCACCGGAATGTCAAAGCTTTGAAGCATTTCCACCACCTCCGGCGAATGCGTGATCATCCGGTTCTCGATCGCCAGATCACAGCCTTCAGACACCAGTAATTCATAATCCGGTTTACTGTATTTTCCGGCATAGATCATATCCCCTGCCGCCATGGCATCCTTTGCTGTCTGAATGTACCAGTTCTCCTGCTTCTGTCCGGAGAACCGGATCTGATCCACAGCGTCCAGCGAGGCGAACATGTCCATCGCGCCGGATGCCACCAGATATATATTTTGAAGTGGTTCCTGCAAGATACTGACGTCCTCATCCAGTCCCTGTGGTACCGGCTGTCCCTCCGGCACTAACAGATACCGCTGACTGTCGGGAAGAATTGTCAGCATCTTATAACCATCTTCGTAATAGTCCACTGTAAAATTTTCCGCATATTGCAGCTCCATGCTGCCTGTTTTTACTAATTCTGTCCGTTCTTCCTGCGTGGTCTCTGCTGCCTGGGTATCTCCGATGTTGCTTCCGCCGATGTATCCATAGAAGCAGAAGAAGGACTGCCGCAGCCACTTAGCCCCAGCAGTCCCATAAGAAGCAGAACATAGATCCATTTTCTTCTATTTCTTCCTGACCTCAAAGTTTTCATGCCTTTCATAGCCTGCAATATTTGTGCTGCGGATTGCTCCGTGCTACGCACTCCCACGTCTCCGCTCCGCTTCGGTCCGTGCTAGACATGTGCCACTGGCACATAGCACTACCAATATTCGCATATCGTGGGATTATCATCACTTTATTGCTCATATCGGGGCGGGTCCTAAGG
>ENA-OQAA01001248-OQAA01001248.1-human-gut-metagenome-genome-assembly--contig:-NODE-1248-length-13594-cov-3.626866_pt1 | contig 13594 bp, 9 predicted proteins | sample MGYA00242489_ERZ504515 | MGnify/ENA primary metagenome ERZ504515 (study PRJEB26092, sample SAMD00036237) | human gut metagenome | host: Homo sapiens | study: EMG produced TPA metagenomics assembly of...
TATACCTATATCGATAGATTTTGAAAAAGCACCCTAAGGGAGCTCTATTAAAGTTACCCTTTTTTACCACCGATATGAAAAAGAAATTTTTTGCTAATTTATGGTTGACTTTTCATAGCTGGTCTCCAATCTTCCAGTTGACAGATCTCCGGTATTCGTCCCAAAGCGACTTGTATATTCCGTTTTTTTTCTAAAAGCGCTTCGTGTTTTCCTTCTTCTGCAATACGCCCCTTTTCGATTACGAGAATTTTGTCTGCATTTACAACTGTCGAAAGCCGATGTGCAATCAGCAATGTCGTTTTATTTTCAGCTAACTTTTTGAAAGATTCCTGTATAATGCGTTCATTTTCAGGATCTGCAAAAGCGGTGGCTTCATCCAGTATCACATATTCCGCATCCTTTAAAAAAGCTCTGGCGATCACGAGCCGCTGCGCTTCTCCTCCTGAAAAATATGTACCTTTCGTTCCATACACTGTCTCCAATCCATCTTTTAGACCGTCCACAATCTCTTTTGCTCCCGCATCAAAAAGCGCCTGTTCAATCTCTTTATCAATGGCATCTTCCTTCCCACACAGAAGATTTTCTCTCAGGCTCATTTTAAAAAGCCTTGCATTTTGAAACACAAATGAAATTTTCCGCATAAGCGAAGTTTTATCATATTCTTTTATATTGCTTCCGCCCAATAAAACTTCCCCTTCATCTGCATCGTAAAATCTTGCGGCAAGACGGGCGATTGTCGTCTTTCCGCTTCCCGAACGTCCGACCAGCGCCACTGTTTCACCTCGATTTACTTTGAAAGAAATGTTATCTAATACTTTTTCACTTCCGTAAGAAAAAGAAACGTTTTTAAATTCGATCCCGCCTGTCGTCTGATCTTCTTTCCCGTAAGCCATCTCATCATACTCAAGAATATCTTCTATTTTATCAAGAGCCAGTTCTGCAAAATAAAGATATTGACTGATTGTCGCAGTACGCATAATAAGAACTCCGAAAATCGGTCCGATCAAAAAGTATATGATCGAATCAGCGACAACTTCATGCGGATTTTCTCCCGCTGCAATAATAAACAAAGCAGCCGGAACAAGAAAAAACGCCGTCGAACCCGAAGTCGCTTCAAACATAGACATTTTATTTCTGTATCCCATAGTCATTTTCAAGACGCTGTCCTTCATAACAATAATAGAAGTATAAAGACGCTTAAAACTTTCCACGCTCTGACCGAATGTTTTTACTACCGGGATTCCTCTGACATATTCAACTGTCTCGGCAGACAATGTATTGATCTGTTTATAGTATTCTTCTCTGTTTTTCTTCCCTTGAACAGTCAGCATTGTCGCCATAAAAATAAGGCCGATAAAAACAGGGATAAGACTTGTCAATCCTAACCTCCAGTCAAATAAAAACAAAAAGACTAATATGACAACCGGAGAAACAAATGTCGAGGCAATGTCCGGGAGCTGATGCGCCAAGACATTGTGCGTTTCACCTGCGCCGTTTATAATGATCCCGCGCAGTTTCCCGCTTTCTTTGTTCATAAAATACCCCAACGGTTTATCTAACAGTTTTTCACACTGATCTTTATAATATTTTCTTCAACTTCAAATGCAAAAAGGTGTGAATTCCTGCCAAAACATATAAACCAAGTCCTACACAAGGAAATATTACCGCATATGCTATATTTTCTCTTATCATGGTGTAATTTACATTTCCATTCAAGATCACATTTTTTATAATATTGTGAATATACCACATAGGCATCAGCAACAGGATTCCCGACAAAGCCGAAAAAGCCATTGCCAAAAAAAGCATGTATTTTCTTTTCCCTGCATAAGGTATGATTCTTGTTAAAACAGACTTTTTCTTTTCTTTTTTCATCCTAATCCTCTCCTTTCACGCTCAAATCAACAAAATCTTTTCGGATTTCAGATTTGATAATTTTATCCCATTTAGTCTTTTTTTTGTTTTTAAAACTAATTTCCGGTTGCTACAATCAGTATTGTATCAGTTTAATTATTGTGTTACAATAAACTTAGAGTTTTTAGTCCAAAAGGGATAACGTCTAATCGGGATATTTGTTTTTGCATGAAAGCGGAGAAAAATATAATGAACTACTACGAATTTGTTAAAAACTACTTAGGAACTGATTCCTGTAAAGAAAAATCAAAATACTGTAATATCGGAACTACTTTCTGCGTTTGCAGAGAGGAAGCAGAAGGCTGTTATTGGTTTTATGAAACGGATTCTTTTATCGTCGAGATACATGACTTTTTTATAAAAAGGATATTGTCTACTCGTCTGCTCTTAATATGGATCAATTTATGTCGTTTTCTTCTTCCTATATCATTACCGGAAACGGCGAAAGCTTTAGTCCTTATCAGACGTTGTCTGCAGGCTCTCTCCATATTGTCGATGTGGAAAATATGCACAAAGATTATAAATTTCTTTTGCACAGTAATTTCCCATATTTAAGCGTAGGAATCAGTTTCAAAAAAGAAATGATCGAAGAGTATCTATATTCTTTGAAAAAAGAAAAAAATATTTCTTATTCAGATATATTCACCTCTTTCAATCCGGCAATCATCAAATCGTTTGCACCGTTAGCGAAAGAAATATTAAACTGCAAAATGAAGTCTCCTGCCGCAGAGCTGTTTTTTGAGGCAAAGGCAAAAGAATGGCTTAGCTTGACTATAAACGCTTTTTTCAACAATAAAGATGTTCGTATTTCAAAAGACGATGACAAAGCATTAAAAGATGTGGCAAATTACTTAGACGATCATTACGCGCTCGACGTTTCTCAGCAGACCCTTGAAAAAATCGCCTCAATGAGCGGAACAAAATTAAAAAAATTATTCAAGCAAAAATATCAGCTTAGTATTACGGAATATTCTCAAAGAAGGCGTGTGAACATGGCGGAAACGCTGCTGCTTAACACTTCCCTTAGCATTAAAGAAATTTCCGAATCTGTAGGTTATTCATCCCACAGTAAATTCAGCTCTTGTTTCAAAAAGTTTAAAGGGATATATCCCCGCGACGTCAGAAAGCTTTCCGAAAAAAGCACACACACTTTAGGATGCGGAAGAATCACTCTATAAACAAAATCACCGGAAGTGCCAACAGGCACATCCGGTGATTCTGTTTATAGAACTTACTTCTGCATGTCACTAATTATTTTTTTCAGCATGTAAATTTCTTTTCTTCTTTTTTCCGTACAAAAAAATATCGTTCCCGCGCTTAATACCGCAATCACTGCAAATAAAATCGGAGTTGAACTATCGCCTGTTTTAACAGCGCCTGCATTCTTTTCTTTGTCTTCTTTTCCGACTTCTTTTAATTTCAATTCGTCGATTGCTTTTGCAAGTGCCTGTTCTGCATCTTCTACTTCCGCTTTCGTTGCGTCCTCGTCTGCAAATACCTCTTTTGCTTTCGCTAATGCCGACATGAAGTTTTCTGCGCTTTCTTCTGTGTAAAGCTTCACATCGATCTGTTCTGCACTTTGGATCAATTCTTCCAGTTTTTCTTTGCTCGGTATCAACCTCAATCCAAAGACTGCATTGCGAAGATTTGCACACGCCTGATCCACTTCCTCTTTTGTCGCGTCCTGTTTTTCTAAAATATTTTCAGCCGCCTCAAATGCTCCCATAAAAATCTGACCGCTTTGGGCTGTATACTCACTCAGTTTTTCTACATATTTCCGCGAATCGTCTACAAGTTTCCGAAGCTGTGATTTATCCACAGGTATCACTTTCAATCCATCCATTGCCTCTTGTAATTTTTTATGAGCCGCGTCAAGTTCATCCTGCAGCGCATTTTCATTGGCAAGCACAGCTTCCGCTTCTTCAAGCGCTTCTTTAAACGCATTCGCACTCTGCTCTGTATAAATATCTGTATTGATTTCTTTTGCAATGTCTACCAGCTCTCTGAGCAATTTTGCATCTCCTGTAAAAGACAAATATTCAAGCATTTTTTTAAGATCAGCTTCTGCCTTGTCAACTTCTCCCTGTGTTGCGGCTTCATTTGCAAAAACAGTTTCAGCCGCTTCAAGCGCCTCGTCTAATTTCTGTTTTACAATCGGTACAACATATTCATATTCCGGTTTTGTTTTTGCATCTTTCGCATATTCAATCGCAGCTTCCAAAGCTTTTTTATCCGCTTCCACAACCGGAGGTGCTTCTGTTTTATTCCTGTAAGGCGGATTTCCGCTGCCGAAGCATAGTCATTATCCGCTTCCACGCTAAGCGCGTCCAAAGATGTCAAACGCACATACTTTGCGCAGACCGGCTCAAATGAAGCCAGTTTCCATGCAGCGTTCGCGTCCCATGTTCCTGTTGCCGCCTCTTCAAAGTGAACGCCGTCATTACTTACTTCCACTTTGTATTCCGTAATAATACCGTTTGTTCCTCCCGAGGTCTCGGCTGATAACGGATTCCGTCGATCAAATAAAAGTCTTTCAGTTCAAACTGAATCCAATGTTTTTCGCGTCCGTGACCGGCGCTCCATTTTGTATGCCACAATGTATCCGCTTTTCCGTCCAGAACATTCGACGCCTCCTGACCCGATTGAGCCGAACCTGCCGCAGCGCTCATCTGATCTGTCGCAATATCTCTTGCCGCATCCGAAGGATCTACTCCGATGTATCCCATTTTAACATCCATATCTCCCGAACTTACGCACAAATCATTTGCATTTTTTACTGTGCCTGTTTCATCGCAGATAATTTTTGGTCCTTTAAACTGAATAGTTCCTTCATCGCCTTTTTGTACAGTGTATTCAAATACTAACTCCTTGTCGTCATTCCCACCGGATACATAGTTTGCATAACGGCCTTTACCATTTAACATAAATCTGAATTTCGGTGTTCCTTGCACAGTGACATTCTGATCTGTTTTCACTGTGATCACATATTTATCTCCCGGGAGCGTATAAGCGTGATCGTCTGTTTTTTCCACTTTGTATGTAACAGATGTAATCGTCGGACTCAATAAATTCACTTCATCTTTAATATACTCTAAATTAAACGCAGTAAATTTGATCGTATTCTGATGTTCATAGAGAAGTCCCATATTTCCGTCTTTCATTTTTGTCAGACAAGAATATGCGTAATTATTAGGACAGAACATTTTTTCTTCTACCCAGTCTACAGAAAAACTATCCTTTGTTTCTGTCACTTCTCCGATTCGCAATGTTCCGTTATTTCTTCCTGTCCCTCCCGGATTCGACATGATCACTCTGTCTTTGCCGCCTGTTCCGTTTTTATCATAATATAAAACAGATAACTGACAGTATACTTCCGGCGCCGTTGTATCGATCGGATCACTCCATGTCGCTCCTCCGTCTGTACTTCTTGAAACAACAACTTTTCCGTTTCCGCGTGTATTTCTCATAAACTGAAGCAAATTTCCGCTGCTTAGTTCAATGATCTGACTTTCTGTCAGTTCACTGATGCCGACCGGATTTTGCGAAGAAGTCTCCTGTCCGTCTTTGTTGATTCTTCCGTCATTCGGAGATTCTCCTCTATGCCATGTTTTTCCGCCGTCATCACTGTAAACACAAGCCGAAGACTGGAATCCTATACCGCTTCCGGCAATCGTATAATAAATCGGGAATATAAGTCTTCCCGGATGCTTTTCATCATACTGAAGCTGAACTCCGAATCCAGGACCGACACCGCAAAATCTCATCCAGTCTTCTTTTACCTGCGGCGTAATGTCTACCGGTTCGCTCCACGTCATACCGTCGTCATCGCTATAACTTAGCCACAAATAGCATGTCTGCTTAGGATGAAGCGGAGCGGAATCGTTGTTCTTAGAAGCGCTTCTCAAATAAATATTTCCCACATATTTACCGGATTGATACAGATCGCCTTTTTCGTGGTATCCTTGTTTATCATTTCCTTCAAACTGTTTTACCACATAATCGGTTTTGCGATTCTCCTTATCAAATACTTCTCCGTTCTCTCGAAGCGTATATTGATTATTGTCTTTATCATAAAGCGCCAGATAATCTTTTCCATCTACTTTCACATAGCCTGTTCCCGTTTCTTTGATCGAATATGTACCTGGCTTCCATTCGTCGATTCCGGCATCATATCTACAAGCATCCAGACACGCCCCGGATTCTTTCCGTTTTCGCCCTCTGCGATCAATGCCGGGTCAATCGTATACGCAGATTGTGTGCCGTTAAAATAGGATTGTGATTTCAGATCGATTACATCGATCGGCTCTTCCCATGTCAGTCCGTTATCTGTACTTCTTCTGACAACTGTATCAATATTTCCCCAGTCGGACCAATGTGTATTTCTTTGATCGGCTGCTGCGATCAGAGTTCCTTTGCTCGTTGTAACCATTGCGGGAATACGGTAATTATAAGAATCATAATCGCCCATATCATAAATACCGTACTCGCCTGTCTTATAGACGTTCTCTCCGTATTCCGGTTCATCCTGCGGCAAAGTACGTCTATGAAGCTCCATAACCTGTTCCGCATTTAACGTTTCATCAAACACATTGACGCTGTCGATCGTTCCGTAGAACGGCCATTTCGCGCCCGGCGTCTTATTCGTTCTGCTGATTCCGCCAAGCGTAACCATATCCGGAGTCCAATCTCCCTTCAGCAAATACGTTGTCTCGAATTTTCCGATGGATGCTCCGTCTAAGTAAAACTCTGCATGTGTGCCGTCAAAGGCATATGTCACCGTATGCCACTGGGCATTATTGACAGATTTTCCGTCTTTGAGCGTAATATATTTATCCCCTTTTCCCTGCACTTCATATCCGATCCGATTGTCCTTCGGCTTAATATAGAGCGCTCCGTACTCTTTATCCGCATTGCTGTTCGACAGCGATAATAATCCGTAAATCGTTTTGCCTACAGCCGCCTCGTTCAAGCGATATGCAAAAGAAAACGTTCCTTTTTTCAATCCGGAAATTGTCTCTTTTTGCTCCGGAAGCTGAACCATCTTTCCTTCTGTTCCGTCAAAAGTTTTTCTCTGATAAGTAAAAATCGGTGTTCTTACAGAAACTGCACCGTGATCTGCCAGGATCTGATCTTCGGAAGCCGCTTCATTATACAGTTTTACCTGCTTGATACTTCCGGTAAAAGGATAACTGTTTCCCGAAATCCGTTTTGCGCCTCCAAATGTCACTGAAGTCGGTTCCCACTCCATTTTATCAACAAAATTAGTCTCGTCAACTTCCCACTTCTGTACAAGTTTTTGATCCAGATATACTTTATAATAACTGTCCTTTTCTACCGCAAGCGTGATCGTATGCCATTGATCATCCGCAAGATTCACATTATCTACCGTAAAATTTCTGTGATCATTTACAGTTGCGTTTTTACGGAATTCAAAGCCGATTTTATTTCCGCCGCTGATATACAAAGACATGTAATGATTCGCATGCTTGTCTCCGTTGATCGCGGCCAGCGCCTGCAAATTAGTACTGCCTGTCTTAAAACTCAGCGTGATTGTACCACTTCCCAAATCGTTTACAAAAGACACGTCTTCTTGTGGTATTTCAAAACGTTGATCAATGCCTTGAATCTGCTGTTCTTCACTCAAATACTCCTTGCACAAAATTTTTGCCGTTTCTGCATCTGCCGCTGTCTCAATTCCTTCCGCACCTTCATTTTGAGCAAAAACAGGCATGGCGCCTTGGGTCACCATAGCGAGTGCCAAAAGGACCGCCATTATTTTTTTCTTCATGCTCATCTCTCCTTCTTTCAATGAAATATATTACAAATTATAGCATGTTTTCCGTTTTCTTTTTTGTGCAAATGTTGCTTTTATTTTTACTTTTTGTATAATACGGAACATTTGATGTTATTTTGCATAATCAAGTTGATATATATATCGTTTCAAAAGACATAACTCCCAATATCAAAAATCACCGGAAGCGCCAAAAAGCATCTTCCGGTGATTCTATTCACATGACCTACTTCTGAACGATATTGATTATTTTTTTCGGTACATAAATTTCTTTGACGATCGTACCTGTCAGTTTATCGGCTACCGCTTCTTTTCCGGCGGCGATTGCCTCATCTTTTGATGCATCGGCAGAAATACTGATAACAGCTCTTGTCTTTCCGTTAATCTGTACCGGCACTTCAATCTCGTCATCTTTCATTGCACTTTCGTCATATGACGGCCATCCTGCTTTAAAAATTGTTTCTCCATGGCCAAGCTGCTCCCACATTTCTTCGGCAAAATGCGGTGCAAACGGAGAAAGAAGAACCGCGATTGTTTCTAATGTTTCTTTATCAATTCCGCCTTCCTTTTTCGCCATTTCAATAAACTTGTTGTTATACTCCATAAATCCCGAAATTACAGTATTCAAACTGAAACTTTCCAGACGATTTGTAATATCATAAACCATTTTATGGCGAAGTTTTATCATCTCTTTTGTCGGCTGAACGTCTGCTTCTTTACTGTCCATAAGCAGATTCCAAAGACGTTTCAGGAAACGGTTTACTCCGTCGATTCCTCTGTCGTCCCATTCCGCATCCAACTCCGGCGGTCCTACAAAAAGCTCGTACATTCTTAACGAGTCGCATCCATAATCATTCACAAGAGCATCCGGCGAAACGACATTTCCTTTTGATTTACTCATCTTAATTCCGTTCTTTCCGGTGATCATTCCCTGATTGAACAATTTGTGGAACGGTTCGTCAAAATCTACTACTCCGATATCATACAAAAATTTTGTATAAAACCGAGAATACAGAAGGTGAAGCACGGCATGTTCTACGCCTCCGATATACATATCTACCGGCAGCATCTCGTCTGCTTTTTCTCTGGACACTAATTCTTTATCGTTTTTACTGTCTACATAACGCAAGAAATACCATGAAGATCCTGCCCATTGAGGCATCGTATTTGTCTCACGCTTTGCAGGTTTTCCACATACCGGACATGTACAATTTACCCATTCTTCAATTCCTGCAAGCGGTGATTCTCCTGTTCCTGTCGGTTCATAAGATTCTACGTCAGGAAGCGTAAGCGGCAGTTCTTCTTCCGGTACCGGAACATTACCGCAGTCAGGACAGTGAATGATCGGAATCGGTTCTCCCCAGTAACGCTGACGTGAAAATACCCAGTCACGCAGTTTAAAGTTGACTGTTGCTTTTCCGAATCCGCGCTCTTCTATAATGTGCGGAGCTTCTTTTTTAAGCACTGACGATTCCATTCCATTCCACTCGCCCGAGTTGATCATCGTTCCCGAAGCTTCTGTATAAGCTTCTGTCATATTTTCGATTTCTTTTCCGTCTTTTGCAATTACCTGAATAATAGGAATATTGAATTTTTTTGCAAACTCAAAGTCACGATCATCATGAGCAGGAACACACATAATCGCTCCTGTACCGTAATCAGCCAATACATAATCAGACAGCCAGATCGGTGTCTTCACTCCGCTAAGCGGATTGATTGCATAGCTTCCCGTAAATACGCCTGTCTTCTCTTTGTCCTGAAGAGATCTACGTTTGATTTCATTGACGCATCGTAAATATATTTTTCCACTGCTTCTCTTGTCTCATCTGTCGCAAGAGATGCCGCCATCTCATGTTCAGGAGCAAGCACCATAAATGTCGCGCCGTAAAGCGTATCAGGTCTTGTCGTATAAACAGTGATCTTCTCATCTCTTCCGTCAACAGGGAACTCCACTTCTGCTCCGTAGGATTTTCCGATCCAGTCAGCCTGCATCTTCTTTACTTTTTCCGGCCAGTCCAGCTTATCGAGATCATTTAACAGCCGATCTGCATATGCTGTGATCTTCAACATCCACTGACGAAGATTTTTCTTCGTGACTTCCGCTCCGCAGCGCTCGCATTTGCCATTTACAACTTCTTCATTTGCCAAACCGGTCTTACAGGACGGACACCAGTTGATCGGAAATTCTTTTTCATATGCAAGTCCTTCTTTAAACATCTTCACAAAAATCCACTGCGTCCATTTATAAAAATTCGGATCTGTCGTGTTAACTTCCATATCCCAATCATAGAGCGCTGCGATCTCATTGATCTGACGTTTAATATTCGCCACATTTTCCGCCGTTGATTTCGCCGGATGTACTCCCATCTTGATCGCATAGTTTTCAGCAGGCAGACCGAATGCATCCCATCCCATCGGATGTACAATATAATATCCCTGCTGAAGTTTATAACGGCTCCATACGTCAGAAATTACATACCCTCTCCAATGTCCGACATGAAGACCGTTTCCTGACGGATACGGAAACATGTCAAGACAGTAATACTTCTGTTTTTTATTTCCGTTATCATCCACTCTTGGATTTACCGAATTTTCCGCCCATTTTTCACGCCACTTTTTTTCAATCGCTTTGTGATTATACATTATCTTTGTACCCATATGTTTCTCTCCTTCATTCATCGTTATATTACGCATAAAAGAAAGCCTCCCGTTCCTGAAAACTCAAGAGACGAAAAGGCTTATTTCCGTGGTACCACTCTTGTTCATCCGACCGGACCGGGAAAACTTTTTTGTTCCTGTATCCTCATCCGACCAAATGCACTCATTCATTCTATAACGGAATTCCCGCTTTCGTCTACTTGAAGTTCAACGAAAGAACTCCGAGGTGAGTTCACAGTTTACGTTTCTGCCTCGCACCGACCGGCAGTTCTCTGAATACGATACACTCCTACTATTCCTCTTCCATGTTTTTGCAATATCCTTATTCATTATAAATATGTCATTAAAATAAGTCAAGGTATTTTCACCGGAACTATGCCGATTCCGCTATCACTTTCGATTTTTCAAAGTTACGTCAACTCTGCGATTCTGGATACGCCGACATAAATTTCGGATATTTTATACCATGTACTGTAGTCGACTTTCCCCGTTTGCGGCAGTTGAAACACTTCCTGAAATTTTCTGACCGATTCCGCCGTTTTTGAACCGTAAATACCGTCTGCCGTAATTTTAGGTATCGCAGGATACGCTCCCGCAATTACATTCAACTGCTCCTGTATCTGCCTCACCTTTTCTCCGCTTGACCCGATCTCCAATACATATCCCGGCCACGAAGATGGAATACCTGATATTTCCGGCGCAATATTAATATACATGTCATCTCCGTAAAAATAACGAAGAATCTCGATCGGTGTCAAACCTTTATCTCCAAGTTCCTTCGACCCCCATTGTGTCAACCTTTTCGTAACAACATACAAATCATTTTATATCCCTATAAGGTATCCTTAACGTAAAAACCTGCAACTGTTACTTCTTTATATAATGTATGAAGATGATACAATATTTCTCCCCGGAGCTAATACTCCGGGGAAATGTTTTTTAGTACAGCTGAAATTTATCAAACGCAATGCCAAAACATCCGGCATGTCCGTCCTGTCCATTTCCAGTCTCATTGTCGAACTGCCACGGATAGTAACCGCCGCCGATCGGAGCGACTCTGTACTGCGCTTTTTGATAACCATATTTTGCAACAATATCCGCCGGAGTGTCATAATATACCTCTACGGCATCGATCACAGCTCCCGGATATCCAGCATAGCCGTTATTTGCGTCAGACCAGTTACATCCGGTTACGTAAGGTAACCATCCCTTGCCCTTTACATGCACGCGGTATTTTACAGTACCTTTATTAACCTTTATCGCGATACCGGTGATTGTACGACCCGGAAGTCCTGCAAAATCAGACAGGTTATTCACAAAGGGCAGGATTGTTCCGTCGGTCAACATAACGCCATAAGTAAACACAATGCCGGGATCACCGGATGCTGCACTGCTTCCGCCTCCACTGACAACCGGAGCATCCGGCAACTTGTCCATTCCCATATACTCACGGATTTTATTAATAAAATATGTTTTACAGCCAGATGTGCCCCCATGAATCTCTACAGATCTGTGCGGACACGCTGTTGCATACACCTCCTTGTGCAGCCGGATTGTATTCGTGTTTGGAACGATACCGTACTGCTTACACTTCTGCGCTGCCAGCTTCAACGCATTCTCTTCATTTTTCTTAAAGATTTCCAAATCCCCCATACTCTGACAGACCTCGATCGAATAATAGTTCCGGTTTCCGTCTGTCTGCCCGCAGTGCCATGCTGCGTAGGCATCATCTTCCGCATACAAGATCCCGTCACTAGCTACATAAGCGTGAGCAAATCCGTTTTCTAACGGATGCGTTTGCAGCCATTTTCTGTAAAACGCTGCATTTGCATTTTGTGATCCTGCATCGTTGTGAATAAAAATTCCTCTCGGATTTCCACCTCTAAGTCCTGCTACTCCTCTACAAATACTCATGTTCTTCTCCTTTCTTCCGGCATTGCACCGGCGCAAAAGAGGGCGATCACTCGCCCTCTGAATCTCCATCTTTATTTACGACCTTGTCTGCAACCTCTAAACCTTTAATCAATATAATCGGCACGTTAAATCCAGCTTCTACGAAATTTTCCAAAATCGAGCGAATCTCATTTATAAGCAAGCTGGCCAGTACGAACCATCCAAGCAATGTAGTGATCCCTAAATCTACACCGATCGCCTTACCGATCTCGATAAAGATTGCCGATGCCCCAAACGCAACCATAATCATAAGCCAGTACCCCAACTTCTTAAGGACGCCTTTCCAGCCTCTGACAGAGTTTTCTTTGTTGGCCATCTTGCTCTTCATCCACCCGGTTATCCAGTCTGCTACATTAAGTAGCAAAAAGGCTGCAAATAAGATCCAGTGCTCTCCTAATATGTAGGACAACACCGCCACAATCGCTCCTGCAATCGCATTGTATCCGTCAATAATTGCTTCTGCATAATTCATTTTCATATTCCTCACTTTCCTTTCTCGTTATGCAACTTCTTTCCAGAGACTCTCGGATCCAACTGCACCCGGTTCCCACACATTGCTGTCTACAAGAGACTCCCACGTTTTCCCTTTATGTGTTACCCTATCACCTTTTTTGTATGGGTTTGTGCTGTTTGGCTGCTCCCACGGCAATACTTTTCCAGTCGGATCTGTAAGCACCTTAGCATATAAACTTGAGGCGGTGTCCGGCGCCCAGTCCGCTTGAGATGTATGGTTTTGGAGTACCTTATATAGCGCATCTTGGTAAGTAATATACTTTCCAGTCTTGTAGGCTACTCCATCGCCGCTCCATAAATCGTACAGATCTGCTACCTTAAGAGCCTGCTCATCATCTGTAATTTTCTCTGCAGATATTTTAGCCATCGCAAAGACAGACGCATACGTTCCCGGTGCTCCACCGTTGCCACCGTTTTCCTTCAGTGCTTCTATGTCCTGCTTCGCTGTTTCCAACTTAATCCCCATGTCATCCAATCGCTCCTCTGTTGACAGACCGGCTTTATTATTTACAACTCCATAAATTCCACCCGGATATATCTCAGTATGATCGTATCCCGTGTAATTTTCCAAGGTATCTATGATCTGCCCACGTTCTGTGACGTTCATCACCTTTGTTTTTGTTGCATCCTCAAAGATTTCTTTCAGCTTTTCCGGCGCAATTCCGATTGTCAAGAATCGCACCGGCACCACCGATTTTTTCATATGACTGTATCGCATATCAGTTGCATCATTAAAAATAAGTTTCATGTTATCATTCCTTTCTA
>ENA-OQAA01001249-OQAA01001249.1-human-gut-metagenome-genome-assembly--contig:-NODE-1249-length-13593-cov-1.577306_pt1 | contig 13593 bp, 20 predicted proteins | sample MGYA00242489_ERZ504515 | MGnify/ENA primary metagenome ERZ504515 (study PRJEB26092, sample SAMD00036237) | human gut metagenome | host: Homo sapiens | study: EMG produced TPA metagenomics assembly of...
CTGCTCGTGAAGGGGTATTTATTACAGAACGTATGGCAGAAGAGCTTTTTGGCACCACAGATGCGGTAGGTAAAAGGGTGAGGTATAATGACAGTACTTTCCATGAGGTTATGGGAGTATTGCAGGATTATAAACACCGGATTAATGAACAACCGGGTAATCTGTTGATACAGGTAAATAGTAAGGTAGGGAATCACAGTTGGATTCAGTGGATGTATATGTTGACTTTCAAATTGAAACCCAATGTGGATATCCCGACTTTTGAGAAACGCTTCAAGGCGGAAGTGTTCCCCAACTGAATGTAGGTAATTTCTATTTTACCAAGTTGGGACGTTTTGCAGATATCCGCCACAAATATGAAAATGAGAGTGGAGTGACGAATACTTTACGCCTGCAATATTCATTGGCAGGATTTGCTTTGCTCTGTGTGTTCCTTGGTATGGTAGGCACATTCTGGATACGCTGTAATGCACGGAGGCAAGATATCGGATTGATGCGCAGTATGGGAGCTACAAAGAAAGTTATCCGCAATCAGTTTCTGATGGAGGCATGGCTACTGGTAACAATCGCATTTGCAGTTTCTCTGCCTTTGACTATGCACCGTATCTATGTATCAGGTTTTGCCAATCCGTCTGAGAATGGTAATCCTGTATACTGGCAAAACCAGCCACTGACGCATTTTCTGATAGTTAGTGTACTGGCGTATATCGTATTGCTTATTATTGCATTGCTGGGTACGTATGCACCCGTTACCCGCGCGGCAAAGATATTGCTGCTGAAGCTTTAAGAGATGGATAAAATAACGATGCGGACAGCTGAAAACGGACAGAGTGTTCATTTCCGAACAGCTGCTTATAAATGTAAATGATTGATAATGAATGTATGTTTGCTTTGGCATACCATTTGACTGAAAGCTGTGAAGAATCTATAAATTGAGAACTGAATAAATCAATAACAATTAAATACTTACCATTATGATTAAATTGACTGAGATAAACAAGATTTATCGTACGAATGAGATTGAAACCGTGGCATTGGAAAATGTGAACCTCGAAGTTGAAAAGGGAGAATTTCTCAGTATCATGGGACCTTCCGGTTGTGGAAAATCTACATTGCTCAACATTATAGGGCTTTTGGATGCTCCCACGAGTGGATCATTGAGATTGGTGGTACTCGTACAGATGGTATGAAGGATAAGCAACTGGCTGCTTTCCGTAATAAGAAGCTGGGCTTTGTGTTTCAGTCTTTCCACTTGATTAACTCATTGAATGTGCTCGATAATGTAGAACTTCCTTTATTATATAGAAAGGTGTCTGCAAAGGAACGCCGCCACTTGGCAGAAGAGGTGTTGGCAAAGGTCGGTTTGAGCACCGTATGCGTCACATGCCTACACAACTCTCCGGTGGTCAGTGTCAGCGTGTAGCTATTGCCCGTGCCATTATCGGTAATCCTGAGATCATTCTTGCCGATGAGCCGACCGGTAACCTGGACTCTAAGATGGGTGCTGAGGTAATGGAACTGCTGCATCAGTTGAATAAGGAAGACGGACGTACCATTGTAATGGTAACCCATAATGAGGAACAGGCTAAACAAACCAGCCGTACCGTGCGCTTCTTCGACGGACGCCAGGTAGAATAAGAATTGTAATTAGTAACTCGTAATTATTATGATGCAAACTATTCGTCAAGCCTTTACGATCCTGAGGCAAAATCCGTTGCTGAGCACTATATCCATACTGGGTACGGCTTTTGCCATCACCATGATTATGGCTATCGTGATTACCTGGCAGACGAAGTATGCTGACTTGGAGCCGGAAGTGAACCGCAGCCGCTGTCTGTATTTCTCTGCTATGCACATGCAGGGAAAAGAGAATAAGGATAGGAATAATTATAGCACTCCTTCGGCTGCGTTTATGAAAGAGTGCATACAGCCAATTCCGGAAGTGGAAGCTTGTACTGCATTTACAACGGCAGATGTTGCACTGGTATCTTTAGCTGATGGTAACAACCGATTGAAAGTTGATGCAATGAATACTGATCCTGAATTCTGGAAAGTTTTCAGTATGCAGTTTCTTGGTGGAAGAGCTCTCACTGAAGCCGATCGGGGAGGAGATATGCGCTCTATCGTTATTTGTGCTTCTGTGGCCCGAAAACTTTTTGGAACAACAGAGGCTATTGGGCAGCAAATATTGCTGAATAGAGAACTGTCGCGTATTATCGGAGTTGTGAAGGATGTTTCTGTTACTGCCAAAGATGCTTATGCTCAAGTATGGGGGCTGTACCATACCGATGAATTGAAAGTAACTGGTTGGTGGAGCTATCTGGGTGGAAAAACGATTGCAGTATTGGCACGTACTCCTGATGATTTTCCTGCTATCAGGCAAGGAGTTGAGAAAAGAGTGAAAGATGTCAAATGCCGGTCTGGAAGAAATGCAGATGGACATTATGGAGCAACCTGACAATATTGTGGCGCACGTGAACCATGTTTGGGCTAATGTAGGGCCGGATCTGCCGATGCTTTATCTGCAATATGGAATTGCCCTGTTCATCATTTTGCTGGTACCCTCACTCAATTTGTGTGGGCTGAGCAATAGCCGTATGCAACAGCGCGTTAGCGAACTGGGTGTACGCAAAGCTTTCGGGGCAACCGGTAGCACGCTTATCCGTCAGATATTGAATGAGAATCTGGTACTTACATTGATAGGAGGCGCAGTAGGGTTGGTATTCAGTTATCTTGCTGTTTACGTTATGCGTACATGGCTGTTCACTAATAGCCAGAATATCGGTACGGCAGGTGATTTCAGTTTAAGTATGGACGCTTTGTTCAGTCCGATGGTGTTTGTATTGGCTTTTGTTTTTTTGTCTGGTGATTAATCTGTTGAGTGCAGGATTACCCGCTTGGCTTGCCACTCGCCGTACAATTGTAGACTCATTGAACGATAAATAAAAAGGAGACCTTATGAAATTCATATTACATAATCTACGCATGATTTGGTCGCGTTTTCGTAGTAACGGATGGGTGCTGGCTGAACTTGTTTCTGGTGTTTGTCGTGATGTGGTTCCTTTGTGACTCATTGGGTTGCCTCAAGTACACCTTTTACCGTCCTCTTGGTTACAACATTGACCACGTATATAGACTTACAACGATTATAGGCGGCGCTACAAGTGATACAACTTTGACAAATGCCGACAGATATCTGCGTGCATTGAAGAAATTGGAGCAGGAACCCAGCGTTGAAGCAGCTGCCTGTGTTACTGGAGTTTGCCGATGCACGGAAGCAACAGTTACAGTTCATTGGCTGCACAAGATACTATAGGTGTAAATGCACGTATCATCAATACCACTGGTGGATACATTAACGTTTTCCGCATGAGTGATGATCCGCAACGTCCCTTTGTGGAGACTCCTTCAGGGTGGGACAATGTGATGTTGAGTCAGGCTGCTTTCGACCGTTTTCAGAAAAGGATGCCGACGTTCTCGTTGGATACACCATTGAGCAAGTACGGTGACTCCACATCAGTCGTCACGCAAGGTGGAAAGATTGAAGCTTTTAGAACCTATCGCTATGGAAGTGATGCTCCTTGCTTTTTCTATCGTATGGATGAAAATCTGATTAAGAGACATTTTACCGACGAGTGGGCACAGATAGTCTTTCGTGTGAAACCTGCTGCTGATGGTCCGGATTATCGTACAAATTTCATTCGTGAGATTGCGCCAAGACTGGATGTAGACGATCTGTTTGTGGCTGATGCTGTACCTTATACCGAACAGCAACTGCAATTTGAAGTCATGAACGGTGATACGGATAAAGTGAATAGCCAGGCTATTGTTGTGCTTTTTTTGCTTTGTAAATGTATTTTTGGGATTGATAGGCACTTTCTGGTTCCGCACTCGTCGTCGTCGCAGTGAGATCGCCTTACGACTGGCAATGGGGAGTACAAAGAATCAGGTGTTCAGGTTACTGGCGGGCGAAGGATTACTGTTGCTGGCATTAGTAACAATACCTGCCATGATTATCTGTTATAATATAGGAATCGCAGAATTCACCATAGGACGAACGGAGCTTATTTCTACCTGGCCGGTAGAGTGGAGTTTTGTACGCTTCCTGCTTGGTTCTTTAGCGGCTTGGTTCTTGATAGCACTTATGGTGATGGTGGGTATTTGGTTTCCGGCGCGGCAGGCGATGAAAATACAGCCGGCTGAAGCTTTACATGAAGAATAGAAAAGAGAAATAGTAAAAACAATTTTAAATAGCAAAACTTATGAAGACTTTATTTATAACTTTGAGTTTATTATTTGCCGCAGTAGCCGGCACAGTATACGCAGCTAATGAAAAGGACCCGCAGGTAAGCGAAGTTCGTAAGGTGGAAGCTTTTTCTTCTGTAAAGGTAACATCTGTAGCGACGGTGTATTTCACGCAGAGTAATTCGTATTCTCTGAAAATAGAAGGTAGGGAAGAGTATGTAACTACTACTACTACAGAAGTGAAAGGAGATTGCCTGATTATCGGTTTCAAGAATAAGAAAGATGGTGATAATAATCGCAACAAAGGGGTGACCATCTATCTGAGTGCACCCGATCTGAAAGATGTAGAGTTTACTGGTGTAGGCTCTTTCAATTGCGAAGGTGCGCTGAAACTGAATGATGTCAAGTTCGAGATAGAAGGCGTGGGTAAAGTGAATGTGAAAGACCTGACCTGTAAATCTTTAGTTGTAAAGATGGAAGGTGTAGGTAAAGCTGATATCCATGTGGATTGTGACCGTTTGCGTGCCAGTATGGAAGGCGTAGGCAGCGTTACCCTGAGCGGACGGGCACGTCAGGCAGACATCTCTAAGGGTGGTATTGGTGGAGTGAATACACGTAACTTGAAGATTGGAGAATAATGATAAAGCAATATTTTACTCAGGCCTGGGCACAGCTTCGGCAACAGCCGCTGATAAGTGCTGTCAGCATAGCCGGTACGGCACTTGCCATCTTCCTCATTATGTTAGTGGTGATGATGCAGCAGGTGAAGGTGGCGCCTTTTGCTCCGGAGAGCAACCGTGACCGTTTTCTGCATGTCCACTACATGAGTATTACGAATAAGAATTGGGGTGGTGGTAGCAGTAACGGTCCGATGGGACTCAAGACGGCACGCGAGTGTTTCCAATCCCTGAAAACACCCGAAGCTGTGACTATCTACACCTGCATGGTAGTTTCTACGCCTGTAAACTTGCCGGGACAACCCGGCACAGGTATCGACCTGTTGCAAACGGATGATGCTTTCTGGCATGTGTTCGATTTCTCTTTTATTGCCGGAAAACCCTATGATCGGGCTACATTCGATGCCGGACAGCCGGTAGCAGTGATTACCGAAAGCGTAGCACGCCGATTGTTTCAGACGTCGGATGCTATCGGTCGTGAGTTCCTCCTGAACCATGCGCCATACAAAGTGGCGGGCGTGGTAAAGGATGTTTCTACACTGGCTACCGTTGCTTACGGGCAGGTATGGGTACCTTATACTTCAACGGAAATAACTAAGGATACTTGGAGTGATGAGCACATGGGTATGATGAGTTGCACCATCCTGGCACGGAGCCGCGATGACTTCGAGCTATCCGTGAAGAAGCGGAACGACGCAGGCAAGAGTACAATGTCATTCTCGGCGAGGATGGCTATGAACTGATTTATCGTAATCGTCCTTATGATCAGGAGAAGAGTTCGATTGCGTTCAGTGCCAATCAGGAGCCCGACGTGGAGCAGCATCGCCGTCAGCGTATGATTATTTTTATAATCCTGTTGATAGTACCTGCCATCAATTGAGTTCGATGACTCAAAGCCGCTTACGCCAACGTGTGGCAGAGATAGGCGTACGCCGTGCATTCGGATCTACGAAGATGGAACTGATGGGGCAGATTATTTCAGAGAACTTGGTAGTGACGTTTGCTGGCTGGTGCTTTGGGGTTGTTGTTGAGCGTGGCGTTTGCTTATCTGGGTAACTCGTTGCTGTTTGCACAGGAATTCAGTCAGACGCTGAGTCCTCCGGCAGTGGATGCCGGTATATTGCTGCATGCGTCTACTTTCGGTTGGGCATTGCTGTTCTGCTTTGTGCTGAATTTGTTGAGCAGCGGTTTCCCGGCGTGGCGTGCTTCAAGAGTGGGAATTGTAAATGCATTGGGCGGTCGCTACATTAATCACTAAACATTAATCATTAAAGAAAATGACCAAGAAACTTCTTGTACAAATAAAGAATGAATGGCGCAATAATCTCTGGCTGGCGCTGGAGCTACTTGTGGTGAGTGTAGTGATGTGGTATGTGGTAGACTACCTGTACACCCGTGCCGCCACTTATCTGGAACCACGCGGATTTAATATAGAAAATTGTTACCTGATAGAGTTGGGTGAACTGACGCCAAAGAGCCCGGATTACATTGCCGATCGGAAATCCGAAGATACTCACAATGATATTGCCGAACTGGTAGAAAGGTTGCGTCGCCGCCCGGAAGTGGAAGCTGTCAGCCTTTCACAGAACTCCTATCCCTATAATGGTAGTAACAGTAGTGGAGAGGTGAAAATCGACACGTTGAACTCTCCCGGTTGGACTATCCGTCGCATGGTGACCCCCGACTTTGTCCGTGTCTTCCGTTATCAGGGTGCACAAGGTGAGACGCCCGAACAAATGGCTGAAATGCTGGAGCGTGGTGAGATCCTTACTTCTAACAACCTTTATAGTAAATATAATCGTAAAATGACTGAATTCATAGGCCGACGCTTTCAGCTTTTTGGTGATACAACGAGGACCTATCGTCTGGGAGCTGCATTACAAAACGTGCGTTATCATGACTATGATCAGGCTCGCAATTCGTACTGTTTCTTATGTAAGCAGTCATTCTACTATGTAGGTTTGGAGCTTTGTGTTCGTGTTCGTGAGGGACAGGACCATGATTTCATTCAACGGCTGAAAGCAGACAGTGAAGCTCAGTTTCGCGTAGGTAACCTCTTTATTTCAGAAATTCGTTCTTTCCATGATATACGTCGTAACTTCCAGCAGGCATGGACCAATGATATCCGTAACTATGTAATGGGTATGGGATTCCTGCTTTTGAATATCTTCCTCGGATTGCTTGGTACATTCTGGTTCCGTACCCAGCAACGTCGCTCAGAGATTGCATTGCACAAAGCCCATGGGGCGACGGACAGTGCTATCTTCAGCCGATTGCTGAGTGAGGGTTTGCTGTTGCTGGCAGTTGTTACGCTATAGCATTGGTTATAGACTGGAATCTGGCACACATGAACTGAATTCATGGAGAAATAACACCACGCTGGAGTGGGATCGATTATTACTTTGTGCAGCTATCAGCTTTGTATTGATTGCTCTGATGATTGCCATTGGCATTGGTATTCCGGCACGTAAGGCAATGAAGGTACAACCGGCTGAGGCTTTACATGATGATTAAATTACTTTAAAATATGATACGACTCTACTTCCTTCAAGCCCTCTATCACTTGCGTGAGAACCCTATCATTACCTGGGTGTCCGTGTTGGGTACGGCAATGGCCATCTGTATGATTATGGTGCTTGTCATCACTTTCCAGGTGCGTCTCGTAGATTGTGAGCCTGAAGTGAATCGCTCACGTACACTCTACGTACCTTATATGTCCGTCAAGCTGAAAGGGAAATCGGACAATGAATCGGCTAATGCTTCTATGTCAGTGCGTACTGGACGTGAATGTTTCCGTGCGTTGACTACGCCGGAAGCTGTGACTTTAGTCAGTAGTGCTGGCAAAGTGCGTGCCTCTGTGCCTGCCGGATCGAAAGCTACTGCTGATATGGTACAGACTGATGAAGCTTTCTGGAGCGTTTTTAGTTTCCGTTTTCTCAGTGGTGCAGGATTTACCCGTGCTGATTGTGATGCCGGATTACCGCGTGCCGTGCTGAGTGCTACGATTGCCCGTCAACTCTTTGGTACTACCGATGTTGTCGGGCATACGGTGCAATTAAACTATATAGATTACACAGTTGCAGGTGTTGTGGCAGACGTATCTATGCTTGCTACGGCCGCTTATGCACAGATATGGGTACCTTACACCGCAGCCGATGCGGAATCCCTCTCTTGGCAGGATGACACGATGGGACCTATGCATGCGGTTATCCTTGCCCACTCATCGACGGACTTTGATGCGATCCGAAAGGAAACAGAACTCTTACGCCAAAAGTATAATGACGGATTACGGGATGTAGAGATTTTCTATCGCGGGCAACCCGATACCCAACTGGCTTATCTCTATCGCCGTTGGTACGCTGAACCTGATGTTCCCGGAGTTATGTTACGTTATGGTATCGTTATCGCCATCTTATTATTGGTTCCGGCAGTGAACTTATCCGGTATGACTCTTTCACGTATGCGTCGCCGTATGGCGGAGATAGGTGTGCGTAAGGCTTTTGGTGCTACTGGCGGTGAACTGATACGGCAAGTTTTCTTTGAGAATTTTGTACTGACGTTGCTGGCAGGTGTTGTCGGATTAGCGTTGAGTTATGCAGCCACATTCCTACTGAATGATTTTCTTTTCAGTAATTCGACAAATGCCTACCTCAGTGGAGAGACAGCACTGACTCCCGGTATGTTATTATCACCGTGGGCTTTTATAGCAGCTTTCGCATTCTGCCTCCTGATGAATGTACTTCTGCAGGTATTCCTGCATGGCGTGCGTCGCGGATGAATATTACTGATGCAATAAACCAAAGATAGCTATGAAGAATCTACTTACACAAATTAAAAATGAATGGCGAAGTAATCTCTTTCTACTCGTAGAGTTACTGCTGGTTTTTGCTGTACTTTGGTACATTGTAGACTGGGTTACTGTCACTGCGCGCGTTTATCGCGCTCCGATGGGCTTTGATACGGAACATTGCTATAATTTGTCTTTCAGTACCTTGACATCCAAGTCGGCACTTTATAATCCTGAACTCACAGTTGAGGATAATATAGATGCTTTGCTTGAGATAACCGAACGTTTACGGCATCGTCCGGGTGTGGAGCTGTCTCCATTTCACAGAACTGTTACCCTTATAATGAGGGAAGTAACAGCGCTCAGTTTTATTTGCAGGATAGTATTCATGTGGGTGCTTACCTGTTTGGTCTGATCCGGATTTCTATCGTGTTTTCCGTTATCAGGCAGTTGATGGAGGCTCTTCCGAGCAACTGGCTGCTGCTATTTCCGACCAAACCATGATTATCACGTCCAATGTCACTGAGGATTATCCGGTACTTGATTTACCCGATGCACGTCCGCTATTGAATCGTGAAGTGGCTCTGACTTATCCCGATCGTGGGTATCATCGTCGTATTGCTGCCATTGCCGTTCCTGTGCGCCGTTCTCATTTTGAAACATCGCACGAATGGGGTGGGGCGTTTATCGGGAATAATCTGAATAGAGATGAGCTGATAAATGAGCTGGGTAACGTGCGCTACGTCCAGGTGAGTCTCCGTGTTTCTCCTGATGCAGACAAAGACTTTGTAGATGCACTTATGCAGATGCCGACCGCTTGTATCGGTAGGTAACATCTTTCTGTTGGAGGCATCTTCTTTCAGCGATATTCGTCATATCAGCGAACTTGAAGATGTGAACGAAGTGAAGACACAGCTTTGCATCCTGTTCTTCCTGATGCTGAATATCTTCTTGGGAGTGATTGGTACATTCTGGTTCCGTACGCAACATCGTCGCCGTGAAGTGGCATTGCGTATGGCAATGGGATCCAGTCGTCGCGGCATTTTTCTGCGCTTGATGGGAGAAGGCATATTACTCTTGACGGTAGCTGCCATTCCTGCATTGATTATTGCTTTTAATGTGGGTATTGCTGAGTTGGTGGATATCAGTAAAATGCAATTTACAGTCGACCGGTTCCTGATTGCAGCTATACTTACGTGGTTGCTTATGGCGTTGATGATTATTGTCGGCATCTGGTATCCTGCTTATAAAGCCATGCAGTTACAACCTGCTGAAGCACTTCATGACGAATAGTGTTGTTTTCTTAGAAAAAATATACCTATGAAAATCAGACAATCATTTACACTTTTGCGACAAAATCCGTTTTTCAGCGTTGTTTCCATCATCGGTACGGCGGTGAGTATTGCTTTTGCCATGGTAGTCTACATGGTTTATGACATTCAGACTGCAATATTCGTCCCGAATCGCATCGTGATCGATGGTTTATTCGTCTTATGGTTATAGCTATCGTAAGGCAGACCATAGTAATGCAAACACGGGCATGTCTTACCAGGCTGCCAGTCGTGTTTTCGGGGACCTACCCGGTGCGGAACTTGTTACTTACACCAGCTATGTTTTCATGGAGTATTGCGGTGCTTCACCCGAGAAAGGTAACCGTTATCAGAAACGTCATGTCGATCTGAATTTCTGGCGTCTTTATGACATTCGTTTCGTAGCCGGTCGTCCTTTCGATCAACAAGAGTTTGATGCTTGTTCGGATGTTGTTGTCATTGCCGAGCGGTTGGCACGTGAAGCTTTCGGTTCTGCTGAAGAAGCTATTGGCAAGAGTTATTTTGTCGGTTTCCGTCCAAAACGTGTAGTAGGGGTTACGGAAGATGTAAGTTCCCTTTTCACTTTCGCTTATGGCGAGGTGTGGGTGCCTTATTATACTAAAGACCGGCTTGGGGGAGTGAAGGTTTGCGTGGTGGTTTTGAAGCGATGGTATTGTGTAAACCTGATGTCAGTTTAGATGAAATGAAACAACAGATAGAAAGTTCACTGGATCGCTTGAATGCGTCACTTACTGAATATGAGTTGGCGCTTCCCGACCTGAGTACTTACGCTGAGCGCCAGTTCTTCCGCGATGATTTTCTTAACCCTATGGCTACTTGCATCTTTCTGGGACTTATTTTACTCATTGTGCCTGCAATCAATGTCAGTGGTCTTATCTCTTCTCAGATGTCACGTCGTTTGTCGGAACTTGCGGTGCGCAAAGCTTATGGTGCCAGTCGTCTGACCTTGATGTCACAGTTACTAATTGAGAACTTGCTGATGGCGTTTATCGGTGCGTTACTGGGATTCCTGCTCTCATGTCTGTTATTATGGTTGGGTAAAGATTGGATGTTGGCAGGCGGATATACCAGTGGAAACTTTGAAGTCAGTATTTGGCTTTTCCTACGGCCTGCTGTATTCCTGATGGTATTGGGTGTATGTCTGCTTTTCAATTTGCTATCCGTATTTATTCCGGCATGGAATGCCACTCGCCGTCCGATAGCAGAAGTTATCAGTGGAGAATGATTGTTTAAACTAAAGATAAACCATTATGATAAAGTCAATTCTGACCCAAATCTGGAACCAACGCCGCTTGAACGGTTGGATCTTCGCGGAACTGCTGATTGTTTTCGTGCTGTTATGGTATTGTCTTGACATGCTCTATGCCTTTGCTTATGCAGAACGTCAGCCTAAAGGGTATGATCTGGAGCATGTATATAAAGTCAGTATTTCCACGAATCCCACTCAGTTGGTGCTTTGTTCTTCCGAAGATAGTTTGCAAAATTTCTGGTTCAAGCCTATGGAGGAAGTATTTCGTCGTATCAAACAAAATCCGGCTGTGGAGAGTGCCAGTATCTGGCTTGGTTCTGATGCTTATACTCGAGGCACTGTATTTCAGGGATACACTATAGATAGCATAAGTGGGGAAGGTGCTAACATTCGTTATGTATCTCCTGAATACTTTGATGTAATGCGTATTCCAATACAAGAAGGTGCAGGGATGTTTTCCGCTGATATGAATGTTTTTGAAAGCACTTCCGGCTCTTCGCTGTCATTTGCTTCAGCCGAGTGGAATCCTGCTGCCACTCCATTGCCTGCCGTCGTTACATTAGACTTGGCTGACAGTCTTTTCCACACTCATAAGGAGTATTGGGGAAGGAATTCTTTGACTACTATGCAGGTAGCAGTCTTCGTTACCGGGTGACTGCCGTATGCGACCATCAGAAAACAGATGATTATGCCCGTTATGAACCTTTCATTCTGACTCCTCTTCCGAATTGGTTTTACGGCATGCAGGCTATTCCTTTTATTTCCATTCGCGTGCGTCCCGAAGCTGATACGAATGATTTTGCAACCCGCTTCTTTCGTGATATGACTCCTCAGTTGCAGGTTGTCCGTTCTATCTGTTTGAGGTCCGTAACTATGATGAACAGAAAGCGGAGCGTGATGCATCCGAGGGGGATTACTCCGTATATCCGTAGTGCACGGCTTATCGCTATATTCTTTAGCTTCAATGTTTTTATCGGGTTGATGGGCACTTTCTGGTTTCGTACCCGTCACCGCCGTAGTGAAATAGCTTTGCGTATGGCGATGGGAAGCAGTCGTTCCCGGATACGTTCCCGGCTGTTGGGAGAAGGGTTGCTGTTGTTGGTGCTGGCTGCTATTCCGGCTCTGATTATTTGCGGTAATCTGGTTATGGCGGAGCATAATGACAGAACAGGCTGATGCTACCGGACTTCGCTTTGTTGTAGTCTCATTATTCACTTTCTTTCTTATGACTTTGATGGTAATTGCCGGTATCTGGTTCCCTGCTGCACAGGCGATGCGAGTGAAACCGGCGGATGCCTTGCACGACGAATAGTCAGTTTTTCTTCTATATGTGCACCTTTTCTTTTGCATGGGGTAAAAGAAGGTGCATTCTGTTCTGTATTTCAATATAATCCGTATATTTGCGAGGAAAATTCATAGCACATTTATTCAAAAACAGAAGAAAAACGAGATATGAAGAGACGCTTATTCCTCGTGATGCTGATAGGCCTGTTTCCTTGCATTGTATTTGCCGGACACCTTTATGCTGCGGAACGTACATACAACGTGCTTTTCATCCAGTCATATAATCATCGTACTCCTTGGAATGACCGCTTGACGGAAGGAGTGCGTGATGGCCTGTCACGTGGAGGTATAAAAGCGAAAGTCACAACAGAATATTTGGATGCTGATTACTGGACTTTTGCATCTGAGTGTGTCATTATGCGGCGTATTTGTGAACGGGCACGTCAAAAAAACACGGATATTATTATTACAAGCAGTGATGAGGCTTTTTATACATTGATGCATTGTGGAGATTCCCTGCCTTATAAACTACCGGTTGTGATATCGGGTATCAAATATCCCAATGAAAAGCTGATCTCGAAGTTACCCAATGTTTGTGGGTATACATCCAAGATTGATTTCGTGCACCTACTCGAAAATGCACGTCGTGTATTTCCCAATCGTACAGAAGTTATTTGTGTTTCGGACAGTAGTCTTTTAGGACTTAAAGGTGTTGCTGAACTGGAGCGTATATGGCCCAATTTCCAGGAGCTTCATCCGGAATATAAGATGAAAGTAATGAATGTACAGTCACAGGCTCCTAATCCTGTCATTTCCTCTATTTGTTATGATTATAATGCCTATAACCGCATTGTCATTGCCCCCAAATGGACACCGTTCCTTTCTTTCATCGGAAAAAACTCTAAAGCTCCGGTTTTTGCCGGACAAAGTCTGGCATTGACTAACGGAGTATTCTGCGTACACGATATGGAACCTTACGAAGGAGCTAATGCGGCAGGAAAGTGTGCTGACACAGGTGTT
>ENA-OQAA01001250-OQAA01001250.1-human-gut-metagenome-genome-assembly--contig:-NODE-1250-length-13591-cov-1.989899_pt1 | contig 13591 bp, 19 predicted proteins | sample MGYA00242489_ERZ504515 | MGnify/ENA primary metagenome ERZ504515 (study PRJEB26092, sample SAMD00036237) | human gut metagenome | host: Homo sapiens | study: EMG produced TPA metagenomics assembly of...
TTTCAGGATAACGATGCAAATATAGGCGCTTTTCGTGATACTAACCAAATTAAAAAACATGTCTTATAACATCTTTTTGAAAAATCATTTAAGTTTATTATCATTTCAAAGCATTTTTCTACACCTGCAATCGTTTTCAATGGACAAATATAAGGCTATTTTCCATGAAACACTGAAATTATCCTAAAATTTTGTTTATTTCTTATCATTTAAGTAGTGTTCGTCTGTCTGCCCGCTATGTTTTAACACTTTTGCGTCGATAAAGAACACTATTTCTTCGGCAATATTCGTGATGTGGTCGCCGGAGCGCTCCAACTTGCGGAACACGCTCACCAGGTTCAGACAAGAGAGTGCACTCTCCGGATGCCGGCTGATGTAGTCGGCAAGAATGGCAGTGGCCTCCGCATTGATTTCGTCCAGCATATTGTCCTTTGCAAACACAGCGGTAGCCAATTCTTGGCTCTCCTCCTGAAGTGCCTGCTTGGCAAGCTCGAGCATGGAGAGCACCTGGGCTATCATCTCTTCGAGACGGAGTTGCTTGACCAGCTCAGTGTCCAATGCCGGTTCGTGGCAGTTGAGGGCAAAGCGGGCGATGCCTTCTGCAAAGTCGCCCAGACGCTCCAGGTTCGTATTGATTTTGAGCATGGCAAGCACAAAGCGCAGGTCGATGGCAACGGGGTTGTAAAGGGCAATGATGTCCTCCACGTCGCTGTCTATTTTCAGTTCGAAAGCATTGACGCGACGTTCGCGCACCAATACCTGCTGGGCCAGTTCCCGGTCCAGCGTAAGCACGGCATCACCTGCACGGTCGAGCTGATTATATACCAGGGTCCACATTTCGTCTATTTCCTTTTTCAGCAAGACGAGTTCAGATTCGATAAACTTCACCATAATGTTTCTATTTTAAGATTACTTTTGTACAACTTATTTTTGCTTGTATGGAACAATCCGCTACCCGAAGCGTCCCGTGATGTAGTTCTGCGTCTCCACCTTATCGGGATTCGTAAATATCTTCCGGGTATCTCCAAACTCCACCATCTGCCCATATAGAAGAAAGCCGTATTATCACTGACACGCGCTGCCTGTTGCATGTTGTGGGTGACGATGACGATAGTGTACTGCTTCTTCAACTCGTGGATAAGCTCTTCCACCTTGGCAGTGGAGATGGGGTCGAGGGCGGATGCCGGCTCATCCATCAGCAGGACTGAAGGAGACACCGCCATGGCACGGGCTATGCAGAGACGTTGCTGCTGACCGCCGGAGAGGGCGTAGGCAGAGACTTTCAGCTTGTCCTTCACCTCGTCCCAAAGAGCGGCGCCTTTCAGGGTTTCTTCCACCCGCTGACGGATGAAGGCGTTATCGGTGATGCCATTCACACGGAGTCCGTAGGCAACGTTCTCGAAGATGCTTTTTGGGAAAGGATTGGGGCGCTGGAACACCATGCCCACGTTCTTGCGGAGTTCATCCACTTGCACTCCTTTTCCATAGATGTCTTGTCCGTCAATGCGTATCTCGCCAGTCAGACGGGTGTCGGGAATCAAATCGTTCATGCGGTTCAGCAGGCGCAGGAAGGTAGACTTTCCACAGCCCGAGGGACCGATGAAGGCTATCACAGACTTCTCCTCAATGTCCATGCTGATGCCTTTCAGGGCATGGAAATCGCCATACCAGAAGTTCACGTCAAGGGTTTCTATCTTGTTCTTCATACCTATTGTATATGTTTTCAATTCGTCTTAATCTTCTTCTCAAAGTATTTCCGCAGGGCGTTCGCCAGCAGGTTCACCAGGAGGATAATGAGTATCAGCACCAGTGCCGTGCCGTAGGCAATGGGAAGCTGCGCTTCCATATCGGTGCCGCTGGTAGAGATGACGTAGAGGTGATAAGGAAGCGCCATGCACTGGTCGAAGATACTTGTAGCAGCTGTGGCAGGAAGTAGGCGGCACAGGTGAAAAGGATGGGTGCCGTCTCGCCCGAAACACGCCCCAGCGCCAGAATCAGTCCGGTGATGATATTGGGTATCCCCATCGGCAGGATGACATGCCAGATGGTCTGAAGCTTGGTAGCTCCCAACGCGCGGCTTCCCTCACGCATGCTGTCGGGGATGGCTTTCAGCGCTTCTTCCGTGGTGCGGATAACCAAAGGCAGACTTAGCAGACCCAGCGTCAACGAACCTGCCAGGATGCTGTCTCCAAAATCCATATAGTTGACAAACAGCGCCATGCCAAACAGACCGAACACGATAGAAGGGATGCCGCTCAGATTATTCGTCATCATCCGTATGAAGCGTACCACCCAGCCTTTCGGCACATACTCATTCATATAAATACCGCTCATCACTCCCACCGGAAAGGCAAATAAAGCACTGCCCGCCATCAAGCAGAACGTACCTACAATGGCAGGAAGGATTCCACCGGCAGTCATACCGTTGGTAGGAGCCGTAGTGAGGAACTCCCAATTGATAACTCCTATACCTTTATATATAATGAAACCGAGGATAGCAAAAAGAATCCCCACCACACTCAGGCTCAACAGACGGAACAAGCCGAATGCCATGTTTTGCGAAAGATGCTTTCTATTGACCATATCTACCTTCTTTTATTTTCGTCTTGGCGAAACTGCTTCCACCGTGAAATTTATCAATAAACTGATGAAGAACAGCACGACACCCAGTAGGAACAATGCTTCGTAGTGAGGTCCGCCGGCAGGTGCCTCGCCCAGCTCCGCGGCAATCGTTGCCGGAATGGTGCGCAGCGGTTCCAGGATGGTATGGGGAATGACGGCGGCGTTGCCCGTCACCATCAGCACAGCCATCGTCTCGCCCACCGCACGGCCGATGCCCAACACCACTCCGGAGGTGATGCCCGAAATGGAGTAAGGAATCACCACCTTATATATAGTCTGCCATTGCGACGCTCCCAGCGCCAGACTGGCTTCGCGCATGGCACGAGGGCAATTTCTCATCGCATCTTCCGTCACCGTAATGATGGTGGGCAACGCATAATGGCAAGCACAATGCTGCCCGCCAGCCCGCTCTCGCCTACCGGCAAGTTGAACACCTGCTGCAAAAACGGCACAATGACAATCAAGCCGAAAAAGCCGTAGACCACCGACGGTATGCCACTCAGCAACTCAATGATGGGCTTCAGCAGATTCCTTACCCGGGAATTGGCTACCTCCGACATATAGATTGCCACCGACAGACCAAACGGCAATGCAAAGAGGATGGCAAACAGACTGACCCACAGCGTCCCCGTAATGAGCGGCAAAAAGCCGAACTGCGCAGCAGGTGTTGCCGTGGGAAACCATTCGGCACCGGCAAAGACGTCCTTCACCGAAATGGTGTTGTCTTTCAGCAGATGCACCGATCCGGACGGACAATGAACTGCTGCGGTACAAAGCTATAATGCCAGGCGTACGCTCCACCAGCTCCGTAATACAGGCACCTGCATTTTCGTAGGAAGCGCCCAACTGCTCTTCCGTATAATACAGTGTGATGTCCTCCAAACGGAAAAGGCGGATAGGAAGGTCCTCCCCTCCCACTTCGTTCCAGTTTGTCAGCTCTTCATCAAAAACATTCTTTATCTGTGCCGGAGTCAGTTCGCCCACCCGGTTCTCCTTATTCAAGGCCAATACATACCCTTCTTCTATCACCTTGCTGCTGAACAAGCCCAGCGCTTCGGAAAAGAGGAACACGACGATAAGTACGATGGTAAGACTCGTCACAAAGCCGCTACAAGCCAGTATACCTTCTACAATCTTCTCAAAAATCTTTTTCATGTTGCCTATTGATTTCTGTATGCAAAGGAACGGGCCGGATGTTAAGGCAGTGTGACTAACGTTTGAAAGAAATGTTTCAAAGGTGTTACAAAACTATTACAACGACTCAAAGCACATTCCATGTAACACATTTGTAATATCCATTACCTTAATTTGCATCATGTGTTTACCCAATTTGCATCATGTGTTTTATGAAGACAAGAGAATTACTTCTACTCCTCGCACTGACAGCCACCACCGGCATGCAGGCGCAACGCATCAAAGGCAGCGACACCGTGCTCCCCATAGCGCAGCAGACCGCCGAACGCTTTATGATCTTAAACCCGTCTGCCCGTGTCACCGTGACCGGCGGTGGAACAGGTGTCGGTATTTCAGCCCTGCTGGACCAAACCACGGACATCGCCATGGCTTCACGCGCCATCAAGTTCAGCGAAAAGATGAAAGTCAAAGCTGCCGGAGAAGACTTGGCAGAAGTACCCATCGCCTACGACGCCCTTGCCGTAGTGGTTCACCCCTCCAACCCGGTGAAACAACTGACCCGCCAACAACTGGAAGATATCTTCCGGGGCAAAATCACCAACTGGCAGCAAGTGGGCGGAGACGACCGCAAAATCGTAGTCTACTCCCGAGAGACTTCCTCCGTACCTACGAGTTCTTCAAGGAAAGTGTACTGAAAAACAAGAACTACATGAGCAGCAGTCTCTCCATGCCTGCCACGGGAGCCATTATCCAATCCGTCAGCCAGACACGCGGTGCCATCGGATATGTGGGCCTAGCCTATGTATCGCCGCGTATCAAGACACTCGCCGTTTCATACGACGGGCAGCATTATGCCGCTCCCACGCTGGAGAATGCCATCAATAAGACTTATCCGATAGTACGCCCGCTATACTATTATTATAACCGAAAAAACGCCTCGATCGTAGCCCCTCTGCTCGATTTCATCTTGTCTGCCGCAGGACAGAAAATCATCAAAGAGAGCGGATATATCCCGGTACATAAAGAATAAATCTTCATTCTTCATTCTTCATTCTTCATTCTTCATTTTTTTACCCTATCTTTGTCCCCACGATACGAAAATAGTAACATTATGGCAGAAATAAAGAGCGAAGAAACAAGCGAAAAAAAGAGCTTGAACTTCATTGAGCAAATAGTAGAAAACGATTTGAAAGAGGGTAAAAACGGGGGAAAAGTACAGACACGCTTCCCGCCCGAACCAAACGGTTACCTCCACATCGGACACGCCAAGGCCATCTGCCTTGATTTCGGTATTGCCGCCGCACACGGCGGTGTCTGCAACCTGCGTTTCGATGACACCAATCCCACCAAAGAAGATGTGGAATACGTAGAGGCCATTAAGGAAGACATCCAATGGCTAGGCTACAAATGGGGTAACGAATATTACGCTTCCGACTATTTCCAGCAATTGTGGGACTTCGCTATCCGCCTCATCAAAGAGGGCAAGGCATACATCGACGAACAGACTTCCGAGCAGATTGCCGCCCAGAAAGGCACCCCCACCCAGCCCGGTGTGGAAAGCCCTTACCGCAACCGCCCCATTGAAGAGACACTGGATTTATTCCAGAAGATGAACAGCGGCGAGATTGAGGAAGGTGCCATGGTGCTCCGTGCCAAGATAGACATGGCAAGCCCCAATATGCACTTCCGCGACCCCATCATCTACCGTGTAGTGAAGCATCCGCACCATCGCACGGGTACCACTTGGAAGGCTTATCCGATGTACGACTTCGCCCACGGACAAAGCGACTTCTTCGAAGGCGTGACACACTCGCTCTGCACACTGGAGTTTGTGCCCCACCGTCCGCTCTACGACCTCTTCGTGGACTGGGTGAAGGAAGGCAAAGACCTCGACGATAACCGCCCCCATCAGTATGAGTTCAACAAACTGAACCTCAGCTATACGCTGATGAGCAAGCGCAACCTGCTGACTCTAGTCAAGGAAGGCTTGGTAAACGGTTGGGACGATCCCCGTATGCCGACCATCTGCGGTTTTCGCCGTCGCGGTTACTCTCCGGAGTCCATCCATAAGTTCATCGACAAGATTGGCTATACCACATACGACGCCCTTAATGAATTCGCCCTGCTGGAAAGCGCCGTGCGCGAGGACCTGAACGACCGTGCCACCCGCGTATCCGCCGTACTGAACCCCGTGAAGCTCATCATACTAACTATCCCGAAGGACAAGTGGAAGAGATGGAAGCCGTCAACAACCCCGAACATCCCGAAGAAGGCAACCACGTCATCGAATTCAGCCGCGAACTTTGGATGGAGCGCGACGACTTCATGGAAGATGCTCCGAAGAAATATTTCCGCATGACACCGGGACAAGAGGTACGTCTGAAGAACGCGTACATCGTGAAATGCACCGGCTGCAAGAAGAACGACGCCGGTGAAATCACCGAAGTATATTGCGAATACGACCCCGATACCAAGAGCGGTCTGCCCGGAGCCAACCGTAAGGTGAAAGGCACCATCCACTGGGTAAGTTGTGCCCACTGCCTCGAAGCAGAAGTGCGTCTCTACGACCGTCTGTGGAAAGTGGAGAACCCGCGCGATGAGCTTGCCGCCATCCGCGAAGCGAAGAACTGCGACGCACTGACAGCCATGAAAGAGATGATCAACCCCGACTCCCTGAATGTGCTGCCCTGCTGCTACATCGAGAAGTACGCTGCCGGCATGCAGCCCCTCTCCTACCTGCAGTTCAACGTATCGGTTATTTTAATGTTGACAAAGATTCTACGCCAGAAAAAATGGTATTCAACCGTACTGTAGGTCTGAAAGACGTTTGGGGTAAAATCAATAAATAAGAATATGAGTAAAAAAAACCTGCTGTCCGGAAGAGACAAAGAACTGCAAGAAATGGCAGAACAATATGAAGCAGCCAAAGCAGAGAACAGAACCATCTATCTGGACGCAGACGACTTAGCCGACCTCGCAGACTGGTATGCCGTGCATCATAAATATGCCATGGCTACCGAGGTCGTAGAGTATGGCTTGGGAATACATCCGGATAATACGGCTCTGCTGGTGGAACAGGCATACTTGTTCCTCGACACCCAGCATAAAGAGCAAGCCAAAGATATATTGGAACGGATTGCCGAAGAATCTTCCGAAGTGAAAGTGCTGAAAGCCAACCTACTGTTGGGCGAAGGCAAAGAAGAAGAAGCAGAAGCGATACTCGACAGCATAGACGATAAGGACGACCTGGCCAATATCGTTGATGTATCCTATATGTACATCGACATGGGATTCCCGGAAAAAGCATTGACATGGCTGACGCGCGGACTCGAAAAATATGCCGAAGAAGAAGCCTACCTTGCCGTCACCGGCGATTGTTACTATGCCCAGGGACTGTTTGAAAAAGCCACCTTCTTCTTCAATAAGCTGATTGACAAGAATCCGTATTCGGCTCCTTACTGGTTTGGACTGGCCCGTTGCTACTTTGACCAGCAGATGTTCGACAAAGCAATCGAAGCATGCGACTATGCACGGTGGCCGATGACGAGTTTGCCGATGCCTACCTGATGAAAGGACATTCCTTCTTCCAATTGGGAAATGAGGAAAGTGCCATGGAGAACTACCTGCAAGCCGAAAAGTTCCATCTCGTCTCCCACGGTTTCATCAACACCTTCATCGGCCTGAACAAAACCTCCAAAGGAGAGTGGAAAGAAGGATACGACTATCTGGAAAAAGCCATAACGGCCGAAGACAGCCATGACTTCGCCTTGCCTTCTCTTTATGCCAATGCAGCCCTATGCCTGCACAAGATGGGAAAGAAACGCAAAGCACACCAGTATTGTAAAAAAGCATACGACCTGGCACCCGAAGAGATAGACCCGTACCTGATTGAGGGACGCATCTACATGGAAGAAGGTGAGTATGAGAAAGGTGTGAAGAGATGGGCCAAAGCCTTAGAGTATGCCCCCTATGCGGATACCTGGCACGAAATAGGCATGTGTAGCATGGAAATAGGACAACTGAGCTATGCCAAGCTGGCCTTTGAACATGTCAAAGAGATGGAGCCGGACTTTGAAGGTATCAACGAAAGGCTGACCTCTCTGTATATGCTGCTCAAAGACAAGGAGAACTTCATGAAGTACAACCAGCTGTGCGAACATCCGTTCAGGCTGGAAGAGTTGGACAAATTGCAACAGATACTACAAGAAGATAACCAGGAAGAGCTGGCCCTAGTGATGAAGAATATTTTCAATGCATTACAATAACAGTAATTATATACCACTAATCTAGCAAATGGAATCAGTAGCCTTTATCCAATGGTGTCTCGACCACCTCAATTACTGGACCATCACTTTATTGATGGCCATTGAAAGTTCGTTTATCCCCTTCCCTTCGGAAGTTGTAGTCCCTCCTGCCGCTTGGAAAGCCGCCAACAATGACAACATGAATATATATCTGGTGGTATTGTTTGCAACCATAGGGCAAATATCGGAGCCTTGATAAACTACTATCTGGCAAAATGGCTGGGACGCCCCATCATTTACAAGTTTGCCAACAGCCGTTTCGGGCACATGTGCCTCATCGACGAAGCCAAAGTGCAGCATGCGGAAGAATATTTTGACAAGCATGGAGCCGTATCAACCTTTGTCGGCCGCCTGATACCTGCCGTACGCCAGTTGATATCCATCCTGCCGGTCTGGCACGCATGAAACTGGGAACTTCTTGCTGTACACTACCTGGGTGCGGGCCTTGGAATCCCATCCTGCTTTCATCGGATATTACTTGTCCACAGTACCCGGCATCGAGAACGAGGAACAGCTGCTTGCCAAAGTAACGGAATACAGCCATGAGATAGGTTATGTATTTATCGGCATCGGTGTACTCATCGTGGCATTCTTCATCTATAAAGGAATGAAGAAGAAATAAAAAAGAAAACGGCATGATAATAAAAAAGCGGTGGACAGCATGATAAATTCTGTCCACCGCTTTTTATTGTTTATCCCAAATCCAAACTTTCTACTTTACAGCTGCAATAGCTTTATCATAATCTGGTTCTTGCGTAATTTCAGGTACCAATTCCGTATAGGCAATCTTACCATCCTTACCGATAACCACTACCGAACGCGCCAATAGACCTGCAAGCGGTCCGTCGGCCATGCGTACCCCGTAGTTTTCATCAAAATCGGAGAAACGGAAATCAGACAAAGGAATCACATTCTCAATACCCTCCGTTGTACAGAAACGTGCATGTGCAAAAGGTAAATCCTTGGAGATTGCCAACACTACCGTATCGGGCAGGCCGGCAGCCAGTTTGTTGAACTTACGTACAGAAGTAGCGCACACACCAGTGTCAAGGCTGGGGAAAATATTCAAAATAACATTCTTCCCGTTCAGTTCCTTCAAAGAGAATGAAGACAAATCTGTTTTTACCAATTCGAAATCGGGGGCAACAGAGCCCACCTTTATAAATTCACCGATAACCTTTACCGGTTGTCCTTTAAATTTTGTTGTAGCCATAGTTTTATCAAATTATATGTATACATAACAAATTACATACAGAAAAAGTTCACCCGAAACTTTTTTCCAGATAAACTGTTATTCTACGGACGAATTAATGATAATCACTTAAAAAATTAAATTCACATGAAAACTATTTTTGACGAACTTCAGCAGGAAGTAAAGAATTGGTGGATTTCACTCATTCTTGGTATTCTTTATGTAATAGTGGCTATAAGCCTGATGTTCTCCCTCTCAGCGGGTATGCAGTATTGAGCATTCTGTTCAGCGTCTCCATGTTGTTCAGCGGTCTGCTGGAAATATCCTTTGCAGTAAGTACCGTAGAAGGGTATCCAGTTGGGATGGTATCTGGCTGGAGGTATCATCGACATGATTCTGGGATTCTACCTGATAACCTACCAATGCTCAGCATGGAAGTCATTCCATTCATCATTGCCTTCTGGCTGATGTTCCGCGGCTTCTCATCCGTAGCTATGCCATGGACCTCAAAAGATACGGGACAAGAGACTGGGGATGGTATGTTGCTTTCGGTATTCTTGCCGTCATCTGCTCGCTCATCATCTTGTGGCAACCGGCAGTAGGCGCCTTTACGCCGTGTACATGATTTCGTTTGCATTCCTGATTATAGGTTTCTTCCGTATCATGCTGTCATTCGAGCTGAAAAACCTGCACAAGCGCGGGAAAGAGTGGAAGGAAAAGAAAGAGAAAGAAGTATCGGCCGAATAAGTAGCCCACACGAAGCGTGTCAAAAGGAATCCCACCTTTGACACCTTCGTTTAGCCGAATTGCTCAATAACGTCTCAGAAAACGGAACATCGTAGTCCGTGACACTCCCATCTGCCGGGCAAGTTCGGCACACGACTCTCCTCTTTGGTGCTCCCTTACAAGTTTCCTCTTGTTCGCATAGAGTATCTTCATCTTGGGTGTGTCCCCTTTCTTCCTGCCCAGATGTTTTCCTTCTTTCCTCCGTCGTTCCAAGGCTTCTTTGGTGCGCATGGAAATCAGATTACGCTCTATCTCGGCCATCAAGTCCAAAAGCAAAACCCCAGCACTTTACTATTGATGTCATTCTGGAACACATACCCCTCTTTGGTACTGTACAGCACCACTCCCCTTTTGATGCAGGAGTTAAGAATGGTCATTATCTCCAGCAGTGTCCGGCTAAGCCGCGAAATTTCCGTTATAATCAAGGAGTCTCCCGGTTTCATCCGGTCCAACAAGCCCGCCAGTTTACGCTCTTTGCTACTCACTTTTCCGCTGACCGTCTCCATGTACCATCTGTCGATGCTCAACCCATTCTTTTCCGCGAAGCGTATAATTTCCTCGCGCTGATTCTCTAAAAACTGTTTTTCTGTACTTACTCTTAAATAAGCTACTACTGCCATAATTGATAAACGTTTATTGGTTATTATTCACCACCAAAGAACGGTTATTCAAGTAAGAGTGGCAACACACAACTATGACTCTCTATCACAGAGGATCACATTATGGACATCCCCCGAAGTCAGGGAAAGACTTCTCGGTAACTATCTCAAATATGCCTATAAACAAAGAAAACAGCCCCACTGAAGCTGTTTTTCTGAAATTAGTTCATAAAAAATTGATACTATGTAGTTTCATAGTATACTCTCCTTCATTTCATTCACTATGTATCTCACATCCTCATCCGTCACATAAGGACCACTCGGCAAGCAAAGACCACGTTTGAACAAGCCTCACTGACACCATTCACATAGGCAGGATTAGCCGAATAAACCGGCTGGAGGTGCATGGGCTTCCATAAGGGACGGCTCTCGATACCGGCTCTGTCCAAGCAAACACGCATGGCCTCTACATTACGGTTAGGCTCACAAGAAGTATGGGCACTCACTGACTCATGCGTAACACCGGCGGCACCACCTACGGCGCCTTTTACTGTCTCACGGTAGGCATCCTCCTCACCTCTCACATGCAGATTCCCGTCAAGCAGTACCGTGTTCAGCCAATAATTGCTGTCATAACGTCCGGAAGGATTCTCATGAAGCGTAATTCCCTCCACATCGGCCAACAACTTACGATACAGACCGCACAGATGCTTATGGTGCGCTATATGCTCATCCACCACCGTCATCTGACCGCGGCCGATTCCCGCACAAATGTTACTCATCCTATAATTATAGCCTATACGCTCATGCTGGTAGTAGGGATAGGACTCACGGGCCTGGGTAGCATAGAACATTATCTCACGCTTATACTCTTCATCAGGCAAATCAAAGCACCGCCACCGCTGGTGGTTATCATCTTGTTGCCATTGAAAGAAAGCACACCATATTTGCCAAAAGTTCCGAGGACTTGCCCGTCAAACTTGCTTCCAAGCCTTCGGCGGCATCCTCTATGACCGGAATACCATATTTATCTGCCACTGACATGATTTGGTCTATCCTGTAGGGCATTCCATACAAAGCTACCGGAACAATTGCTTTAGGTTTCCGCCCGGTCTTGTTGATACGCTCCCTGATAGTCTGCTCCAGAAGAACCGGTCCATGTTCCATGTATCAGCCTCAGAATCCACGAATACCGGAGTAGCACCGAGGTAGGTCACCGGATGGGAAGAGGCACAAAAGGTAAAGCTCTGCACTATCACTTCATCGCCCTGACCAACTCCGCAAGCAAGCAGGGCCAGATGCACAGCGGCAGTACCAGCACTTAAAGCCACCACCTTTTTATCCTGCCCTACAAAACATTCCAAATCCTGCTCGAAGGCATTCACATTCGGTCCGAGAGGAACAACCCAGTTGGTATCAAAGGCTTCTTGTATGAAACCTATCTCCTTGCCGCTCATGTGGGCGAGGCAAAGATATATTCTCTTATCCATAAAAATTACGTGATTTACAAAACTATATTCTTGATAATCTTACACCTATTCCCTACAGCCAACACACCATCCGGAATATCCTTTGTAACAACGGAACCAGCACCTATAATACTCCACTTCCCTATCTTAACACCCGGAATAACAACACTGCCGGCACCAATCCATGTCCCCTCGCCAACTTGCACATTGCCACAAAGCGTACAATGGGGAGAAATATGCACATAATCAGCAATCAGACATTCATGATCCACCGAAGCACCGGTATTGATAATACAATGGCTGCCAATACAAGCATCCGACTGCACAATTGCCCCCTGCATAACTACCGAGCCTTCTCTTATCTCAGTTTCTTCAGATATAATTGCAGAAGGATGAAAAGCTTTGCCATATTCAACCTTTAACTCCTTGGCAATCTTCCTGCGAATACCATTATTCCCAATACTGATTATCAATGGTCCGCAGACCTTCGACGGACGTAATACGGGATAGTCAAAAAGACAATGAATTTCCTCATTATCATCAAACAACGCTTCAATCGGTTCATGATTTGCACGCAATATATCAATGATCACTTTGGCATGACCACTGGCACCATATAAATACATGTTTTGATATTAGTTATTTCCAGTAAAGACTTCCATCGTAGCCGAAGTATCAGAGCTGATACCTTCCCTTATAAATACCTTTCTTATTGTCATAAAAACAATTTTCAAATCAAGTAGAAAAGAACAATGATCTACATACCACACATCCAGTTTAAATTTCTTTGACCACTGATAGCATTGCGCCCGTTAACTTGCGCCCAACCCGTAATCCCCGGACGGACTTCATGACGACGAGCTTGTTCTTTACTATAAAGCGGTAAGTATTGAGGCAATAAAGGACGGGGACCTATCAAAGCCATATCCCCTTTCAATACATTAATCAGTTGTGGAAGCTCATCAATCGAAGTAGAACGTACAAAACTTCCAACTTTTGTCAAACGTACAGCATCAGGCAATAAATTCCCCTCTGCATCCCGTTCATCGGTCATGGTCTTAAACTTGATAACTTTAAAAATCTTTCCATCCTTCCCTGGACGCTCCTGAGTGAAAAAGACCCCGGAGCCTTATTGGCAAAATGCAACCAAAAAGCGACAAGAAACAGTATCGGCCAAATCAAAGCCAATATGCAAAACACGAGAAGGAAGTCAATCACTCTCTTAAGAAAATGAGAATACATGCTCTAATAATTATGTACCAATATGAAGTCGTATCTAATATCCTTAAAAAAACTATTCTTCGATAACAAGACGATAAAAATCTTCATTTTAAAGAAATTACTTCCTCCAAGAATGAAACGAACTTATCCGCTAATGATTTTCTTGAGAAATTAGCTTCTGCAAATGCCCTAGCCTTCTGCCCGCATTCTGTTCTGTATGTATCATCGTCCAATAAAGAAATCAAGCCTTCGGCAAAAGCATTT